>Ga0209800_10000600_pt1 | contig 52012 bp, 43 predicted proteins | sample Higcelweek8metaG_FD_187174 | JGI IMG/M metagenome (GOLD analysis project Ga0209800, IMG submission 187174) | Freshwater pond sediment microbial communities from the University of Edinburgh, under environmental carbon perturbations - High... | ecosystem: Environmental > Aquatic > Freshwater >...
ACAAAAGGGATTACATAAAATCTATTGTCCAGAATGTAGGGTTTTTTCAAAAATCTAATGTCCGATTGTAAGGGTTTTGAAAACCCAAAGTGTCCAAGCTATTGGGTACATTATATCGATAAACCTAAATCGATCATATGCTAATTCCCAAAATCATGACAAAACTGTTTTTCAACTAGCACTTTGTCATAATTTTATTGAAAAACCTATTACAAAAATTAGTAGAGTGATGACAAACTGTTCCTAATTTGTATGTTAATATAATCATGATATTAATAATTTTCCACAGGAGGATGGTTTTATGAAAAAGAATAAAATTGTATCACTTTTATCAACAGTTGCGGTAATTGCAATAGTACAGGCTTTCGCTGGTGTATCTGCTAGTGCAGCTATCATTGATGGGAATTATAGTAATATTAAGTTTGAGGTGCTTGGTGGTGGATTTTCCTATGCGCCATATCAACTAAGTGTCAATCCATCTGGAGAGTATTGCACTAGAGATGCTAGTGGTCTTACATTACAACTAAAGAATATTAAAGATTATAATGCAATAAAGAGTGTTAATTTCGAAGTAACATCACAGGGCTCTCAGTCGATACCAATTTACACAAAAACAATTTCAGGTGACATTGTGGGAGAAGAATGTGGTGAGCAATTTAGGTTTTCCTGGCTTCCTTTACGTGATAACTATACTGTGAAAGTATATGCAAATGATAACTATGGAAACACTTATACTTGGACTAAACACGTTAAACGTGACAGGTCTGCACCAACAATCGATGGTCTTGGCATTTGGTCAAAAGGTAGCGCTTACACAGCTCCAGATGGAAATCTTATTGTAAATAACGATGCTATTATACAGTTTACGGTTAATGATGTTAATCCATTCTACTCATCTTGGATAAAAGAAGTATCTCTAAAAGTTTATGATTCTACACAAGCCCAACCTATAAAGGACGTTATTGTAACACCTAATAATCCTTCTTATAAAAATATTGGTACATGTGTGGTTGATTTAGAATTGTTGAAATATGGAAATACCAGCAAAAAATTCATTGCATATATTACTGCTACAGATTATGCAGGCAATGAAACAACTGAATCAAAAGTATTTTATTATCAAAGATAGTTAGTTCATGAAATGTTTTAGGATGTTGTGAATATTAAAAATCCCCCAATATGATTATTTATAAATTGATGGATTTTTCAATATTAGAATAGAATCATTAACGAGGGGGAATTCAAATGAAAAAAAGTATTGCATCTATTTTATTAGCTACTGCTATGATAAGTTCGACTTTTATGCCTGTACAGGCAGCACCAACTGCTACAGGATTGACAGTTGAGAATGCATCGAATAGCCATGCTCCTTGGGAAGGTGGAATTAATCTACAAGGAGTGACCTGCCTAAATTCATACCTATCACTTGTTACACTAAAGGGAGTTCAAGACAGTAATGGTGTGAAAGGGGTTCGTTTTCACGTTATGGGATATACAACTACTGGGGCGTGCACTTCAGATTATGTATTTCCAGGAGATTCTGATGGTGAAGGGAATTGGTATACTTATTTGAACTTTAAAAAAATTCCACGTGTTGATTACTACAAGATACAGGCATTCCCAATAGACTCAAATGGAAACACTTTAGAATCAGCCATGCTATGGAATCCTTCCTACCAGTGGTCGAAGAACGTCAAGTATGATAATGTAAAGCCGATAGGATACGTAAATATTTGGGGTACCAATGGAAACTGGAATACGGCAGGCACGTATGATGGAAATCCAGTAACAAACGGTACAGGTGTCAGCGTAAGAGCAGGTGCAAGTGAGCCATGGTATAGAGGATCTGGGATAATGTCAGTCGAATGTCATCTGTTTAAGGAGAATACTCTGGTACAGTCCAAATACGCAGTTAATTCTCAGCCTGATGCCATAGGTAATGGAACATATGAAGCTGCTTTTGATTACTCATCACTAGTTGGTCAGGGTCAGACAGCAAGATTTTTTGTAAGAACAATCATATATGATTTTGCTAATAATGATACAGTCATTGACAATTATTTTACATATGATCCACTAAGTCGTTGAGGCTTGAAAGACAATTGAAATTAAGTTTGTACAAAGGATAAGACCTACCAATCGGGAGGTCTTATCCTTTGTGCACCAGAGAAAATAGCCTCAAGGGTCAATTTCAAAACTCCGACCGTACTTAAACCCATGTCCTATGCACTTTCCGTCTACCAATGAAATGTATAGTATAAAACTTGTACTTATATTGCTACCCATAGACTCAGATTTGTGCTGACATAGTAATAGTATATGATCTTTGTCTATGCTGTAGAATCCAGTAATCTCGCTAGCAGATGTATCTATAGTCCATTGTTTTTTTTCTTCCTTCATATCCATTGCTGTCAAGAGAACATTGGCACCTCTCTCAATACTTTTCTTATGTACAATAAAGGTTAAATCGGAACCATCAACTTTAAAAGGTTCCATTGCCCTTGATTCTCCTCTTGTGGAGAGGTTCACATAGCTATAGAAGTTTTTATTTTTTGAATCTATTTCACTGTAAAAATATTTGTCATTTGATATTTCATTATACAAAAGCCCTCCTGACAAAAAAACGTCTGGACAAAGCTTTTTCAAACCATTAAGGTTATCAAGTATTCCTTTGTACAGGTATCTTCTTTCCGTATTATCAGATGAACTTGATATTTCTTTGCCTTCTTTGATGGTGTTTAAATCAGAATCTGTTAGAAACATATAGTAACTCTTTTCGGGTGTGTTACAAATCGACATACCTTTGCTGAGGTAACCTAGAGGGTATTCATGATTGTGTTGCTCAAAGAGCTTTTCAACATCAGTGGACTTGTTTTTAGATATGTCGAGTTTCTCAATATCGAGTGAGTAAAATAGGCCGTTATTGGCTTTAAATACAATTGATTGAGTCGACTTGTCATATTTGCACAATTCAGGATCGGGCATCAATAAAACGTCATCTAAATCAGGTACGGATTTTATGAATTGTATGGTTTTACCAGAGTTTTTTTCTAAAACAAGAATTTTACTATTATATAAAAGGAACAAATTGTCCCTAGAGGTGCATAAAATCTTGGGTTCGAATACAGAACCTTTTAATTCTTTAATCTTTTTATCAAATAGAATTTTACCGCTTTCAAGATCTATACCCTGTATTTTGTAGAAAGTGCTACCCGAAGTCATTCCATTGCCAGTCTCGTTGGCAACAAACTTATTAACAATAAATGATGCAGCAGGCTTTCCATTGGATTCGTATAGAATAGCATTGTTTATTGCTGATGTATCACTAGAATCTGTGAGGGAAATATTGATTACTAAGAATAGTCCCAGAGGAAAAATCAACATCCAGAAGCCTAACATTAGAATAACAAATTTAGATCCTTTTTTAAAAGGTTTTTCATCATTTTTTGCCCTAGAAATTTTGTTTTTGATAATTGAAAACAGGATTAGTAAAAAAACAGACACCAATATTATTATAATAGTTAGGAAAACATTATTAAATATGCTGTCGCTATATCTTAATGAATATAAAATTTTGTCCCATAAACTTAAATCTTTCATAGCATTCACTCCTACTCAAAGTTGATTCTACATTATTATACATGAAAAAACAACCAATTGATAACAAAATTCTATTAATACACTATGAACGCTCAGGACTACACTTTCCGTCGTGTTTTCCAGGATGAGATAATAGCAATGATATGAACCCTGGCTGTTCTTAGTTGTTGATATATTTCCGATAACGGAATATAATATTTCTAGAGGTGATTTTAATGGACTTTATTTCCGCAAAACAAGCGGCAGAAAAATGGGGTATAACCGACAGACAGGTGCGCAACCTATGTGCTGCTGGGAAAATAAAAGACGCAAAGCACGCAGGACGTTCCTGGTTGATTCCAGCAGATACGCAAAAGCCTGAAGATGGTCGGGTAAGCAGATTCAGAAACAGTAAGCTAAAAGAGCTGCTTTCGTGCATTGATGAAAAGAAAGCTATCCTTGATGCCTTGCGCCCTTTGACAGCTGGAGAAGTAGCGCGACTTAAGGATGAATTTTTAGTTGAATTTACATATAATTCAAACGCCATTGAAGGAAACACACTTACTCTACAGGAAACCGCCTTAGTACTTGAAGGTATGACAATTGATCGCAAGCCTCTGAAAGATCACCTTGAGGTTATAGGACACAAAGATGCTTTTGAGTATATGTTGCAATTGGTACAGGAGAAGGTTCCGCTTAGTGAACGAGTCATTAAGGAAATACACAGCCTCGTGCTAATTGACAGACCTGAGGATAGAGGTGTTTACCGTAAAATTCCTGTTAGAATCATGGGTGCCAAGCATGAGCCACCTGAGCCATATCTCGTGCCAGTGCAAATGGAGCAGCTTATGATAAAGCATGAAGAAATGGTAAAAACAATGCATCCAGTAGAACGGGTAGCTTTGTTACATCTGATTTTCGAGGGCATTCATCCGTTCATTGACGGGAACGGAAGAACAGGTAGATTGCTTCTTAATTTTGAGTTGAGCTCCGAGGGCTTTCCAGCAATCAATATTAAATTTGCTGACCGTAAGAAGTATTATGACTGTTTTTCTTCTCATTATGAGACTGAAAGCCATGAACAAATGGCACTTCTTGTCGGAGGCTATGTTCAGGAGATGCTAGACAGGTATTTGAAGATATTAAAGGGATGTACAAAATAATTCCAGTAATGGTGTGAAAGGGGCTTGTTTCCGCGTTATGGGATATACAACTACTGGGGCGTGCACTCCAGATTATGTATTTCCAGGGGAATCCTATGGTGGAGGGAATTGGTGCAGGCACTAAGTCGTTGAGGCTTTAAGACAATCAAAATTTAGTTTGTACAAAGGATAAGACAATAATAAACAATAAATGCACCAGGGAAAATCTCACTCAAGGACCAATTTCAAAACTAATACCGTACTTAAACCCATGTCCTGTGGACTTTCCGTCTACTAATGAAATGTATAGTATAAAACTTGTACTTGTATTACTACCCATCGCTTCAAATTTGCGTTGACATAGTAAAAGTATATGATCTTTATCTATGCGGTAGCATCCGTTAATCTCACTGGCGGATGTATCTATAGTCCATCGTTTTTTTTCTTCCTTCGTATCCATTGCTGTTAAGAGTACATTGGCACCATTTTCAATGCTTTTCTTATGTACAATAAAGGTTAAATCAGAACCATCAACTTTGAAAGGTGCAATTGCCCTTGATTCTCCTCTTGTGGAGATGTTGGCATAGCTAAGGAAGTTTTTGTCTTGAGAATTTATTTCATTGTAAAAACTATTGTCATTGGATATTTCGTTATATAAAAGACCACCTGACAAAAAAACGTCTGTACAAACCTTTTTCAAGGTATTAAGGCTTTCAAGGTTTCCTTTGTAAAGGTATCTTCTTTCTGTATTATAAGATGAACTAGATATTTCTTTGCCTTCTTTAATATTTTCCATATCAGAATCTGTCAGAAACATATAGAAACTCTTTTCGAGTGTCTTACAAATCGAAATGCCTTTGCTAAGGCGCTTTATAGAGGGTTCATGATTGTTTTCAAAGAGTTTCTCAATATCAGTGGATTTATTTTTAAGTATGTCAAGTTTCTCAATATCTAATGAGTAAAATAGACCGTTAGTGGCTTTAAATATAATTGATTGAGTTGATTTGTCATATTTGCACATTTCAGGATCAGGCGTCAATAAAACGTCATCAAAATCAGGCACAGATTTTATGGATTGTATGGTTTTACCAGAGTTTTTTTCCAAAACAAGAATTTTATTATTAAATAGAAGGAACAAATTGTCCCTAGAGGTGCATAAAATCTTGGGTTGGCTTACAGAGCCCTTTATTTCTTTAATCTTTTTATCAAATAATATTTTACCGCTTTCAAGATCTATACCCTGTATTTTGTAGAAAGTACTACTAGAAGTCATTCCATTGTCAGATTCGTTGGCAACAAACTTATTAACAATAAATGATGCAGTAGGCTTTCCGTTGGATTCATATAGAATGGCATTGTTCATTGCTAATGCATTGCTTGCATCGGCGAGGGAAATATTGATTAAGAAGAATAGTCCTAGAGGAAAAACAATCATCCAGAATCCTGTCACTAGTATAATAGAAAATCGGCTTTGCCTATAGGCCTTGTTTTTAATTATAAAAAATAGGGATACTAAAAAAACAGCCACCAATATTATTACGATAGTTAGAAAAACATTATGAAATAAGCTGTCGCTATATCTTAACGAATATAAAATTTTGTCCCATAAACTTAAATCTTTCATAGCATTCACTCCAAGCCTCAAAGTTGATTCTACATCATTATACATGAAAAATAACTAATTGGTATCGAAATAACGCTGTAAATCCGCTATACTTGTATTTAATTTCATGTTATGCTATTATTAAAACAATCTAATATTAATGCATAGGGGTGCTGGCTCTGCCGGCTGAGAGTAAGGGATTTTCCTTCAACCCATAACCTGATCTGGGTAATGCCAGCGTAGGAAATGAGTAGATAATGTAATGCCGCCTATGTTGTTGGGGCGGCATTTTTGATGTGCAGGATGTCTAGGAAATTATGGTTCCCATAATTTCTAACGACAAGTTACAGAGGAAACAAAAAGCGCTTACGCGTTTTTGAATTGAAAGGATGATAAACTATGCCAATTGTTAATGTGTCACTGCAAGTAATTCCAAATGTGCCTGAAAGTCAAATTTATCCTGTTGTAGATAAGGTCATTGATATGATAGCTACGAGCGGTGTCAAATATGAAGTTGGACCAATGGAAACTACGATGGAGGGTGACCTCGACTTCCTTATGGAAATTGTCAAGAAAGCACAATTAATATGTGTATCTGCTGGTGCAAGTAGAGTTTGTTCTGTAGTTAAAATTGATTACAAAAAGGAAGGCGTGACCATGGATGAAAAGATTTCGAAATACAGATAATCCTTTTTATCCAGTAATAGCATTTATTGTTTTTATTGTTATATGGGAAATAGTAACAAAGGCAAACAACATAAAAGAATACATACTCCCATCTCCTTCAGCTATTCTGAATGAGTTTGTAAAATCTAGCGATCTTTTGCTTTTTCACTCATTGACAACAATAAAAGAAACCATTTTGGGATTCATATTGGGAATAATACTGGCGGTTTTGCTTTCTGTGATCATGAGCAGCCAGAAGATTTTTCGTAGTATCGTTTACCCGTTTATGATTCTTTCTCAAACAGTACCTATTATTGCAATTGCTCCAGTGGTTACAATATGGTTTGGAATCGGGATTGTATCAAAATTAGTTATCTGTGTTCTGGTAGTGTTTTTCCCAGTAGCACTAAACTTGACCGAAGGGCTGAACTCGTATGACAAAGACCTCGAGGAATTGCTTAAATGTATGAACGCAAGCAAACTTCAGATATTCACAAAATTAAAGCTCCCCACAGCATTGGTTTACTTCTTTTCAGGGCTTAAAATTGCAGCTGCATACGCTGTTATGGGGGCTATAATGTCCGAATGGACAGGAGCTGAAAGCGGACTTGGTATTTTTCTTACGCGTTCTATGAAGTCTTTCAAGACTGCTGCAATGTTTGCAGATATTGTACTTATTTCAGCTTTTAGCATTTTATTATTTGTAATTATAAGCATAATAGAGAAAAAAACTATCAAATGGAATTTGAAAGGATGAAAATCATGAAAAAAAACTTACTTGTATTACTTTGCTTGACAATTATTTTAACTATAACTGCTTCTGGTTGCGGTTCGAAAAAAAGTATTGATGCCCCTAGTGCGACTTTACCTGCGGCTAAAGTCAGTTCTGAACTTCAAAAGGTTAGCTTTGTTCTTGATTGGACCCCAAATACAAACCACACAGGGATTTATGCTGCCAAAGAAAAAGGCTATTTTGCAGAAGAAGGTTTGGATGTCTCTATAATTCAGCCTGGTGAGTCTTCTGCCGATCAGCTTGTAGCTGCCAACACGGCACAGTTTGGAGTAAGCTATCAGGAAGGCGTTACCTTTGCGAGAGCTTCAGGCATACCTTTAGTATCACTTGCTGCTGTAATACAGCATAATACATCAGGATTTGGTGCCTTAAAAAGCAAAGGAATCGCATCGCCAAAGGATTTCGAAGGTAAAAAATATGGCGGCTGGGGCTCTGAAGTTGAAGCTGCAATGGTAAAACAAGTTGTCAAAGCCGCAGGCGGAAATCCAGAAAAGGTTAAAATTCTTACAACTGGAACATCAGATTTCCTTCAGGCAAGTGAAACAGGTCAAATTGATTTTGCTTGGATATTTGAGGGATGGGACTACACCAATGCCTTAAATAAGGGAGCAGAAGTGGACTTTATTCCCCTCAGGAAACTTTCCGATGTTTTTGACTATTATACTCCTGTAATAGTTACAAATGAAGACAACATCAAAAACAATCGCGAGCTCGTTGAAAAATTCATGAGAGCTGTTGAAAAAGGCTATAAATTTACTATTTCAAATCCTGATGAAGCAGCGGAATGCTTGCTTAAACTAGCACCTGAGCTTGATAGAGAGCTTGTAACTAAAAGCCAGAAATTTCTTGCTTCAAAATATCAGGACGATGCACCTTACTGGGGCATGCAAAAGAAAGAAGTTTGGGATAGATATATGAAGTGGCTTTATGAAAACAAATTTATAGATTCTGAAGTTGATGTTGAAAAAGCATTTACAAATGACTTTTTGCAAGGTGGAAAATGAACACTAAAATTGAAATCAAAAACTTAAAAAAAACATTTATACGAAATAAAGAAAAACTTGAGGTCCTAAGGGAAATAAACCTGCTTCTCTGCAAAAATCAGTTTGTATCCCTTATAGGCCCAAGTGGTTGTGGTAAAAGTACTATACTTAGGATCCTGGCGGGTTTGGAAGATGGTTTTTCTGGAGATATACTTTTAAATGGTCAGGACTTAAGGGATTCTTCGAGCCAATTTTGCTATATGCCTCAAAAGGATCTTCTTATGCCATGGCGAACAGTATACAAAAACATTATCCTACCTCTCGAAATAAGTGGGAAGCTTGATAGAGCTGAAAGCATTGGAGTCAGAAACCTTATAAAGGAATTCGGCCTTTATGGCTTTGAGAACTTCTATCCTTCGGAAATATCTGGGGGAATGAGGCAGAGAGCTGGTTTGCTTCGAACTTTTTTGATGAACAATGATATTATGCTTCTTGATGAGCCATTCGGAGCCCTAGATGAGATTACTCGTATGAACATGCAGGAATGGCTACTCAAGGTCTTAAGCGACCATAAAAAAAGCGTGCTCTTTATAACACACGACATTGAAGAGGCGATTTTTCTATCAGATAGAGTGTATGTTCTATCTGATAGACCTGCCACTGTTATAAAAACTGTAGATATAGAATTTCCAAGGCCAAGAACAAGAGAAATGCTATCGTCCAGCGAATTCCTTAAATACAAGGATGTCATATTGAAATCTCTATTTTAATCCGCCATTTAATCCGCCACTCACAAAATAGCCACCTGTCCTCTTACTGCCTCGTCTTTCAATAACCTTATCTTTAACTAATTTAGTAACATATCTTTCGATAGTCCTACTAGATATTTCAGGTAATGAACTTATCATTTCTTTTGTTTTAATCCCAGGATTTTTTTCTACTAAGTCCAATATTAATTTTAATCCGCCATTTAATCCGCCATTTAATCCGCCATTTAATCCGCCATCTGATTCTTCAATATTTTTTTTCTCTGTTTCATCTTCAGTTTCACTCAAGAACACTTTATTAATTGGCAGTACAGTCAAAAAATATGTCCTGCCGTCATCTGTTTCAAATATAGGATCTGGTGAATTGTTATTTTTCATAGCTCTACATATCTTAGGTATTCCAGTGCTTCGTCCTTCTGTAAGCTTTAATTCTTTTAGGAATTCACCAATTCTTCTATTTCTGTATCTTCTTGAAACTATCTGACCTTTTTCAAGATCACTATTTTTTATTGACCTATCAGGTCCAGGATAGCTAAGTATTTGAATTTTATCATTGGATATTCTTATTTCCACTGGTTCTCTTAATTCATAATCTCTATGATACATTGCATTTACTATGCTTTCTTCTATATTAAATACATTATTAATCTTACATTTAGCAGAGCAAAATACCGAACGCTTTAACGGAATTTTGCGATAGATAAATGTAAAAGATTAATTGTATTTAATATAGTGCAACATATGGATAGTTGAACATTCTTATCGCTTCTGCTTTATTAGGTACTTTTCTCACCTTTTCCTGAATTACAACATTTTTTATATATGTTAAGGCATCTCTTATTTGCTGTTGAATCGGCCCTTTAAATATTTTTTCATCAAGTATATCATCTGCTGGTCCATCTTTAAACGTGACAATTTCTATTTGAGAGTATGGTATAAAAGCTTGTGGATTGTCATTAAATAACAGTAGCCCAACATTTCTTGGCTTCAAGTATTCATCTGAGCCATCTACTATTTGCATTTGCCTACATAACTGTTCAAACTTCATATTACTTGATTCGCCATATAGCTCACTTTTCACTTCATGTAAATAAGATTGAATGAGTGGTAATTTCAAATCCATAATATCTGCTTTATGGGCTATTCTATATTAAATACATTATTAATCTTACATTTAGCAGAGCAAAATACCGAACGCTTTTACGGAATTTTGCGATAGATAAATGTAAAAGATTAATTGTATTTAATCTATCGTCAAATGGTACATTTCCAACCAATGAATATAATTCTTTTTCGTCATCCGCATTTGCTACTACTGTACTTGAGAACCTTCTTATATAGTAAAAATGCTCTTTGTTATCCTTTGCCAATGATTTTGGGGCCTTATATGGTCTTGTTTGCCCACCTGGAGCCCAAATTATAATAATATGCTTCTTTTGATACAAAACTGGCTCCACTATAGGGAAATATTTTGGCTTAAGCATGTTACATATGTTTAAAAGTTCTTTTTGTATTTTATCTATCTGATTTGGCTCTAATCCTGATGGTGGCAAAATTGGCCTGCCATTTTCTTCTGAAATACCTACAACGATATAGCCTCCACCCCAATTGTTTATATCGTTAGCAAATGCACAGATAGAATGTATTATGGATTCTTTATTCCATCCATCTTTAAACTCTATCCTTTCCCACTCAACAGTTTGCCCATTTATCAAATCATCTATATTTATAGGTAAAGCCACATAATCACAACCTTCACAAGTCTATTGACAGAATCGCAAAAACATACGTTCTAACATATCTAGATTATACTAAAAAACAATAAATTTCAATAATTTATTTCGGGGGGTTTCTATGTTTTTACCTCATTTTATATTTGCATAAAACTTCAATCTCTTTTTCCCTGAATCCACCTATTCCTAATAATATTATTTTTTTATTTTTATCAAGATACTTTTCGTAGTATTTTTTCTCATCTATTTGTTTCAAAGCATCTTCGGATTTATTCATTTTAAATTCTATAATATAGATCTGTTTTTCCAATTCCAATACGCCATCAATTCTACCCTTATCAGTGCTTTCCTCTAAAATGATATCCGCACCTAAAAGTTCTAAAATAACATAAGTAAGTGAGTGGTAATAACTCTCTTTGTCAATATGCAGTTGAAGTTGATAAGGAATTTTAGCAAATAACGTTACTAATGACCTTTTAAATCTTTCAATGTTCTCTTCTTCTAGATAATCTAACATATCAAAATAAATCGGCTTTATTCTTGACGGCATTATATTAGAATAGTTTGCTAACAAATGAACCATAAAGGATTCCTTAACTTCAAAATTGGGATACCCTAAATAATACCTTCTGTTTTTAATCTTTTTTATTGTTAAATACCCTGTTTGGAATAGCAGTATTACAGGGTCGATGTTTTCTAAGTCGTATGACTCAAATGACTCTTCTCCCACCTTATAACCATCATATTCCTCAACCGCCTCTTTTTTGCTGTTTATCAGCTTTATTAAAAAAGTAGGAGTAGCTGTCTGGAACCAATGGTTTTTAAACTGATATTGCTGAAAAAGAATCAATATTCCAAAGGGATTATATACTAAATTGTTTCCATCCCAGCTATATCCATTGTACCAATGTTTAATCTTTTTAAGTAGAGTTTCTTTATCAAGATTACTTTTTTCCATCAAAACTTCAATGTGTTTATCAAAGTTTTGTTCCAGTTCCTTTTGAGTATAACCACAAATGTCCGAATATGTTTCGTCCATTGTTATGTCTAAAAGATTGTTTAATCTTGAAAAAATAGATACTTTTGAGAATTTTGAAACGCCTGTTATAAAAACAAATCTCAGATACATGTCAAGAGGCTTGATCGTCTCATAGAATCCGGCCAAAAGCTCTTTGTTTTCATTAGCTTTTTCAATATTTTCTATATAATCGATTATGGGTTTATCATATTCATCTATTAATATAACAACTTTTCCATACTTTTCATAAAGCTTTTTTACTATTTCACTTAAACATTCTTTTAAGTCTCTGTTTTCTAATGTAACTCCATAACTTTTAGCTGAATTATCAAGCGAATAAAGAAGGTTTTTTTTGAAATTTTCTTTGCCTTCTGAATGGGTGATCGAACTAAAATCAATATGGATTATAGGATATGAATCCCATTCTATTTTGTCATAAATCCATTGTTCCTTAAAAAGCTCCTTGTTGCCAGAAAATATATTCTTCATTGTTGAAATCAGCAGACTTTTTCCAAAACGCCTCGGTCTTGAAAGTAAGAAATATTTACCATTCATAAGACTGTAAATAACTTTAGTCTTGTCAACATAGACATAGTTTTCTTTTATTATATCATAATAATTGTAATTATATTAAATACATTATTAATCATTATTAATCTATTAATCTATGCAAAAAAGGCTGTTGCATAACTAAATTAGTTTTGCAACAGCCCGTCTATTTTATGTGAAGTTATGGAAGTGTAACTGAAATATTATCAAATTTGAGTTGTGCACTAAGTTTTGTTTTTCTTAAATTTGATGATGTGGTAAGAGTCGGAATAGACTGCTTAACATTTAATCTTCCAAATTGTATCTGATTTATACCATTTTTTAATGGGCTACTACTTAATGATCCTACATTATCAACAGTCATGATAAGATTGCCTCCAGAATCCGAGTCAAATGTGCAGGTTACCTTATACCAGCGGTTTTTATACAAAGAAAGAACTCTAGGCAGAACAGCAAGTTCATAACGTGACGCTGTGGATTTAACGTATAAACCATATTTTGAGGATGAAGTACTATCATGTAATCCTATATATCCAACATTTATACCTTCAATATCGTTAAATGCTACGATAGGACTGTATGTATAAAAACCAGTTCCAGTATAGTTGATCCAAAATTCAGTTTTAACTTTTTTGTATATGTCGTTGTTATTTTCGTTAAACCCTGTTTGCGTAATACCAGTAAATGTTCCGTTATTAAAAGCTCTTTCAAAATCAATATTCAAATAACCGTCGTTATTATCATTCAATATTTTCAAATAGCTTTCATTTTGAAACTCCCATTTATTAAAATTGAGTTCAGGGTTTGTAATGAAATCCTTCTGGAAATCCTCAAAAAGTCCTGATTTGAATTGAAATTCAAAAGCGCCGAGATCAAATGCATTTTTTGAAGGTCTTTTATTATAAACATAATCAAAGCTTAACAAATCCAAATTACCATCGAAATCAATATCGATATATACTGGTTTTCCCATATTAATTGCTATTGAATTTTCTAATAGACTTAGATCTCTTTCTGATTCGTTTACAAAGCCAGGGTCTCCTGATATACAATCAGTACAAACACTTGTGTCAGCAGGATCTATTTCTCCGTCATCTGGTATGTAGCCATCAATAAGATTATTGCATATGGATACTTCCTTTAGTCCTTCAGGGCTGACACTAAACTGTGAGTTAACATTTTTGCTTATGATATTGTTCCATACTCTAATATTTTTAATTTCATCTACGGATTTGCACTGTATGTCTAAACCGTGTTCTTCTACTAGGGCATTATGATAGATAGTATTATTAAAAATATCAATATTATATTTTGTACCAGGTGTTCCTTTGTTCCATTTTGTAACAACAATACCGTGCGCAGTGTTGTCATAGACTATGTTGTTACATATTACTATGTCCTGAGTGTGTCCATAAACCTCAGAACTGACCGCGATTCCACATTCAGAATTATGAACTTTATTATTGAAAATGTTTATGTTGTAAACACCCAATTCTGGATGTTGGGGAGTTCCACTTGATACGCTTCCAACATATATGCCTACATCTCCAGGCAAATCGTATACTTCATTGTTGAAAACGTTACCATTATATGAGTTGCCCTTCACAGTGATACCTTCACCACCATTAGTTCCATTTACTCCTTCGAATACTTTATTATTAGATATTTCGAAAAATGCAGTGTGAGTGACAGTGATGCATTCTTGCGGGTAATTATCTTTATCTTCGCTGTATCCACAAGCTGCCATGACATTATTATTAGTTAGTTTTATATTCTTTGTGCTATTGAAATGTATTCCTGACTTTTCTGTTAATCTTGTATTAACATGGTCAACGTCTATGTTGCTTATTCTCTTATCATCACGTCCTTCAACCAGGATACCATAACCATCTGAATTGGTTATTGATAAGTTAGATACTTTAACATAGTCTGACTTTATATGTATTATAGCACCATTGTGAGAATCAAAGATCAAATCAGAAGCATCCAATATAGTATTGTCTGGAGTTGCACCTTCCCCTTTTAATGTCAAATATTCGTTTTTAGGATTTAATCCTCTGAAATTTATTTTTGCTCGCAGATTACTATTATAAACACCTGGCATTAGATGGATTGTAGTGCCAGGGCCTGAGCAGGTTACTGCTTTTTCTATAGTTCTAAAAGGACTACTTGGTGAAATGCCGCTATTATCATCGCTTCCTATTGTAGGATCCACCCATAATTCAGTGATTTCAGGAACTAGAATAGATATGTTGTCAATCTGTAATTTTCCTAAAATATTAGCATAAGATATTTTCCCATAATGTATTCGACCTATGGTAGTTGCTACTGCATCATGACTTATTGTACCAACACCTTCAATAATCAGAACGAGTTCTTTTGCAGCACTTGCATCATAATAAAATCTAAGCTTGTACCATTTGTTTTTTGTTAAAGTAATCATGTCAGTTGAAGTAGATGTTGATTTGATATTTAAACTGTAGGTGCTAGTACTAAGATTTGTTAAGGTTACTAATCCTATAGTGGTATCATCAGCATTTTTCATAGAAACAATGGATGATGAATGACTTGTATCGTTTCCAGTGTAATTGAACCAAAACTCAGTACCTGCTTTAGGCATATTACCAGTGTAAATGGTTTGTTGCTTAATTATTGAGTTTAGATCGCCTGAACTTCCAAAATCTACTTCCATATAACCAAGTCCACCGCCAGGTACATTGTTTGCATGATTTTCGTCTTGTAAAATATCTAAGTAAATTTTCCTCTCCATTTGCCATTCGTTATAGTTGTAGCCCGAACCAGAGGGGTCGATAAAGTCTTTTTCAAAGTCCTCATAAATGTAATTCCAATCTGCATGGGCGACCGAATAACTGATACTGTATAAAACCAGGACAAATAATGCTGTTAAAACAATTTTTATCTTCATTTTAATGCCTCCCTCTTATACCTTAACAATTATGATTACATTTGATTTTTCATTTCGTAATGTCTTTTAAAAGCTTTTCAATCTCGTCAACAGAAAGCTTAGTTATTCTAGATATCTTCTCCACCGAATCTCCTTCTCTCAACATTTCCTTTGCTATTTGAATCTTTTCTTCCATTTTTCCTTCTTTTTTTGCATCCATTTTTTCCTTCTTAATAACCCTTTCTATTGCATATACCATATTTTCCACCTTGCCTTCCTTTTGAAAAATATCATCAATTTCTTTCTCAAATTTACCTTTAATATCTCTTGCAACTATTTTCTTTAACCAGTTATACATTATATATGTATCTTCACTTGATAACCCTTTTAATTTTTCCACTACCTTATTTAGTCTTTTTAAAAGCTCGTTACTTCTATCGGTCGTCTTATCTATAAAAAACACTGAAGCGATGAGATTTGCAAGTTCAAGTAGGTCCTCATCCTTATATCTTCTTACATCAAAAAGAATATACTGGAAGTTTACTGCCAAATCTCCGAATTCTTCATACTTAAATAATGTCTCTTTAAAACTTCTCTTTGCTGTCCATTTATCTGTCCCGTTATAAAGGACACACGGTACTATAACTGGCAGTCTAAAGTCTTTTTTTGCTGCTTCCTTCTTATCGGAATCTTTTAAAACTGTTCTCCATATTTCAACCATATATAGTAACAGTCTATATGGCATTTGATAATCTACACTTGATTGTAGCTCAAGTAAGTAAAAGTATATATTGTTTCCATCTATATTTACTTTATAAACCAAATCCGCTTCCCTATTCTTAAAATCTGGAAGAATGAAGGATTTATCTACGAGCTCAACATCTTCAGGATTAATATTTTGCGCCCATCCTTGGTCAACAAAACTTCTTAGCAGCTCTACAAAAAGCCTTTTTATACTCAAAATATACTTATATCCTTTATCATGAGGATTATGTATTTCCCTTTTCAAACTCGACACTTCCTTGTAAATTTATTATATCATTAACAATGTCTACTTATCCACTGTAAAAATCATTGCCTTTTTATTTTATCGACTAGTTAATTATACTATAAATTAAATAAAAAATCAAACATATGTTCGTAGCAGCTCGTCGTTAGAGATATGAGCACAATAATTTCCTAGACATCCCAAAATATATGCGTAATTTCGATTGCCATAAAAAAATGAACAAGGGAATTTTTTGCAGTAGGTTTTAATAATGTTTCCGATTTTTTATGCCGATATTATTTAAGGCAAGTAATCTTATAAATATTGTGCTTAATATTTAAGATTACTAGATCGGAAGGGGATATAGGGTATGAAAAACTGGAAATTAAGTAGAACAATCACGTTGGGAATAATGCTAATTGTCATCGTTGGCATCAGCCTACTCTATTTTATGGCTAACAACGCAATGAACAACATGCTAAAACAGTCAGAACGCAATCAAATGGAGACAACCCTTTTGGCACAGAAAAATCTTATTGATGAGTATGTAAAAAGCCAAGAAGATCTATTAATTGCTTTTAGTAAGGCGCCAGCAGTACGGGAATTTTTAAAGGATGTAAATAATCCCGAAAAGCAAGCAGTTGCGCAGGCATATACTGAAAAATACTATGCAGGACTTGAAAATTGGGAAGGCATTTATATTGGGGAGTGGAATACGCATTGTATTGCACATTCTAACGCTTCTAATGTTGGACGTACATGGAGGAAAGAAGCAGATCGCTTAAAACAATTACAAGATGCAATGTTGAAAGATGGACTATATAATGCAGGGATCATTGTTTCACCAGCAGCTGGACAGCTAGCTTTGTCAATGTACTACCCTGTGTTTGACACAGATGGAACTACAATTGTAGGCTATGTAGGCGGAGGTCCGTTTGCAGAAGGGCTGAAGAATCTTTTAAATAAATTGAAAATCAAAGATAATACAAATAGATATTATATGATTAATGTTACGAACGGAAAATATATCTTTGCTGACGATAAGGCATTGATGGCTACGGATATTAAAGATCCGATGTTATTAGGTGTTATTGAAGCAATTAAGAAAAATGGTAGTAGCGGAGAACTTTCATATACGGATAAAAAAGAAGGTGCTAGTATTGCTAGGTATCAATCTATCAGCGAACATGGTTGGGCGGTTGTATCATTCGATAGTGAAAAGAATATTTATAGCAATACCAGAAAGAATACAAGAGTGCTTGCAACAATTTGTATCTTAATCGTTATAATAATCAGCGTATTGGCATTTGTAATGATTAGATTAAGAATGAGGCCGTTGAGATATGTTGAGGATTCCATCAAACAACTTGGAAATTTAAAATTACAGAAAAACAAAAAACTGGAGCCGTGGATTGGAACAAAGAGTGAAATCGGACAGATTGCTACTGCAATGAATTCTTTGTATGATTCTTTGGGAGAAATAGTACATACCCTTAGCAATTGTTCTTCTTCATTAAGTCAATCAGCAATTGCTATGCAAGATTCTTCGGGGGTATTGGTAGAATGCGTATCAGATAACTCAAAGGCGACAACATTATTCGCAGAACATACAGAAGAAGTAAATGAAGCTGTTTCAAAAGTAGCTCATGAGGTTACAGAAATTGCGCATGCTGTATCAGAGGTAGAAGAAAGAATAAGTAAAGGTAATCAGCATAGCAGTGAGTTGCTTGGAAAAGTTGATCAAATGCAGAAACTTGCAAATAGCTCAATGAGAACAATCAGTGAGCAAATAGAAGAAAATCAAAAAGCAATCGAACGTGCATTGGGTGACTTACAATCATTGATGCGTATTGATGAGATGGCGTCAAAAATTCTAAATATTACAAGTCAGACCAATCTCCTTTCATTAAATGCTTCGATTGAGGCGGCAAGAGCTGGTGAAGCTGGAAGAGGATTTGCTGTTGTTGCTGGAGAAATTGGCAATTTGGCAAAAAGCTCATCTGAGACAGCAACTCAGATTCAAGCAATTACTAATGAAACAAGAAATAGTATTACAAATATTCAAGCTTGTTTTGATCAGGTTATTTTGTTCCTGCAGAAGGATGTACAGTCACAGTTTGTTGAGTTTGCAAAAGCAACAACGGACTATCATCAGTCAATTCAGGATATTCAGGGCATTATAGCAGATATTGCAGGTACAGCATCAACGTTTTCTGAAACAGTCGATACGATCCAGACACAGATTCAGTCAGTATCAGATGTTCCAGACTCTCAGAAAGTGAACAGTCAGGATATTTTGGAAAAAGCGCATCAGACTGAAGTAACAACTGAGGAAATGACTGTTATTGTTGGTCGAAATAAAGAAAACGCAGTTGCAATCAGCGGAATTGTGAATCGATTCTCATAAGGTAGAATTAGGTCTATAAAATGAGTATAAAAAAGGCAATGAAATTCGAGGGATAACTCAAGTTTCATTGCCTTTTATTTGAGCACTAATTTACATTGATATCGTCACTTTTAGATCCAACGACCTCTATGTCTATATCATCAAGATTAGCAATACCCTTCATAATTTCAAGATTCTTTTGAACATTAGTATGACCTTTAAATGAAATATCATCAATATATACTTTCACTTTATAATCTCCATCGGCCATAGCATCATGAGTATAAGCTTTATAATCATTTGGGTTGACTTTAATTGTCACTGTTGATGTTTCTGTAATTTTATACAGAGTTTGATTACGAGCAACATACTCCCTGTATCTAAATTTGCTGAAACTATCATGTGTGTTTGACTGGGTATAGCCCTCTAGGATATCTTTCCAGCGATCATCCATACTCGTAACATCATCTTTATTAATAATTGTATAAACTTTTGTAGAATCTGCAAGTTCATTTATATTTTTTGGGTCAGGGAATTCTATTGTCTCTACTTTATCTTTTGAAAATGTGGTTGTCTGTTCTAGCCATACTTTATTGTCCAATCCCTTTGGATCATTAAATGAAAGAACTGCTGGACGACCTACATAACCTTTGGTGCCTTTTTTTAATTGGTTATTTTGAATGTCTACAGCTTGACCATTTTTGTTTTTATATACGATATTAGACTCGTACCTGAAAGCATCAAGGAAAGCGTCAACAATTTCTTTATGGTCAGTTGTATTCCCAGAAGTAGTCTTGTATATATTGGTAGTAATTTTAAAGGTATATGTTCCAGTAGGATTAAAATAATAACCTGACTTTATTGGATAATCAAATTTTTGAAACGCTTTATCAGAAGCAAAAACTGCTTTTTCCAATAATCTTTTATTTTTACTCATTTTTCTTGCTGCATCTCTGCTTGTCTTATAATCAGCTTTCATACTACTTGAAACTTTCCAATTAGTAGTAGCATCATTCTGATTAACAAAGCTTCTTGAGAATTGACCAGGAACCTCAACACGATCTGTAAGGTTGTTGTTTATATCCTTATGATACATCATACGAATTACGTTGAAGTTATATAACTTGCTTGGCCAAAGCATCTTTTTATCCTTGTTTGTGGCAGTGTTATTTGCGATGTCAGTTGTATACTTCTTGGTATCAAGCGGCTTGCCATTATAGACATGGGCAGTTATCCTACATTTGCTAGTATCTGTCTTAAAACTGCCTTCTTCTTTTAAGTTGTGTATGGTATGACCTGGGCAACTTGTTGTGCCATCTGCGTTTAAAACACATCCATCAGTATATGTTAAGTCATAAAGCCTACTTACTAAGCCTTGATAAGGCAAAAGTCCATACTTAGATATTGATTGTGGCCCTGATAGCCATATGTTGTTTTGAGGATTGTCGCCAAAAGACTCTCTGTAAAATGTCGTAAGAATATTTGGGTTTCTAGGGAATCTAGTACCAGCTTCGTTTACTAGATTTCCATCAACTTGGAAATTCTTAAATAAATCTGGTGTACCATTAGTGACATTTAACGAACCTGTTGCATTCCCTTTCCATGTTCCTCCATCAGGTAAAGATATTGTCGCAACATTATCGGCTTTATCAAGCTTAAACCCAACACTTCTTTTTATAATATTATAATCAAAATCAAATGGAATAAATACCGTTGGTAAAAATTTAGTAGAGATTACATTGTTTGAAATTATATCTTCATCTGGATTTTTTCCGTCTGGATTAATACTAAACTCAATATTTACAGGACTTTCTGGCATTGTGAAATTTATATAAAACATAGTCCAGGATCCTGGAAGGTCCATTTTGTCATCTTTTGTTATAATGTCATTTGGCTTTACAATATTATGAGGTACGATTTCACCTTTATTATTTGTTACTTTGAGTTTATAACTAACTCCAGTAAGAGCTTTATTGTATGTTGAGTCAAGTGTTATACCGACTGAAACTTCTTTACCAGGATCCACCTTTTTTTTAGGGTCTTTTGGCGAATCATATTCGAATTCAGCAAACAAATCATTTTTCAACATGTTCTTAGGTCTTAAATAAAATGTAGAATATCTGCTATGGAGTACACCATTAACAAATTTGTAATAGAAGGCTATACCAATACCCCAAGAATTATCGGTTGGTGGAGATAAAACTGCTAAATAGTCTTCGAAATTATTTTTTAGTGACTTTGGGGGATTAACAGCCATTCTAGATAAAAGTTGTCTATCATTTTTCATTTTTGTGGGCTGAAAAGTTGTTGTTCTCACCCAGCTATTTATCATATCTGCAGTACCAACTTCAATTGTTTTCTTTATTGTACCATCAGGCATTGCTCTTGATAGTTCTCGTTTGTCATTTCCGTCTGCAATAATTCCATAAGGATCTTTTATCCAATACTTACCAGAATCATCGCTATACTTTTGAGTCAAGTTAATGGAAGATTTATCTTCTTTAAAACTATCATTTGAATTTGTAACTTCTTTTCCATTCACGACATAATAATCATTTGGAAACCATGGATTTGGATAAGGACAGCCTTCCATTGTAAAACCTAATGTACGCCACTCTTTATTCAGATCCGAGTACTTTCCTGCGGGAGAACCCGAACGTTTACCACTAAAATATTCGTTAGTTGACTCCTCAGGAGTTCCGTATAAGAATAATGGCTTGTTATGAAAAGCTGGCTGTCCATTAATTAATAATTGTTTATTCAATCCATATAAATTTTCTTTATTATCTGTTGTTTTTATTTTTGAATTATCAACATAATATCCAGGATATCCAAATATACTCTCAATATAATTATTCGCGCTTGTAATTTCATCATTTTGATCCCATCCATATGCTATTGGTACTGAAGAATTTATAAAGAAATTAAATATAAATACAATAACTAAAACTTTCGAAATGTATTTCAAAATACCACCTCATCTATCTCAAATATAAAACTATACCTTACGCCCTTTTACCAATACAATAATACTTATATCAATAGACACCGACTTTTGAACCCAAATATATTGATTATTTTTTTGACTAAAAAAGAACTTTTGGGGTAGTTCATCAAATCGGTCTTTTTTCTGATTTATATAAGTTATGACTTGTTCAACAACATCGCTTTCGAACTTTTGTAAGAGCATTGCCTTGAAATCAGATTTTTGTTTCTCCAGATTAGGTCTTAAAAGATTAACTTCAAAAGCTGCTTCTACCTCATCAGTAATGGATGAATCTACAACAACCACTTTAGTATCAGCAGGCACGTTAAATCCTCCAACAACCTCTTCCCCAGTTGATGTTGGTTCTGCTTTTAACTCAATATAAACTGTCTTGATGGTATTTTCCCATCTTACAGTAGCACCAAAAGCCTCTGCTACATATCTTGCAGGTACGAAGGTTCTTGAGTTTTTAATAATTGCTACAGTATCCATTTGCTTTTTTTGACCATTTACTTCATATTCTTTTTTTCCAATATTAAATACTAATTTTTTACTGCCTTTTGTAAATGTTGCCTTTTTAGTTTTTCCATCCCATGATGCCGATGCTCCTAAAGCTTCTCCAATAAACCTTGCAGGTGTTTGGGTTCTTTCTTGTGCATCAATAAAGGGTTTTGCATCTGGAAATGTTATGCGATCTCCGTTGACTACTACATTTATGGTTGCTGCCGAAAATGATACCGATGTTAATATGATGCTTGTAGAAAAGATTACAGTTAATAATAATGCTAACTTCTTCATTTAAAGTTCCTCCATTTTTATATTTTAGAATTAGAACAGAATTCATCTATTGATAATAACCCTGCACTTTAACCAATCATGGTAATTTTAACATATTGAAAATCCTAAATCAATATTATAGCTAGTCCAAGATTGTGAATATTTACCTTCTTTATTTGCTATGAGTCTAATGAGAGAAAAACATAGAGAAAGTGCAATTTAATATAAAATTATGTTAATTTTGTTTGTGCCACTTTGTTTGAACATAGAAGGGCATAAGTATTCACTAGGATTAATCTTATTCTAGACTTTGTATCCTTTTACGAACACTAGCACATTAATATCAGCAAACACTGACTGTTGAACCCAAATATATTGATTATTTTTTTTACTAAAGAAGTACTTTTCAGGCAATCTATTTGATTTGCTTTTCTTTTTATTAATGTGATTCATGATACTTTCTACAATATCGGTTTCGAATTTCTGCAATAGCATCCCTTTGAAATCAGCTTTTTGTTTTTCTATATTAGATCTTAAAAAATTAATTTCAAAATTAACCTCGACCTCATCCATTAAGGGTTGCATTACGACTATAACATTAGTATCAGCAGGCACTTTGAATCCCCCAACAACTTTTCCACTAGCTACTGGCTCATCTTTAAGCTCAACATATACTGTATTTATGGTATTTTCCCATCTTACAGAAGCACCAAAAGCCTCAGCAACATATCTTGCTGGCACGAAAGTTCTTGAGTTATCAACTATAGCAACAGTATCCATTTGCATCGGTTGACCATTTAATTCATACTCTTTTTTACCAATACTAAATACTAGCTTCTTGTTGCCCTTTTCAAATGTTGCTTTCCTTGTTTTTCCGTCCCATGATGCTGTAGCTCCTAAAGCTTCTCCAATAAACCTTGCAGGTGTTTGGGTTCTGCCTTGAGAGTCGATAAAGGGTTGTGCATCAGGGAATACGATGCGATCACCATTAACAACTACATTTATAGGAGAGATTGAAAAGGATGTAGTTGATAATAAAATGCTTGAAGTAAAGATCACTAATAACAATGCAAAACTTTTCATTTATACTAACCTCCATGTATTTAATATAGAATATTTTATCATAAAAAAGGATTTTTTAGATTTTTTGCTACTGACGGATATAATAAAGCAATTACTGATGATGAGAGCTTTATGATGACCTTTTGTCCTGCCTCGGCTATAGCATGGATAGTAGGTGAGAATGGCAAAGATGCTTTAGAAGGCGGGAAATGGGGAATTGCCAAGCCCTTAGAACCCATTGGTTGTGGTGGCACGTGGTATGGTATTTATAGCAAATCAAATGCAAAGGATCTTGCTTGGAAATTCTTAAAACACCTCACAATTGATGAGCTCGCTATGAAAGAATGGGCAGAAAATCATGATGAATTACCTAACAATGCATATTTGTTAAATCAAAAAATACCTTATAGCAAAACATTTGGGATCAATCTGCCAGACTTATATAACGACTATTATATGGACAATAGTTATATTGTAATTACAAAACATGATGATATCATTAATAAAATGTTTAACGAAAAAGTTAAGGCATATATTGATGGAAAGATATCTTCAAAGGAGGAATTGATCAAAGAATTTAAAAGTGAATTTAAGAATGAGTTTCCAGAAATGGAAGTTGAATAGGGAGTATAAAAAAGGCAATGAAATTCGAGGGATAACTCGTATTTCATTGCCCAGATTTAGATGTTCCAGATTCTCAGACAGTGAACAGTCAGGATGTTTTGGATAAAGCGCATCAGACGGATGTCGAGGAAATTATGGTGTCATAATTTGAAATTGAAGAATATAGAAAGGGTTGCTCTATTTTTGACAAGAATGGTATACTTAATATAGTACAAACAATGTTAATAATTCGAAAGGTAGTTTTGATATGCCAGTAATACAATTAAGCGAAGATAAGAAAATAATTGTCGATGAAGCAGATTTTGACACTGCAAAAAGTTACAAATGGAGATTGTATAAGTGTGATAAAGGAAAATCTTACGCACAGACCAGAGTTGCAGGTAAATATGCTAGCCTTGCTAAAGTCATTTTTTCATTAAAGGAAGACCAGAGGGCTTTCAGTAAAAATGGTGATAGTCTTGATATGAGAAGAGACAATGTTGTGATTTGTAATAAAAAGGAATACCATTATTTGATTTCTAAATCCAATAAATCTTCGATATCCCAGTACTATGGTGTGCAATATAGTTCTAACGAAAAAAAGTGGATAGTTCAAACTTCCGCAGGCGGGGAAAGAAAAATAGTAAAGAGATTTAATCTTGAAAAAGAAGCAGCCATTGTATCTGATTTTTGTGCACTTAATAACTATGGTCAATATGCAAAACTTAATTTCCCTGAGCTAAGCTATGAACAATTAGAAGCCAGTTATTGCGAGATTATGAAGAAATACGATAAATCTGCAAATTATACTTGTGAAAATCCCGATAAAACGGTTATTAAGTTAAGCGGTAATTATCAAATACTGATTGATGAAATGGATTACGATACTGCAATATCCTATAAGTGGCGGAGAACTACAAACAAAGGAAAATTTTATGTTCAAACAAAAATAGATGGCAAACATGTTAGTTTTGCAAAAGTGGTCTTTTCTCTACAAGAAAATCAGATGATCTTTCACAAAAACGGAGACTCTCTTGATTTTAGAAGAGATAGTATATTGATTTGTAACAAAAGGGAATTCGCCTATCTAATTTCCAGTAATACATCTAAGAGCTCAAAGTACTATGGTGTATATTTTAAAACTGACAGAAAAAAATGGTGTGTACAACTAACCAAAGACCGACATAGGAAAACATTATCTGGGTATGATAGTGAAGAAGATGCTGCTGTTATAGCAGATTATTACGCACTTGAAAATTTCGGGAATTTGGCAAAACTCAATTTTCCTGAGTTAAGTTATGAGCAATTAGAAGTGAGATTTCAAGAAGTCAACAATAAATACGGAAAAACAAAATCCGAGAAAATGACTATAAGGTTTCAGGGCAAACAGAAAAATTTTTCCTGGGTTAAATCCTCCCAATATGTGGGTGTAGCATGGGATAAAGATGAAAACTATTGGTTTGTACATATTGGACGTAATAATCGTAGATACAAGATTAGAAATTTTAATTCAGAGATTGAAGCAGCTATGGCTTACGATGAAATGGCTCTACAGTTATATGGCAAAAATGCAAAAACAAATTTTGAGTCTAATTCAACCTGAAAATTACAAGTTAATAATAGGGTCATGGGAGATTTTTAGGATATTATGACATTTGGCCTTGGATATTACTTATCCCTTTTGCATTCTTCAAAAAATCAATCATCAAGCAAATAATATGTCCTTCCGTATTCCAGCATGTCTACAAATACCAGCCAGTCGCATTCTGTTTCATTGTCACAGGTTAACCCATATGTTGAAGCCTCGAGATAATTAATCACATCAAAATTTACCCAACTGTTATCTTCTAACTTTTCTTTGTTTTTTCGAGCACTTCAAATTTTGTTACTACTTCATTTGTGTCAGGGTTTATCAGTGAATTCTCAAAATCATCGGGATTTGGTTCGCAGTTTAAAAACGGGGGCTCATTGTAAACTTCCCAAGTATTATCGTAGCTTAATGGTCTGCTTATCAAACTGTCCCTTATAATCTGCCCAAATATATCAAAACTCGGCTTATGATCCTTGTACTTATAGATTAAACCAAGAAGGGACCTTAGATACTCATCAAGAGTGCAAGTATTTACATTATCGTTTTCCAGAAGGAATCCGTTTATAAAAGCCTTTAAATCACCTGCATTATTTATGTACATTGTTTTTCCCCCTTATTTGATTTGAAACATCTTTGTTAAGGTGCAACGCATGGATACATTATTACATAGATTTGGTTAAATAATCAAGGGAAATAATGAAAAACTTAAATTCCCTGAGCTAAGCTATGAACAACTATATATTCAATAATTACCAAGTTATGCCGACATATATTAAAATACAATTACGAAAGCGAGTTGATACCATGGAAAACGATCAGCTAAAAAAACCAATAGACGAGTTTCAACCTGATCCAAATCAACCACGGAAGTATTTTGATGAAACGGCTCTTGCAGAGCTTACCGAATCAGTAAAGCAGTATGGCGTTTTACAACCAATAATCTATTATGTTAATGAAACAGGTCAAAAAATAATTGTTGCAGGAGAAAGAAGATATCAAGCTTCGAAAAATGCTGGGCTAAAAGAAATTCCAGCTATCAGAATTGACTCCAACGATGCTGATAAAATCGCACTTGTAGAGAATCTGCTTAGAGAAAATTTAACACCCGTTGAAGAAGCAGAAGCACTTCAAAGTTTAAAGGACAAATACAAGTATACAAACGAAAAACTAGGGAAGGTTCTTGGCAAAGCAACGAATACCATAACTGAATCGCTAACAATAAACAAACTTTCCACCCAAATAAAAGAAGACTGCAAAACAAAGCCTGATATACCAAGGAGAACTCTTATACAAATTGCACGCATGAAAAGCGAAGCCAAGCAAATCAACATGTATAATAAAATGATGAAATATAAGGATAAGGATGAGAAAGAAGAGGACGTAGAGAAGGCTAAAGAAGAAAATTACAAGTTAATAATAGGGTTTGTAAAAAGTCTTACGAATAAGTTTTCAAAGTCAGAGATTTCAATTTCAGATGATAGCCAAAAAGAAAAGCTTAAGAGCGAATTAACAGAACTTATTAATGCTGCAAATGAATTTATGAAGAAGTATGATTTGTAATTTTGTTTCGGGGAAATTGTCTTCATGCAGACAATTTCCCCGAAAGTATTCATACGATAGGGTTGTGGGGAGATTTGGGATATTGTGACATTTGGCTACGGTAATTTACCATAAAGATTAACATGATCAAGTTTCTCAGCCCTCGATAACTTCTTTTAGTAGTAGCTTTTCTTTGAAGGTACCTCTTTTGGTAGCCTTTTGCTGCCTGATTGTTTCAAAGTCCTTTATACTAACATTTTTATAGTCTAAAATTGCATAAACCACTTCTACCAAGTCAGCTAATTCTTCCACACTCTGGCTTTCCATAAATTCTTTAAGTTCCTCGCAAAGCTTCTCATTTAAAAGTTTCATGTATTCTTCCCCAGTGACTTTTTCTATGATAGCCTGCTTTCCGCTTTGTTCTATAATCTCGGGTATCTTATCACGTATTAGCTTATTGTAAACCATTGATGCGATCCTCCGTGTCTATGCTATGGTATGTTTTGCATGCAGGAATATTTTATCATAACAAAGGTTGTTTTTCATTATATTAATTGGTAATACAATTAATTTAGTAATAAAATCTAATGAATAATTTAACTTGGTTTTACCTGATAGTAATTTGATTGAAAATTACTCAGTCAATAGAATATAATGTATTCTGTGAAAAATATATGGAATATTATGCAGATGTACAAACAATAGACGAGTAAGAGTAAAGGAGTATGTTATGGAGGTTGAGATTAAGCCAAATTTTGAAACCCATCAGGCAGCACTAAAAGAGTACTTTGAGAAACAAAAGGTCGAGAGTATTTGTTGTGAGAGATGTAAAGAATTAATAATAGTTAAAGAGATATTATAAATTGCAAGTTAAAGAGATATGTAATAATACTTGGAATATGAATTGTAAATATGGATTATACAAGGATACTCTTAGAGGGCTTTAGTATCGTATGGGCTATATTAAAATCTGTAAAAGATAAATTGTCGCATTATCGAAGAAGTTGCACTATGCGTTTTTTAACTGTGATTGACGATTGTGGGAAATTAAGGTATTCTATTTATGTATACAAATAGAAGCCTACAGGCTGAATCAAATTTTGTCATAGATTAGTGGAGGAACTATGGAGGTTGTTAAGATCAGACAAGCGCTCCGAGATGAAATAATAAACATTTATATGATGACAGAAGGTATATCCGATTATCCCAAATATGCACAAGTGTTTCTATGTAAGAGAAATGCTATACCCCAAACACAAAGAAATGGTTACTACTTACTGGATGCAAAGAAATCGAATCCTTATTTTGAGATGACTGAATTTGGGCGGAGTATTATTAAGAGGCTTGACTCACCAAAAGCAAAATATATTGCAAAAGTTAACTGCCAACTGAAGATAAATGTGTCGGAGGATATATTTGCAGACTTGAATGCTGACTATTTTCCTGTGTGGAAATCTGAAGCGCAAAATGAATATTTTAAAGGGCTTACAACAGGTTACTTGGTTTTATTCAGGGTGTACGAAATCAATGAATCATTTGATTCCTCTTTGCTAGAAAAGGGAAGAAAAGGGCGTAATTCAGTTTTCGGGCTTTATGATTCTAAAGGAAATGAGAAAGAGTTATTTGTAAACATAAATGCACCAGTTTTGAAAGATGATGAATTTTTGCTTATTCAGCAAGACATCATTCAAAGGCTCACAAACATTGGAGCTTTAATTGAAATAATTCGCTAAGGAGCAGACTATGAAAGAGGAATTTTTGAATTATCTTGGAAGTGAAAATGATCTTAATGGATATCAGAGATCATATAAGCTTGTACTTTACAAATACTTTTTTGAGATGATGGACAATCAGGGATATGCTCCTGCTTATGATGTGACCATCGCATTCCAGAACTATTATGCAGAGAGAATCAAGTCTGGCAAGATTGCTGATTTAGATGTAGATGATCGTATAAAAAATGCGGATACAAGCAATATTCGTGAAATTAATGCTGTCATCAACCAGAATCCATACAAAGCGATCAATGGTCAAGGGTATCTTTTCAAAGAAAAAGGAGCAGATGGGGATGACCCAATAAAAGGACACTACTTTAAGCTCGCACCAGAGCTTGTTGCAGAACTGACACCCGAAGATATCAACCAGATTATGAATATCGTTGAGAAAAAGTTGATTCTATATTTTAGCAGAATAGATGGTGGTGAGAATGAAATGCCAATAAAACAAGCAATCGAGCAGGTTCAAAAATATATAAAAGCAAAGGGATTTAGCTATGAAGACGGTCTTATAGAAAACTTCTATCTGAGCCTTAAATCTAAGCCATTTGTTATTCTGGCAGGTACTTCTGGCACTGGTAAAACAAAGTTGGTAAAGCTATTTGCAGAAGCTATCAATTCTGAATACTCGCTTGTTCCAGTACGACCTGATTGGTCTGATTCGTCTGACTTGTTTGGTCATCTTGATTTGAATGGTAGGTTTATTGAGGGTGCTATAACACGTTTTGTAAAGAGTGCTTCACTACATCCGAACAAGCCGTATATACTTTGCCTTGATGAAATGAATCTCGCCAGAGTGGAATACTACTTCAGTGATTTTCTCTCCGTAATTGAAACCCGAGATTTTAAGAACAATATTATAATTTCCGAGCCGCTGGTAAATATAAATATTTATGGTGCTTCGGATGCACGCGAATTATTTGGAGAAATGAGATTCCCTGGAAACCTTTATATTGTGGGCACTGTGAACATGGATGAAACTACCTTTCCGTTTAGTCGAAAGGTTCTGGATAGAGCAAACACGATTGAATTTTCCTATGTGGATCTGATTCCTAGCGAATTTAATGAAGAAACACCCGTCGTGTTGACAAATATAAATAATAATTTTCTTAAAACTGAGTATCTACAGTTGTCTCATTGCGAAGACAAAGAGTACATTGTCAACATCTGCACCAAATTGCAAAAAATCAATAGCATTCTAATGAAAGCAGAGGCACATGTAGGCTACCGTGTTCGTGATGAAATAACATTTTATATGATTAATAACAAGAAAAATGCATTGCTTTCTGAGAATGAAGCTTTCGATAATGAAATAATGCAGAAGATTTTACCAAGGATTCAAGGTAGTAGTTCGGCGATCAAAAACATGTTGATTGAACTATTCAAAGAATGTGCTGGAGATTATACTGGCATTTCTGGATCAAACACCTTTGATCAAATGACAAATTATATTATCAATAATTTGTGTAAATACAAGAAGAGCGCTAGCAAGATTGCATTCATGATAAGGAGATTTGAAGAAGATGGATTTACTTCCTACTGGCTCTGATACTAAAATATTTGAAGTCAAGACTAAAAAAGTAAATGTCGTCATAAGAAGCAAAAAAGCGCATCCTATTATTGTTGGTGAACAGCCAGGAAGCCACCATTCTACTATTGTCTTCTCTGGAGATGATATACAAGAAGTTAGACTGAAGGGAAGCGAAGATGCGCTACCTTTTGACGATAACTCGTACATTCATTCTGTGGGATTTCGTACAGCACCTCTGTTTTTTGAGCAGAGTGATTATGAAATTGTAATAAAAGGAACCAGCAACGAGAAGGTAGGATTCTGGCATGAGAATTTTAATGTTCGGAATAAGGTTGAAGCCTTCTCCGAAGGAGATAATATTCTTACTGGTATCATTAACTTTGATAATAATATTGGTCAGTCAGATCTTTTAATTACAATTGACGGAGAAAAAAGTCTTGCAATCAGAATAGAGGTATTTCCTTCTAAAATCAGTTATAAAGATGATTATAAAAACATTATTACAGATATCACTAACGAAATTTATTCTGTTGTATTCGATTTTCTAAGAAAGACCTATGAGTCATGCAGGCTAGGTGATAATGTAAATTACACGCCAGTGGTCTTTTTTTCGATTATACGAACTATATTTTCTGACTTTGTAAAAGCAGCAGATATGATCATACAGAATCCACACCATACTCTTTTCAAGGAACATGTGGTGATGCCTGCTCATAAAGTTAAAAAAACTGATAATTCAACTATCAAGTGGATCGAAAAGCATCCTGAGAATGTTGCTAAAACATTGACTGGATTATCAGTATCTAGAGGACTTACAGTTAAAAAGTACATTACCTATAACACTATTGAAAATCAATTTACAAAACATATTCTTGTTTCAACAATTAAACGACTGAATGACTTCTATAAAAGGTATTCTGACTTTGTAAATAAAACAGATCTCTCAATCATTGATGAAGTTGAAAAAATGAAATGGGAGATTAATCGCCGCATTAACCAGTCTTTTCTTAATAAAGTTGATGATTACAAAGCAACCCAAAGCATGTCGTTGGTATTTAGTTTGGCTCCAGGTTACCGTGATTTGTATAAGTATTATCTGATGTTTTTGAAAGGCTTGGAGATACACGGAGATGTCTATAAAATTTCCATTAAAGACACAGCGCAGCTATATGAGTATTGGTGTTTTATTAAACTCAATAGTTTGATGAAGAAAAATTATATGCTTGTTTCTCCTGATGTTATCAAAGTAGATAATAGTGGCATTACAGTGTCATTAGTTAGAGGACGAAAGTCAGAAATCAAGTATATAAACCCAAGAACTGGTGAAAAAATTGTCCTTACATATAATCCAGGCGAACAAAATACACAAACTGTAAGCCAGAGGCCTGACAATGTATTAACATTAGAGAAGACTGGTTCCGAAATTCTATATAAGTATATCTTTGATGCTAAATATCGTTTAGACCCTGCGATTCCTGGAACGGGATATCCAGATAATAAACCAGGGCCTAAGGTTGGTGACATTAATTCAATGCACAGATATCGAGACTCAATTGTTTTTGAGAATAACACTCCATCTAGGTTTGCGTTTGAAAAGACGATGTTTGGGGCATATGTGCTTTTTCCATATTCCAAAGAGGAAGAGTACAAAGAGCATAGGTTCTATAAAAGCATCGAAACCGTCAACATCGGAGGCTTGCCATTTTTACCTGGATCGATAAAGCTAGTTGAAAAGCTGTTGACTGAACTTATTATGGATTCAAAAGAATCAGCTTTCGAGCGTGCTTCATTACCTCGTGGTATTGAACGTAAACTCGCAAAGGTCGATTGGTCTGTAATGGATATGTTGGTTGGATCGTTGAAAAGCGCTGATCAGCTTAAGATTAACCTTGAAAAAAACTTCTATTATGTACCAGCGAAATTCATTTCTGAAACTAATTTGCCAGTAAGGCATGTTTCCCTGTACCAGTCTGATGCCAAGTACAAAAAAGATGCTGGAATTCGTTATTATGGAACAGTCACAAAAACAAATTTATGCAAGCGCCAAGAAATACCAGTCCCAATGACAAGGAACAATATGGATGAGCTCTATTATCGCTTTGATGTGAAATCATGGGACAGGTTAGATGTTTCAATAAATGTTCGAGAAGAGGGGGTGTATCATCCCAAATTTACAAATATGTTCCTGTTTCAGAATTGTCGTGAGTCGTATGAATTATTCAATATTCATTCAGAAGAGCAGTACCGGTTGTTGCAAGAGCTAAAGCGAATTTCAAATGATACAGCTGTAAACAACGATGAGCATAATCCAGGTTTCAAACTTAACAACGGGGTTTCGATTATTTTACATAACGGCGATATTATGGTTTGCACTGATGATGGAAAGACGGTAAATAAAATTCCTGTTGTCGAGTTTATTAAGAGACCAAGATATATGTTCAATATGCTTAAAGAGGATATAAAATTTTAATGGTTATTCTTTGAAAGAACAGAAAAGCAAATGGCTATTACGGACAAAACCTCTTAGATGAACTGGAAGGCGAAGAATTATGGATTGGTTTCTTAAAAGCAGGAAGAAAAGGTAATGAAGAAAAATTGGAAAAGTTAAAAATGAGGAGTGATACAATGAAAACAGCAGTTGAATCCTTAGAAACAGTGAGTGCCGATGAAAGATTACGTGAATTACAAAGAGCTCGTGAAAAAAGCCGATTAGATATGGTTTCAAAGCTTGATTATGCTAAAAAACAAGGTAGACAGGAAGGTATAATTAACATAACTGAAAGAATGTTAAAGCATGGTATTGATATAGAAATTATAATCAAAGTGACAGGTCTTTCACTCGACAAGATAAAAGAGATCGAAAATCGTCTAAAATAATAGTTATCTTACTTGTAAACATCATTTGAGTAAAAGGGGAATGATCATGAGATCTATAACTTTTATTGATACAGAAATTAAGCCTGATAGTGGAAAAATTGTTGATATAGGTTGTATTAAAGTTGATGGTAGCTCATTTCACTCCAATTCAATATCAGAATTCATAAAGTTTATACAAGGGTCAGAGTATATTTGTGGTCATAATATTTTAAATCATGATCTGAAGTATATCATAAATGCTATGATTGAAGCAGACTTTAAGCATTTAAAATTTATTGACACTTTATATCTATCTCCGCTTTTATTTCCAACCAAGCCCTACCATGCTTTGCTTAAGGACGATAAGCTGCAAACAGAAGATAGGAATAATCCATTGAATGATTCAATTAAAGCAAAAGATCTGTTTTTTGATGAGGTTACGGCTTTTAACAAGATAGATAGGCAGCTTAAGAGAATTTACTTTTATTTGTTAAAAGACAAAAAGGAGTTTGGGGCGTTTTTTGATTTCCTTGAATATAAAGAAAATGATATAAGTATTGAGGGAGTAATTCGTGAAAAGTTTTATTCCCAAATATGCGAAAATACGAATCTGACTGAAATAATATCCAATTATCCTATAGAACTTGCATATTGTTTAGCTTTAATAAATTCTAAAAGCAGATATTCAATTACTCCACCATGGGTATTGAAGACATTTCCTGCGGTTGAAAAAGTAATTTTTTTGCTTAGAAATAATGTGTGTCTGAAGGGGTGTTCATACTGCAATCAAGCACTTGATGCTCATATCGGTCTTAGGAGATTCTTTGGTTTTAACACTTACAGAACTTATGGTGGAGAACCTCTACAAGAAAAAGCAGTTAAGGCTGCAATTGCTAATAAATCTCTTTTGGCAGTATTCCCGACTGGTGGAGGTAAGTCAATTACTTTTCAAGTACCTGCTTTAATGAGTGGTACCAACTCAAAAGGATTGACTGTTGTTATTTCGCCATTGCAATCATTGATGAAAGATCAGGTTGATAATCTGGAAAAAGTGGGAATCACAGGCGCGGTTACTATTAATGGTTTACTTGATCCCATTGAAAGAGCAAAATCAATTGAAAGAGTAGAAGACGGTTCTGCTTCTCTTCTCTATATTTCCCCTGAATCTCTACGTTCAAAGACAATAGAGCGTTTGCTTTTAGGAAGAAACATTGTACGTTTTGTTATAGATGAAGCACACTGTTTTTCGTCTTGGGGACAGGATTTTAGGGTTGACTATCTATATATTGGTGAATTCATAAAATCATTACAGGAAAAGAAAAACCTCGACATAGGAATACCAGTTTCCTGTTTTACTGCTACTGCAAAACAAAAGGTTATTGAAGATATTTGTGAGTATTTTAAGAATAAATTATCTATCGACATGGAAGTGTTTAGCTCAAGTGCATCAAGAAGTAATCTACGCTATAAGGTATTTGGGAGAGATAGCGAAGAAGAAAAATATAATACTGTTCGAGATTTAATTGAAGAGAAAAACTGCCCAACCATTATTTATGTTTCACGCACCAAAAAGGCTAATATGCTTGCGGATAGGTTGGTCAAAGATGGGTATCAGGCGAAAGCATATCATGGAAAAATGAATAAGCAAGAAAAAACCGAGAATCAAGACACGTTTATACAGGGTGGGGTCCAGATCATGGTTGCAACTTCTGCTTTTGGAATGGGAGTTGATAAAAAAGATGTAGGCATGGTTATACACTACGAGATATCCGATTCTTTAGAAAACTATATTCAGGAAGCAGGAAGGGCAGGAAGGGATGAGTCTATTTCAGCTGATTGCTTTGTTTTATTCAATGATGAAGACTTAAGTAAGCATTTTATACTTTTAAATCAAACTAAGCTTAGTATTCAGGAGATCCAGCAGGTATGGAAGGCAATTAAAGACATTACTAAGTTAAGATCAAGTGTGTCTCAATCTGCGTTGGAGATTGCAAGAAGAGCAGGTTGGGACGATAATATTTTGGATGTAGAAACCAGAGTGAAAACGGCAATTGCAGCATTAGAAGACGCGGGCTATTTGAAACGTGGACAGAATATGCCAAGAGTATATGCAGACGGCATCATATCTAAGAATGCTATGGAGGCAATTGCTAAAATTGATAGTTCAAATAGATTCGATATAAAACAGAAGGAGAAAGCAACTCGTATAATAAAAAAGCTTTTTTCCAGTAAGAGCCGAAGCCGAGCAAACGATGAAGAAGCTGAATCAAGGGTTGACTATATTTCAGATCATTTGGGGATCCCTTTAAGAGAAGTGGTTGAAATAGTAAATCTTCTTAGAGAAGAAAAAATCTTAGCCGATACAAAAGATTTGACAGCGTTTATAAAGAGGAAAGAAAACAAAAACCGATCATTGGCTATTTTGAAGTCGTTTAGAAGCATTGAAGGGCACCTGCTAGCTGTTTTAGAAAATGAAGAGAAAATATTTCATATGAAAGAATTGAATGAACATATAGAAAAAAGCGGTTGCAATAATGCAACACCGAATAAGATAAAAACAATATTTAATTTCTGGGCCATAAAACACTGGATAAAAAAACAAACTATTGATTATTCAATGAACCATATAGCAGTTATCTGTATGCAAGATAAGAGAGTGCTTGAAGATAAACTTACAAGAAGGTATGATTTGGCGCAGTTTATTGTAGAGCATCTTTATGATAAAAGCAATACAGCTCCAGTCTATGAAGAAAGGAATAAGGAAGATGTTCTGGTTGAATTCTCAATAATGGAATTAAAAGAGGAATTCGAAAAAAGATTGACGCTTTTTAATACAAAAGTTACTTGTGATGATATTGAGGATGCTCTTTTTTACTTGTCAAGAATTGAGGCGTTAAAAATTGAGGGTGGATTTATGGTTGTTTATAATGCTCTTACTATTGAACGTCTTGAGAGAGACAACAAGAAGCGTTACAAGACTGAGGATTATCAGAGGTTAAATCAATTTTACCAAAATAAAGTGCAGCAAATTCATATTGTTGGTGAATATGCCCGAAAAATGATCGAGGATTACAAAGATGCATTGCAGTTTGTTGATGATTACTTTCAACTTAATTACACATCCTTTTTAAACAAATATTTTAAAGGCAACCGACAGGATGAAATCAAAAGAAATATCACACCTGCCAAGTTCAGACAGCTTTTTGGTGAACTGTCACCAACACAATTAAAGATTATTACTGATAACGAATCTAAATATATCGTTGTAGCTGCTGGACCAGGAAGCGGTAAGACACGAATCTTGGTTCACAAACTGGCATCTTTGTTGTTAATGGAAGATGTTAAGCATGAACAGTTACTAATGGTTACTTTCTCAAGATCGGCAGCTACCGAATTTAAGAAGCGCTTGCTATCGCTGATTGGTAATGCCGCAAACTTCATAGAAATTAAGACTTTCCATTCCTATTGCTTTGATTTATTGGGAAGGGTCGGAACTATAGAAAAGTCAGATGAAATAATTCAGGAGACTATTAGAAGGATAAAAAGTGGAGAAGTTGAAGCAGGGAGAATTACCAAAACGGTTTTGGTAATAGATGAAGCTCAGGACATGGATTGCAATGAGTTTGAATTAATTAGTACTTTAATGGATCACAATGAGGAAATGCGTGTAATTGCTGTCGGGGATGATGATCAGAATATTTTTGAGTTTAGGGGCGCAAGCTCGAAATATCTTGAAATCTTTATCAAAGAAAAAAATGCTGCTTTATATGAATTGGTTGAAAACTATAGAAGCAAATGTAATCTTGTTGATTTTTCAAATCAGTTTGTAAAGAGAATTCCACATAGATTAAAGAGTGCTCCTATTATTGCTGCTCAAAGTAAAAATGGAAAAATCAAGTTGGTTCGATACAAGAGCAGTAATCTCATCACACCTCTGGTCAATGATGTGTTTCTAGAAAGCCTTAAAGGAAGTACTTGTGTTTTAACAAAGACGAATGATGAAGCGCTTCAAGTCGCTGGACTGCTTATTAACAAAGGAATACAGGCTAAACTTATTCAGTCAAATGAGGGTTTCAATTTGTATAACCTTTTGGAAGTTCGGTTCTTTTTGAATCAACTTAAATTGACAAATGACATATACATAATCAGCGATGATATATGGGAAGGTGCTAAGAGAAGGCTGGTCGAAAGGTTTTCGAGAAGCCCAATTATAGAAATATGCATTAACATCATCAAGGATTTTGAGTTGTCCAATCCGAAAAACAAATACAAATCTGATCTTGAAATTTTTATTCGTGAATCAAAACTAGAAGACTTCTTTAGTGAAAACATAGAAACAGTATTTGTTTCGACTATTCATAAGGCTAAAGGAAGGGAGTTTGATAATGTTTTTCTGATGCTTGACCAGTTTAACATTGGGACAGATGAAGCCATAAGGCAGCTTTATGTAGCTATGACAAGAGCGAAATCAAATCTGTCCATTCATTATAATGGAACCTATCTTGATTTTATAAAGACAGAGGCTCTTGAAATAGTTGATGATTTTAGAATGTATGAATCACCTCATCAATTAGCATTGCAGTTGACTTTCAAGGATGTATGGTTGGATTTCTTCTTTTCTTCTCAAAATTTAATTTCCCAGATTAATACTGGAGATGTTCTTGAAGTTGATAAGGATTGCTGTCGCAATTCAAAAGGGCAAGTTGTGTTAAGGTTTTCAAAACATTTAATAAGCCAGCTTGAGGCGATCAAGCAAAGGCAATATGTTCCCAAAACTGCGAAAATCAAGTTTGTTATTTACTGGAAGAAAGAAAATCAAGAGTATGAAATCAGAATTATTTTGCCAGAACTTTATTTTGAAAGAGAAGGTTAGAAATAATTCCATCCCCTTTTAGCAACTCTAGCAAATTTTTATGATATTGATCAAACAACATATCAGAACGTAACTAGATTACAAGAAGTACTAGTTAAATTTGATTGCTGGTTTACGAGGTATGGAACAAATTCAAAAGCTAAGACAGATGGAGACTATGGATCAGCAACTGACCTGTCTGTTGAGAAGTTTAAAAAATACTTTATGACTTCCTATCCTGATGGAGAAAAAGATGTTGGTTTAGAAACTGCACAGGAATTGACAGAGTATAGAAAGTTATATTGTAAAGACCCAACCTCTTTAAAGCCACAAGGCGTAAGAGTAAGGGATTATATTGCAATTGCATACGCAAGCGAATTGAATAATAATCAGTATACACTTGGGTATAAAGATGGATTTGTTACATTATCATGTTTTGGGCAAAATCCAGAATATCTTTGTATTTCTGGATTGTATTTTTGCGATAGTGAGAATAGATGCTATGCTCAGGTAAGATATATAAGGTTTGCAATAGAAAATTATTTGAGAAAAAATGAAGGATTTGCAGACTTAATAACAGTAAAACAAAATATGAAGAAATTAATGAGCAATACGGTTCCTCTTTTTAATGGTAGAGGACAATTTAAAGTAACAAATTTAACAGTTAATGGATCATGGGACAGCGGATTTGAAACGGCGGTTAGAAACTTTATTGAAGCATCAAAACTGCAGGAAGCATATAAAGCATTAAAAACATTTGAACATAAAGCTTTGTTTTTGAAGCATTGGACACAGTTGGACGTAAATAAGCAAAACATCTATTTAAATCCTGCACCAAGTGAATGGTATGATAAGATGGAAGCCCCACCTGTAAATGACCCTGTGTATGGAAAGATAAATCTTAATAACAAGTACAAATGCGAAAGTGAAAAAAATATTATTTTAAGTACATATATGTAATTGATAGAGTAAGGAATTTGCAGTCACCTACAAATGGTATGAAGAATATTTGGGATATTTGAAGGAATTGATCAGGCTAGAAGGGATCCAAAAGCTGCTGCAGAAATGGTAATTTTCTTGTCGAAAGTGTTAAATCCTGAACCTTTATTATACATCAAAGAAAAGATTCTTTTCGTTACTATGATGATAGAAGCAGCTAAAGCCTATGCAACTGAGTTTAAAACTGCGGATAGTTATGAACAAGGTGTAATGATAGGAACAGCAATTGCAACATTATTATCATTCTTTATTTCTGGGGCAGGTATAGCAAAGACAGCAACATATATGCTTGATTCGCTAAATCTATTACGTGAAACAGGGGCAATAACAAGTATTTTACAGAAGGCGTTTCAAGGGACTACTTCTGCTGCTAGGCTGGCAAATGCCAAAATAGCTTCAAAGACGATTGATTTAGCAAGTAAGGCGTTAAAGTCAATAACATCAGCGTTAAAGACAGCTCCTGAAACAATTTTTTCAAAAGTTAAGTCAGTGATTAGTAATGGTGATCAACTAAAGCTAATAACCAATACTGGAGTTGAGGTTAATATATCAGAAGCAAAACTAATATCTCGTTTAAAAACAGTTGAAAAAATGACAGATGACGAGGCAAAAGCTGTTGTCGAATGTCTGAAAAATCAATGTTTCTCTGGAGATACGCTTGTAACAACTAAAGATGGGCTAAAGAGGATTGATTCGATTCAAGTGGGCGATTATGTATTGGCAAAGGATGTAAATAATAATATAATAGATTACAAAGAAGTTAAGAATGTTTACGTCAAGAATACATATGAGTTTGTTCATCTGAAATTTAACAACGAAGAAATACGTACAACAGCATCTCACTTATTCTTTACAGATAGCGGATGGTGGAAACCAGCAAGGGAATTGAATGTTGGAGATAAGATTTTAAATTCAGAAGGCGAGTTTAAAAGTTTAGTATCAACTAGTGTTGAGGCTTTAGATGAGCCAGAGAAGATTTATAACCTTAATGTGGATGAGTTCCATACTTATTTTGTTGGGACGAATGGGTTGTTGGTGCATAATGATTGTTTAGCAGAAATGATGGCAGCAGGAAGAGATGCTATTGCATATGCTAAGAAAAGAGATATAGCCGATCCTAGAGTTTTGTCAGAAATAGGTTCATCAACAGCAGATGCAATTGGAATCGCAATGAAGAGAGGAATAAAAGACCCAGATATTCTAGCAAACCTCGGTAAAGTTATTAGTGAAACTATAATTAATGCACCAAAGGTTGCGGATGAGTTTGTTGTTGCAATCAGAAATGGAACAATGTATGGAAATGCAAAACCATCAGTAGCTTGTGTTGTGGTAGATATTACTAATCCTAATATTTTTGGAAGAGGCGTTAGCGGTATATGGAAGAGTAATCCGAGTATCATTAATAAGGCGTTTAATAGTACAGAAGAATTTATTACTTTTTACAGGAATACCTTAACAGACAGCTATATTGACGGATTGGTAGCGGCTAATCCTGCCCAATTTGCTGGGAAGAATATAGCTGGAATAAAAGCAGAAATGGCTAAGTTAAGGGCAATGATACAAAAAACAAAAGATGCTGCTAAAAATGCTAATCCTCCAAGGTATTTTAATAATAGTCCTTTAGAACCTAGTTTCCAATCAGAATGGGTTGTTGAAAATTGTGCTGAAATTTGGGCTGTACGTGATGCAATAATGCAGGGATCAAAGCTAGAAAACATAGTATTGCGCTCTGTAAATGTAGCTGATGGTAAGATTAAACTTTTATGTGATAATTGTATGAAAACTTTTGCTGATTTAATTAAGGCTATGCAATAGAGGAGGTAAGCCATGAAAGAAAATGTAAAAGAAATTCTAATTTCTAGTGGATGGTATGAGAGAAGAAAGATAGATATAACAAATATGATTAAATATCTTGAAACGTCAGGATACGAAGTGTTTCCAAAAGTAAAAGAGTTTTTGGAAGAGTTTGGAGGTATTAGTGTAATTAAGTCTAAACCTATGGGAATAGGCGAAAAGGAAGACAGAACTCACATAGATGTAGAGAAAGCAATTGCTAATTATTTTACAATTGGAAGCTTTGATGCTGAAGAACGATATGCTAGTGAAAAGTTGGTTCCCGTTGGTCAAATGAGAAATGAAAATTTGGTTATATTTATCTCGGAATCTGGTAAGGTTTACTGCAATACTGGTAAAATTGGAGATAGCTTTGATGAAGCATGGGAAACAATAATTAATGAAAATGGTTTTAAATCGTGGGGGAGCTATTAGTGTTTTTGGAGAAATTTGTATCGAACCATCAAAATAGGTCAATATCGTTTTAGATTTAAACAAAGTTTTGCCTTTATTCCTTTTTAAATACTGAAATAAGCATATAAAATGCTTGCTTCAGTATTTTTTTATCTTGGAATGATATCTTAAAACTTAAAAAACGTTTTAAAGCCAATCAAGCACTGCTATGCTCCTTATTCTTTCTGCAATAACCCCAGCACAATAAAAGGTGAAAATCAGCTCCTGCTTCCATTAGGGATGTTGTTCATAGATGAACCGCCATTTATTGACACCGAAGGCACAGGCGCATATTGCAATGCTCTTGAGGCAATACATATGAGTTATCCATTAGTCATGATGTAACAATGAAGAGTAGATTTCCACATCAAATAACAGTGGTATCAACTGATGATGGAAGCAAGGTTTTATGTGATGGGGTTTGACACATTGTTAATTTTATAAAATTTATGACTTCAAAGTATCTAGTGTGGTAAAATATAAATATAGATATAATCAGGAGTGAATAAAATGAAAATGCTAAGTCCCATGTATGATTTTGTCTTTAAAGCAATGTTTGGGAGAGAAGACAAAACCAGCAAAAAATTGTTAATAGGTTTATTGAATGATATTTTAAGTTCAAAAGGTGAAGATCCCATCCGCAGTGTAACGTATTTGAACCCATTTAACTATAAAGAATTCGAGTCGGACAAATTATCTGTCTTGGATATTAAAGCAAAAACTGAAAAAGGCGAACGAATAAATATAGAAATTCAAGTAAAACAGGAAGATGATTTCAGAAAACGTAGTCTCTATTACTGGGCCAAGACATATGCAGAAACTATTGAGGAGTCAGAATCTTACTCCAATCTTAAGAAGACAATTGTTATAAATATCTTGGACTATAATGAAATCAGTGAAAGTAATAAACTTCATACGCATTTCAAGTTATTAGAGAAAGAAGAAGGCTTTATTTTGACAGGAGATCTTCAGATTCACTTCTTAGAACTGCCAAAACTTCCAGAAAGCAAAAATATAGATGAACTGGAAGGCGAAGAATTATGGATTGGGTTTTTAAAAGCTGGCAGAGAAGGTAATGAAGAAAAATTGGAAAAGTTAAAAATGAGGAGTGATACCATGAAAAAAGCAGTTGAATCTTTAGAAACAGTGAGTGCCGATGAAAGATTACGTGAATTACAAAGAGCTCGCGAAAAAAGCCGATTAGATATGGTTTCAAAGATTGATTATGCTAAAAAGCAAGTTAGGCGGGAAACAGTTGAAAAGATGTTAAAGCTTGGTTTTGACTTAGAAGCAATAATCGAAGTGACAAGTCTTTCACTGGACAAGATAAAAGAGATCGAAAATCAACTTAAAGACAATAGGAACTAAGTATTTATGATGAGACCTTCCAGTTGGTAGGTCTTATTTATTTTTGTGAAAGAAGAACCATTTGTGAATAGCATCACCAATTTAATCATGGTTTTGATAATTATTGAATTTGGTAGTTTGCCCTCAAATATACTTTTTGCATGAATTTCATTAGATTGTAGATAAAGAAAGAGGATTAAAATGAAGAACAAAACGATAATATTAATACTTATATCACTGACTTTTGGACTTTTATCATTAGGGTCTTATGCGCAGGAGACAAGCGAAGCAGATATCTGGGCAAAGGTAGAGGCTGGTTCAAATCACTGTTTAGCACTAAAGGCAGATGGTAGTCTCTGGGGGTGGGGAAATAATTGTGATGGAGCTGTAAATATAGCTGCAGAGGTTACCATAACAGAACCTGTTAGGTTAATGAATGATGTAAAATATATGGCAGCTGGCACAGGCACTAGTTTTGCAATCAAAACAGATGGTAGCTTGTGGGGATGGGGACAAAATTATAAAGGGCAACTTGGTGACGGAACCACTACATCTAGCAAAGAACTATTTAAGATTATGGACAATATTGTATCCATTGCAGCTGGTGATTATCACAGTCTAGCCATAGATACTAAAGGATGCCTTTGGACATGGGGTGATAATACATATGGTCAACTAGGTGATGGGACTGTGTTAAACAGACTGGCGCCAGTGAAAATTCTTGATAATATAGCATCGGTTGAAGCATGTTATGATAATAGCTTAGCAATAACAAAGGAAGGTAAGCTTTTGTCTTGGGGAAAAGAAAATCACTATTTGGGTTTATTGCCTAATCATCCATTTGAAAATATACCAACCAAGATTGCAGAGTCTGTTTCAGCTGCATCAGTTGGTATTCAACATGGTATGTTTTTGAAAACGGATGGAACTGTATGGACATGGGGATCGAATTCGAAAGGACAGCTTGGTATTGGAGAGGAAACATTCATAGCTGAGCCAGTTAAAGTGATGGATAATATATTGTCATATAATGTGGGAACTTTTTGCAGCTCGGTAGTAAAGCCAGATGGAAGTCTTTGGACGTTTGGATTAAACAATAAAGGACAGCTTGGTGATGGAACCTATGTGAGTAAAAATCAACCTACTTTTGTTATGGATAATGTGGCAGTTGCAAAACCTGGAGATGAATATTGTATGGCAATAAAAACCAATGGTGATCTATGTGTCTGGGGAGACTTATTTCAAAAATCAACTCCGATTGAGATCTGGCATAATGTAATTGATGTAGATGGAGGAATGGATCATGTTTTAGCACTATGTAAGGACAGTAGCCTTTGGAAGTTTTTAGGCGGATCATCTTTAGACGGTTATGAACATTCTCAGATTATGGACGATGTTTTAGCAGTTTCATCAAGAGGCAAATATAGTATGGGAAAATTTTGTTACTTCTATACAGCCTACAAAAGTTATGGATGATGTTTTGTCAATATCTTGTAGTTGGCATTGTTTGGCGTTAAAGATAGATGGAAGCCTATGGGCTTGGGGGGATAATTATTATGGTGAATTAGGTTGCGGAAATCCATTTACTGCGAAGCCAGTTCCTATTCATACTCAATCTGAACAAATATGGAATATTAACGGTTGTGTTACCGATGGATTAGCTACCAATCTAAATACAAAATGTTCGTTTAAATTTGAAATAAAAGAATTAGATAAAAGCACTATCACAAACTTTGATGGTACTTTCATACTGGCTAATGTTCCTGTTAGCTTAAAAGGATATACAATAAAAATTAGCAAGCCAGGATATTTATCGAGGCAACTTGATAACATAATAGTTGCAGACTCGGATGTAAATTTAGGCTCAAAGGATTCTCCAATTGAATTATGGGCTGGAGATATTAATCAGGACGACTGCATTAATATGGCTGATGTTGTTGGGATAGCAAAATACTTCAATACTAATTCAGATGATCAAAGCTTCGAAAATCCCTTTAAATATGATATGGATTTAAATAAGGATTTTTCAATAAATATGATTGATATATTCATGATTGCAAAGCATTTTAACGATACTACCAGCAGTTATCCAGTTCTTAGCTGGCAATAGGCAGAAGTTAAAGCAGCACTTGCGGGAAGTTATAGTTGAAACAGTTGAAGAAATGTTAAAGCATGGTATTGACATAGAAATGATAAGCAAAGTGACAAAAGCTTCCGCTAGACAAGATAAAAGAGATCGAAAACGGACTTAAAGACAATCGAAATTAAGTATGTACTTAGGACCTACCAATTTGGAGGTCTTATTTTTGTGGAAAATTTAAGACTTCAAAGTATCAAGTGTGGTAAAATATAAAAACACAAACTATTGAGGAGTGATACGATGAAAACAGTAGGTGAGTATATAGAAACTGTGAGTGATCAAGAAATAGAACGTAAAATAGAAAGAGCTTGGGAAAGAAGACGATCAGACATGGCTTCTAAGTATGATTTTGCAAGAACACAAGGATTTGAACAAGCATTTAAAGAAGCATTTAAAGAAGGATTTATAGAAGGTATAATTATGGTAACTGAAAATATGTTAAAGTATGGTGTTGATATAGAAATGATAATCAAAGTGACAGGACTTTCACTGGACAAGATAAAAGAGATCGAAAATCGTCTAAAATGATAGCCATTTTAAAAGATAGGACAAATAATGATATTAATCAAAATTGGTTTTTTATTAATTACTTTCATAATTATGCTTATACTATTTGCAACAGGTAATAACCCCTTTATTCCTGCATGCATAGCGCTGATTATATCGACAGTAATTAGGGTTATAAGTATTATGTGAGGCATTCATTCAAAGCACAGAAAAGCGAAGGGCTCTTGTAGGCAAAAATCCGAAGCTCCACTCTTACATTGATGTTGATGTAGCAACTGGGCTGATTTGTATGGGTAGATTTGAGGAAGCGAAGAAGCTCGTGCTTTCTATAGATAAGAACAGATTGTCACATGAAAATGATACTTTGCTTGCGTATTCAATTAATCTGATGAAAGCCGAGAACAGTATAGTAAATTCTTAGATCAAAATCTTTCGAAGCATGCTCGTATTAGTGTTATATATAATTTGGCTCGAATAGATGAAAAAACTGGCAACCAAAAAGCTGCGTTGGAAAAATTTAAGCAGGTTGTGAGCGAAGGAAATAAACTGTGGATAGCCCAAAAGGCAAGTGAAAAGGTGATTTTATATGATTAATAATAATTATGGATTGGGTTTTTAAAAGCTGGCAGAGAAGTGACGAGACAAGATAAAAGAGTCTGCTGGAAGTATTGATTTTATACAATACTTCCCCAGCCTCTTTTTTGAAGACATTTTGCGGAAATATTCTACGGCTCGAATCCGAATTTAAGGGAGCCATTGATATATGCTGTTGTTTTATTCCAATCGACATAACCCGTTGCAGAGGAATTGAATGAATAATCACCTGTCTGTGTATAATTTGTCCAATCGCTTTTTGCAAACCTTGTTTGAATTTCTGTACTTGCTCCCGGCTGCAATGTTCCGGCACTCGATGTGAATCCAATTTCCAGGTAGTAGTCGGCACCTGTTTTGGCCGTTGTCATTTTGACAAATTTGCTCGTAATATTATTGTTTCCTACTGTTGCCCAGTCGCAATAAAAATTTTGAGTCCTTTCTCCATCAATGGTGTAATAGTACCGTATGGTAACATTTGAGAGATTTACTGCTGTAGTGCCTGTATTAATCAGCTTTAACTTGGGATTCAACACATTTGTTGTACCAGTTGTTGTACCGTTGAACATTTGTATTTTCACCCCACCAGATGCATCTTCCCATATAACAGCTTGTCCAAGATTTAGATCTCCAACAACTTGCCCTTTTTCATTTATGTCGTAAACATCTGAATAACTTGCTACACTTGTACCCAGATCCTTCATTACTCCATTTTCCCATATAAATGGATGGTATTCATTGTTTTCAGTATATGAATTTCCAACAACTTGACCTTTTTCATTTATGGCTACAGCCTTTGAATCTTTTCCTCCAAGAGTACCCAGATCATTCATTAGTCCATTTTTCCATATAAATGCATGGTATTCCCCTTTTACATTATATGAAAATCCAACAACTTGACCTTCTTCATTTATGTCTTTAGCATATGAAAAATTTCCTCCAAGATCACCCAGATCCTTCATTACTCCATTTTCCCATATAAATGCATGTTCTCCAGAATCTCTTGCAAGATATGAATGTCCAACAACTTGACCTTTTTCATTTATAGCTTTAGCATGTGAATAAGTTCCTCCAAGAGTACCCAGATCCTTCATTAGTCCATTTTCCCATATAAATGCATGTTTTACATTCTCTCTGGTTTCTGAATATCCAACAACTTGACCTTTTTCATTTATAGCTACAGCATGTGAAGAAGTTCCTCCAAGTGTACCTAGATCCTTCATTACTCCATTTTCCCATATAAATGCATGTTCTACATTCTCTCTGGTTTCTGAATATCCAACAACTTGACCTTTTTCATTTATAGCTACAGCATGTGAAGAAGTTCCTCCAAGAGTACCCAGATCCTTCATTACTCCATTTTCCCATATAAATGCATGTTCTCCAGAATTTCCGGTATATGAATCTCCAACAACTTGCCCGTTTTCATTTATGTCTACAACACCTGAAGAATATCCTCCAAGAGTACCCAGATCCTTCATAGTTCCGGTATCCCATATAAATGCATGTTTTTCAGAAGCTCCTGCAATATATGACTCTCCAGCAACTTGCCCTTTTTCATTTATGACTGAAGTTTTTGCCCAAGTTCCTCCAAGTGTACCCAGAACCTTCATTTCAGGGCATTTGTAAATTACAACTGAAGACATAATATCATTGCAGCCATAGTTGACCATGTTAGGCGTATTTGATATAAATATCCAGTATTTGCCTCCGAAGTTTTCATGCTCATATACTATCACAATATAACCATTAGGAATTTGGATAGAGGAAATATCATCATTTCTAATTCCTGCTGCATTAAGTTGTGCCAGATTATATCTGCCTTCACTCAGGGTGACGGGATTCTTACTGTAATTGATATCTGTATAGAAAGTAACACCGGTACTTTCTGCACCAACAGAGATGATGGATAAGCAAAGGATAGCAAAAACAGAAGCCAAACAAATTAATCGTTTTAACATAGTAAATCCTCCTATAAAATTAATTTAGTTTATTATATATATATATTCTACGGCTCGATTCCGAATTTAAGGGAGCCATTGATATATGCTGTTGTTTTATTCCAATCGACATAACCCGTTGCAGAGGAATTGAATGAATAATCACCTGTCTGTGTATAATTTGTCCAATCGCTTTTTATAAACCTTGTTTGAATTTCTGTACTTGCTCCCGGCTGCAATGTTCCAGCACTTGATGTGAATCCAATTTCCAGGTAGTAGTCGGCACCTGTTTTGGCCGTTGTCATTTTGACAAATTTGCTTGTAATATTATTGTTTCCTGCTGTTGCCCAGTCGCAATTAAAATTTTGAGTCCTTTCTCCATCAATGGTGTAATAGTACCGTATGGTAACATTTGAGAGATTTACTGCTGTGGTGCCTGTATTAATCAGCTTTAACTTGGGAGTCAAAGCAGTTGTTGTACCAGTTGTTGTACCGTTGAACATTTGTACTTTCACCCCACCTGTGATCGAAGTAGGTGTAGGTGTACTGATTGGTGTAGTTGTAGACCTAGGAGTAGGGGTTGCTGTACTTGTTGCTGTATTTGTTGCTGTTGCGGTAGACGATGCATCTTCCCATATAACAGCATTTGTTCTAAATTCTCCATTATGTAGATATCCAACAACTTGCCCATTTTCATTTATGTCGTAAGCATATGCAAGACCCAGATCCTTCATTAGTCCATTTTCCCATATAAATGTATTGTATTCATTGTTTGAAGTACCTGAATGTCCAATAACTTGCCCATTTTCATTTATGGCTACAGCATATGAATTTCCTCCCTCCTCAAGTGTACCCAGATCATTCATTAGTCCGTTTTTCCATATAAATACATGGCGTTTCTTGTTTGCAGTATCTGAATTTCCAAGAACTTGACCTTTTTCATTTATGTCTACAGCAGTTGAAGTAGCTCCTCCAAGTGTACCCAGATCCGTCATTACTCCATTTTCCCATATAAATGCATGTTCTTGAGAATCTCCTGCAATAAGTGACTCTCCAACAACTTGCCCTTTTTCATTTATGGCTTCAGCTTTTGCCCAACTTCCTCCAAGTGTACCCATATCCTTCATTACTCCATTTTCCCATATAAATGCATGGGATTTATTGTTTGCAGTATCTGAAATTCCAACAACTTGCCCTTTTCCATTTATGGCTAAAGCTCTTGAACTAAATCCTCCAAGTGTACCCAGATCCTTCATTACTCCATTTTCCCATATAAATGCATGTTCTTCATAATCTGAAGTTTCTGAATATCCAACAACTTGCCCTTTTTCATTTATAGCTACAGCTTGTGAAATAGTTCCTCCAAGTGTACCCAGATCCTTTAATACTCCGTTTTCCCACATAATTGCATGCATTCCCAAATCTCCTACAAAAAATGAATTCCCAAGAACTTGACCGTTTTCATTTATGGCTACAACACGTGAATAACATCCTCCAATTTTACCTAGATCCTTCATCACTCCGTTATTCCATAAAAATGCGCGCTTTCCATCATTTTCTTGATTGTTTCCAGTATATCCGCTATCAGATGAATATCCAACAACTTGCCCTTTTTCATTTATGTCTACAGCATATGAATAACTTTCTCCAAGTGTACCCAGATCTTTGATTACAGGGCATTTGCAAATTACAACTGAAGACATAACATCATTGCAACCATAGTTGACCATGTTAGGCGTATTTGATTTAAATGTCCAGTATTTGCCTTTGAAGTTTTCATGCTCATATACTATCACAATATAACCCTTAGGAATTTGGATAGAGGAAATATCATCATTTCTAATTCCTTCTACATTAAGTTGTGCCAGATTATATCTGCCTTCACTCAGGGTCACGGGATTCTTGGTGTAATTGATATCTGTATAGAAAGTAACACTGGTACTTTCTGCACCAACAGAGATGATGGATAAGCAAAGGATAGCAAAAATAGAAGCCAAACAAATCAATCGTTTTAACATAGTAAATCCTCCTTAAAAAATTTATTTTTTGACTGATTAGAACTAATAAATTCACCTCCAACCTTTAAAATTGAATTATTTTTATTCTTTAATGTTATGATATAGTACTTTAGAATTAGAAGGACAATAACTTTATTTAGATATTTTGTCCCTCAAAAAAATTGATATGATATAATTAGGGTTTTATATACAAAAATGAAACCTGAACTTTGGATCGAATTTGCCAAAAAGGATCTTGTTAACCTTGTTTCGGGAATGAGCATTTCAACATCAAAAAAAGGACAAGTATTGCATCCTAAAGTTGAAAGAATAATTCAAAGAATTTTTATGCCTCAAGCAGATAATAGCTTTCAAATTATGGATACAATAGACTTGGTTTATGGAAGTATTTTCGGTTTTGTTGAGCCAAGAGTTGCATGGAGAAGCACAAAGTCTGAGTTGTATATTTTAAGGTATCCCCAAGTTTACAACGGCCTTGATATCTATGTTTCAATTGGTTTTACAAACCCTGGATACGGGGCTCCAGCGATAAAAATTGATGATTCAAAGGTATCTGGTTTTGGTTATGAATTAATGACTTTTTCATCTGCGGACAATGATATTATGGGAAGGCAGCTTGTTGGATCGAAAATCGTCTAAAATGATAGCCATTTTAAAAGAGATAATCAAAATTGGTTTTTTATTAATTACCTTCATAATTATGCTTATATTTTTTTCAACAGGTAATACCCCCTTATTCCCGTATGTATATTTCTGATTATATCAGTAGGAATTAGGTTGATGTAGCAGCTGGGCTGATTTGTATGGTATTAAACCCAAGAACATGAGATTTGTGCTTTGTAAAAAAATACATGAAGCCACAAGGCTTTTTCAACAGGGAAAATATGATGAAAGCCGAGAACAGTATAGTAAATTCTTGGATCAAAATCTTTCGAAGCGTGCCCGTATTATTAAGTATAATATATAATTTGGCTCGAATAGACGAAAAAACTGGCAACCAAGAAGCTGCGTTGGAAAAATTCAAGCAGGTTGCGAGCGAAGGAAATAAACTGTGGATAGCCCAAAAGGCAAGTGAGAGAATAACAAATGTTAAATAATTTCTATACAATAAAAAATTAATATTTGTTGTATACTAAAAATATATTAAAGGTTTTTGAGAGGAGAATTACAATGGCAACATCTTCTTTTGATAAAGATTTTATCTTAAGTGATAAAAAGTCAGTAGAGTCATTTGTTAAAATTATTTCTACACCAGTTCAAAGTATAAAAATTGACAGGACGCGGGTCTTTGACAGTTGAATAAGGAAAAAATCTTCGAAAGTCTTGAAATAGGCTTATTTTTTTGTCAAATTTCTCATTTTTATATATCGCACTTTGTCGCACTGTGTTATAATATAAGTATTAGGAGGCGATATTCAAAAATGAGACTTAAGATAACTAAATCTAAAAATTCTGCTTCACTTTATGTAATTAAATCTGTTTATAACAGTAAAACCCAAT
>Ga0209800_10000603_pt1 | contig 51900 bp, 47 predicted proteins | sample Higcelweek8metaG_FD_187174 | JGI IMG/M metagenome (GOLD analysis project Ga0209800, IMG submission 187174) | Freshwater pond sediment microbial communities from the University of Edinburgh, under environmental carbon perturbations - High... | ecosystem: Environmental > Aquatic > Freshwater >...
TTAACAACCTTTTCTTTTTTAGTTGCCTTTTTTTCTTCTTTAACTTCAGCTTGAGCTGAACCATCAACCAAAACCAATCCCATTCTATGATCCTTAGCCTCAATAGAAAGTACCCTCCAATCATACTCTTTACCACTCTCCATCATCTCATCCATTTTTTTACCAGGATACATTTCGCTAAATTCGCTAATGTGTGCTAAACCATGAATGTTTTCATCTAGATAAACAAAAGCTCCAAAGTGATTAATCTTATCAACTTTTCCTTTGTAAACTTTTCCAGCTTCATATTTCTTTTCCACACTCTTCCAAGGATCTTGAGCCAATGCTCTAATAGAAAGAGAAATTCTAGCCTCATCAATTCCGATAATCTTAGCCTTAATTTTATCACCCACTTTAATAATCTCTCTTGGGTTATCAATTAACTGCCAAGCCAACTCAGAAATATGTACCAATCCTTCAAGTTTGTCACCCTCAACTGAACTATCTACCTCGTTAACTCCTTGTGGCAAAAATTTAACAAAAGCTCCAAAATCCACTACACCACTTACCTCTCCTTCGATAGTATCACCTTCTTTTAGTTTAGAAATCATCACCTGTTCCTTCTCGCTCATAGCAGCTTTTTCACTCACAATCAATTTTTCCTCATCACGATAAGTATCAATAATTTTAACTAACAAAGTTTGTCCGACTAATCTTTTTAATTTTTCTAAAATTTTATTCTTGTTTCCATCTTCTACTCTTGGATAATGTTCGCTCGCTAATTGAGAAACTGGCAAGAATCCTCCGATTCCATTTATCTCAATCATCAATCCTCCCTTATTAGCGTCCAGTACTCTAGTTTGAACAGCTTCCTCATTGTCTTTCTTAATTTCTAAATCTTCCCAAGCTTTTTCATATGAAGCTTCTCTGATAGATAATTCAATATATCCCTCTTCATTTTCCAAATTACTCAAAGTAGCATGCACCTTATCACCTAATTGTAACTTTATATTACCTCTCAATCCATCCTTAGTATCTTTACCATAAACAATTCCTGTTCCAAAACTACCTAAATCCAAAAGCACGGAATGAGGACTGATATCGATTACTATACCCTCCAAAACATCTCCTACCTCTGGGAAATCAATATTAGCACTTTGCAAAAGCCTTCCCATCACAGAATCATCCTGTTCTTTTGTCATCGTTGATTCAACAATCTTTTTTTTATCTTCTTTTTTAACACTATCCACTAAAGTGTCAAGTATGTTCACCTTATTACTCATTTTATTATACGTTCGTGAGTCGCGCCCTCTCACATTAATTATTAATGACGCCATTTTGTTAAAAACAAAAATTTCCTATATCTATAGGAAATTATCAAGAAAACTGATAGAATTAAAACATTCTATAAATATTAAATTTTCTTAATAATTAGCTTAGTTACAGTGTATACCAAAGGATTAATTTTGGCAAGAGGAATTAACGTATCAATGCTTTGGCATATTAACGCTTTAACGCTTCAAAATATACCAGATTTGCTATTTAATTGATTATATATTATAACTAGCAAGCACCAATAATTTAATTTATACACAACAAAATATGGATTTAATAATAGAAGAATACAATGCAAATAAACGCTTAGATAAAATTTTAGTCAATTTTAGCTTAAATGAAGCCAGTTTAACGGGACTTTCACGGGGAGATTTTATTCGCGCAATTAAAGAAGGTAAGGTTTTGGTAAATGATAAAATTGCTAAACCTAGCTATAAAACCACCACTGGCGATAAAATAGCTATAGATTTGGTAAAAAAAGAAGAAACATTAATCCCTAATCCTGAGATAGTTTTAAATGTTATTTTTGAAAATGATGACTTTATCATTATCAATAAACCCTCTGGCATTCAAGTGCATCCTGATTTTAACGAAAAAATTAACACCATTGTTAATGGACTAATTGTAGCTTATCCCGAAATTGCCAAGCTCAAAGATGATCATGTTTATTCTTTTCAAATGCGCCCAGGGATTGTGCACCGCCTCGATAAGGAAACATCGGGTGTTTTAATAATTGCAAAAAATAAAAAATCATTTTTGGAATTTAAAAAAATGTTCCAAGATAAAACGATTACCAAAAAATATCTGGCTATTAGCTATGGCATCCCCGAAGAAAATGAAGGACTAATTGATAAACCCCTTGCTCGCACCACCAACTATCGTAAGCAAACTATTGCCGGAAAAAGAACCAAAACTAAAATCCGAGAAGCACTGACTCATTACAAAGTAATAAAAAATTTGGGTGAAAATTTTTCACTGATTGAGGTTTCTCCTAAAACTGGACGCACCCATCAAATCAGGGTTCACCTTTGCTCTATCGGTCACCCAATTGTGGGCGATAATCTTTATCGCAAAAAAAGTTTTGAAAAATTTGAGGGGGCGCCTCGCCATATGCTTCACGCTAGTGAAATAGAATTTGAGCTATTTGGAAAAAAATACCATTTCACTGCCCCCACCCCCAAGGATTTTAATTTAGTTTCAAAAATATTATCATAAATATAAAAGATTTAAAACTAAAATTAATAATATAATAAAATATATGAAAAAAATAATTTTGACATCACTTCTAATATCCCTAATTCCAATCCTATCTGGTTGTAAAAAAACTACCAAAGAAAAAGAAGAAGGAGTGATTAATCCATTCAGTCCCAGTAGTATGGTGAACACCTATCAGGGATCGAAAGAAAAAATCAATGATTCAGTTCAAAAAGAAAATAATAATCTTAATAATACTCTCAGGGAAGGAGGAATAACTGAATAAAACAAAAAACCGCCAGCTACAACTGGCGGTTTTAAATATTTTAAAAATCCAATTTTCCTACAAATCATTCCCAGAATAAGATAAATTCAAGCTTTTATTTATTAAAGGAAAGTCTGGTACAATATTTCCCGGTCCCATAATGCCAAACAAAGCCCAATTACAAAAAGATGGGTCGCGCGGAAAACATCTATCAATCACTCCATTTTTAATTCTTAAAGCACAAATAATTTCTCCTCGCCAAGACTCCACAGCGCCCAGAGCGAAACCATCTACTGTTTGACATTCAACCAAAATATTTTCTTTCGGAATTTCTTTGATCAGTTTTTCTAAAAGAATAATGGATTGTTCTATTTCTTTAATACGCATCCTATAACGAGCAAAAACGTCATGACTTTTTTTAGTAATTGTTTTCACTGGGAATTCGCTATAAGAAGCATAGGGATGATCTTTGCGCACATCTCTATTTATATTTGAAGCTCGTGCTGGTAAACCCACTGCGCCAAATGCTCTAGCTGCCTCCTCTGGCAACTCTCCTGTATATTGTAATCGATCTAAAAAACCCTCACTATCCAAAGCCGTCGCTACTACCCTATCTATTTCTTTCCAAGCATCAGTTGAAACCTTTAAAATTTTATCCAAATCCTTACTTTCGATATCTCTAGAAACACCACCGACTGTTATTATTCCTCTCCAAAAACGATTAGCACAAATCTCTTGCGAAAGTTGCATCATTCGTTCCTTAATCCGAAATCCATTAGCAGCAATAAAACTAAAACCAGTTCCCATTCCTCCAATATTAGCTAGATCATGAATATGCATAGTAATTCTTTCACATTCTGAGATAATAGATCTTAACATTGCTGCCCGGTCGGTAATCTTACAATTACTAATTTTTTCTACTGCTTGCACATAAGCTAGGGCGTGCGAAGCTGACATATCCCCAGAAATTCTTTCAATAAAAGGTAGTGCGCCTAAAGCAGTCTTCCCTTCCACTAGCTTCTCTACTCCCTTATGAGTAAAAAATAATTTTCCTTCTAAAGTTATAATCCTCTCTCCCGCAACATTGAAACGAAAATGTCCTGGCTCGATTATTCCTGCATGAATTGGACCCACTGGAATCTCAAAAATTCCTTCGCCATCTATATGATGCATCGGATAAGGTACATTATCTTTTTTTAATTTTGTATTCCAAGGAAAATCTTTTTGCAAAGGATAAGTATTCTCAGGAATGTTTTCATGATGCACTAATCTCCTTAAATCAGGATGCCCTACTGGAGTAATACCAAACATATCCCGCAGATAACGCTCATACCAATGAGTAGCCATAATAGTTCTAGTTAGAGAAGGATATTGCATATCATCAGTAGATACAACCGCAGAAAGCATTAGCCATTTATTCTCAGCATCTAAACTAAAAATTACATGAACACCAAAACTATTTTTTTCCTTACTGTCATCAGTTCCAAAAAGCAACGAAAGCGATAATTTGTAATCATCCACCAGTAAGGTGGCTACATTAGCTAAATCCTCTTTGGAAACTTGAGCCAAAATTAAATCTCCTTCTTGGACAGAAATTGTAACTGTATTAAATTTTTTTAGAATGTCTAAAATTATCATATTATTTTGAAACTTATATATTTAAAAATTAATCGAGGCTTATTCCTAAAAAATAATATTTTTTCGAACTGCCCGCTTCGCAATAGCTTTAGCGAGACGAGCCGTGCTACTGCGAAAGGCGAGAAAAAATGATATTTTTTAGGAATAACAAAGCACGAATACAGCTTATTATATTATTTTATAAATAAAAAATCTTTTACAATAGCATTAATTACATCCATCCCCTGACTAGTTGTAAACCAAAAAGCTAAGAAAAAGAGAATTAACATTTCAACAACAATCACAGAATGTGTAATATTCCATTTTTCATTTTCACATTCAATAGCCCCACTTTCGCTTTTAGAAAAAACCATATTAATTGTCAAAAGTAACATTGCATAAGCAATGATTCCTAGGGCTATAAATAAGGCTATAGCAGTCTTAGGATATTGAACAATAGTTTGCGCGAACATTCCATACTCACTTACAAAAAGCGCTGAGGTAGGCATCGCCACAATAGCTAAAATTCCCAAAATAAATAAAATACTGGTATATCTAGCTCTCAAAAGCATGTCCTTGATTTTGGGAATCTTCGTCGTCTTATATTTAATCAAAATTTCTCCCGAAGCAAAGAACAAACTTGATTTAGCGAAGGTGTGCCCTATCATATGCATTAGGGCAAAAGCTGCCCCCAAGGGAGATAAGGCTAAAGAAAATAAAATAAGACCCATATGCTCAATACTTGAATAGGCCAACATTCTTTTGTAATTAACCTGAATAAGCATCATTAGAGCCGAAAGAGCCACCGATAAGAATCCGAAAATTAAAAATAAGTTATTAGTCCAACTGGGATCAAGAAAGGCTGAATCGGTGATAAATTTAAAACGTAAAATTGCGTAAAGAGCAACATTTAATAACACCGCAGAAAAGATAGCTGAAATTGGTGATGGGGCTTTACTATGCGCGTCCGGGAGCCAGGTATGCATTGGCACTAACCCAACCTTAGTTCCAAAACCGATAAACAAAAAAATGAAAGATAATTTAATAATATTCTCTGGAATAATTGTAGCGTTTTCTATCAAGGAGCTGATTAAAAAAATATCATTACCCTCTACCCCAGAAACATGCGCTCCATAGCTCAAAAGTAACATTCCCACTAACCCCAAACTAATTCCAGTTGAACAAAGTATCATATACTTCCAAGCAGCCTCAATACTTGTCTTCTTACGATAAAGTCCTACTAGAAAGGTAGAGAAAAGAGTAGTACCTTCTAGGGCTAGCCATAAAAGCAAAGAGTTATTTGTTAGCACAGTAATTACCATACACAAAACAAACAATTGAAATAAGGTAAAAAATAATTTATATTGATGTAAGCTTATAATCTTTTCTTCATATTCATGACCAATGTAACGAATGGCCACGATTAAAGAAGCAACATAAATAAAAGCAATCAAGGCTAAAACTAGAGCAGAAAACCCATCTATCATCCACCAGTGAGTAGTTACCTTTTCCCTCAAGTGGAAGATGAAAGGCACAGCGTACAAAATCAAAAATCCTCCTCCCAAGACAGAAAGGGCTATATTGCTATTTTGAACGTATTTCTTAGATTTCCACATAGTTGAAACCATAGAAGCCACCAAAAATGAAACTGATAAAATAATTGGATTCATAAAAATATTTAAATAATCAAATAAATTACTCTGTTAATTCGCGCAAATCTTCAGTGTCAGTACTACCATGCAAATCACTAATTTGCGCACTCAAAATTGCTAGAATATAAGCAGTTGCTACGGTTACAGAAAAAATTCCAAACTCAATCACAATCGGCAAAGAGCCCACCGTAGCTAAAACAAAAACTGCGATACCATTTTCTATAATCAATAAACCCACAATCTGAGAAAATATATTTCGCTTAACAATCATCATCGCGATACCCAAAACAATCAAAGTAACAGCCGTATAAAGCAAGCTACTCCACTGTGCTAAACCAACAATTGAAACATTTTTTAAAGTAAAATATGTTATTATCAAAAGCACAACTGCAGTAAAATAACTCTTGCCTGGACGCATAAATGAAGATAAGTTGGTTAAACTTCTTTTAACATGACCTATCCTACTAATAACAAATGGAACCGCCCACACCTTAGTAATAATTGTAAAAATAGCAAATAACCACAAATGACTTTTTTCTTCAGCAGAAACCAATGGCACCAAACCCCAAGCAATTCCAGCTATCGCTAAAGATGAAATAGCATAATAACGTAAGATAGCCTTTAACCGCACTCGACCAAAAAGTAATACTACACAAATTAGAGTGAGCAAAGAAAATATAACATGATATTGTAAATTCATATCTGTTAAAGATGAAAAAAGCGCTACTATCATAGCTAAAAATGACACCACGAAGGCAATAGAAAAATATTCAGACATTCGATAAAATCGCATCTTTACCAACATTGACTCTAATAATCCCAAGGTAATCATTACTGCTATCACCTTTAAAATTCCCCAAAGCAAGCCTCCAATAATAGCTCCCGGCCCCCAGATGGAAATATTTACAAGGGTACTTGGCAAAATAAAATTAGAAATCAAAATAGCAAACACTGTTAATTTTATTGCAGCTGCATATTCGAGAAAAGCTAGATATTTTCCAGAATATTCCAAAATCATTGCCTCATGCACCATAGTAAGCTCCAAGTGAGTGGCAGGATTATCCACTGGATAACGAGCATTTTCAGCTAAAGCTATCAGCATCAATGCTAAGATAAATAATAATGAATATGGTTCCCAAAAATTAACCTGACTCACTAGCATCCCACTTATAGTAGAAGAATTAGTAATAAGACTCATAGTAGAAAAAGTCATAATAATTACCGGTTCAAGTAAGGCTGCAATGGTCATCTCTCTACTGGAACCCATTCCACCAAAAGCACTCCCAGTATCCAATCCGCCCATAACCAAAAAAACTGATCCAATTGCCAATATGCCAGAAAAAACCAAAAAATCACTCATTGAACTCAGCATTGAACCAGTAAAAATAAGTGGGACGATAATAGCTAAGGCGACAGAACTTCCCAAAACCACAAATGGAACTATTCTAAAAATCCAAGAAGTTGCATCAGAGATAACCATCTCCTTTTTTATCAAAGTAAGCAATGTAAAATAAGGCAAAAATGGAGAAGCACCTTTGCGTCCCTGTAAGCGAGCTTTTACAAATCGCACTAAACCCATTGCAAAGGGGGCTATTAACAAGATAAAAATTGTTTGAATTAAGGTAGCAATTATTGAATTTATCATAGAGCAAAAATTAAGGTAAAAATTAAAGCAAACAATAAAAATAAAACGTAATATTGAATTCTACCACTTTGTATAAAACGCATCTTCTGAGCTAAAAGCATAACGCTCTTAGCGACAGGCTTATAGAAAGTATCTGTCCAAATTGGCTTAATGAACAATTTAAAATGATACCTTCTAATCCAAGGATTTGTAACTGTAATCGGCTCTGATTTAATTGATATCTCTCTACCCACAAAAGGTGTAAAAAAGAATCTAATTGGTGCGACAAAAGCAGTAGCGCTATATTGCATAGTTGCATTTATTGCTTGTCCGCAATCCCAAGTCTTATAATAACGTTCCTTTTTATTATTAAATAAAATTTTATTAACCAGATAAATTAATAACCCCAACACGACTATCCCTGTGCCAATAGCCAAAGAAGAAATATTAATTGCATTAAGGTACCCAGAGTCACTCACTCCAAAACTTTCCATTTGCATCGCTAAGTTAGGCACAATTGAACTAGCAAAAACTCCAACTAAAAAAACGCTCAATCCTAAAATAAAAATTGGTGCAATTAATAAATAGTCTGTTTTTTCACTTCTTCTTTCTACATCTTCATTGCGGGGTAATCCCAACATCGAAAGACTAAAAATCTTTATCATCGCAAAAATAGCCAAACCGCTAATTAGTCCCACTGTTGTTAAAATCAATAACAATAAACTCATAAAACCAGGAGTAGAATCCAATAGACTCAATAATGAAATTATATTTTGAATTAAGCCCCATTCTCCGTAAAAAGTTCCAAATGGCGGAAGTGGCAAAGAGCCCAATATTGCTAGCAAAAATGCTCCTGCAAAAATTGGCAAAATCTTGGCAAGTCCACCCATCCGATCCAAACTCTTATTATGTAATCGATTAATAACAACCCCGCTACTTAAGAATAGTGCTGTTTTAAATAAGGCATGACTAATCACATGTAAAATTGCAAAAGCGATAAGACTATAGGCCATAATTGAATGTAAATTGTTAGTTAGGAGATAAATAGATAATCCCAACATAGTAAAAATAATTCCCATATTTTCTATACTACTATAAGCTAGGGCTGTTTTTATATCCCTTTTGGTTGCAGCGTTCAAAACTCCCACCACTGCCGACAATAAACCCAAGAATATAACCACTAGGCCTGCCCAAGTTGGAATTTTATAAAACTCTAAAATAACCAAAATAAATCCGTAAATAGCAATCTTTAGCATCAAGCCACTCATTAAAGCAGAGATATTACTTGGTGCTTGAGGATGGGCCTCTGGAAGCCAAACATGAAAAGGTACTAAACCTGCCTTGGAACCAAAACCAAAAATAAATAAAGCGAAGGCTAGGCTCGAAAAAGCTGGGGACAAATTTTGAGAAGCAGTTCTAATATCATTTAAGTCAAATAAAATTGAACCATTTCCTAAAATCAAAAAACCACCCAAGATTGCTGAAGCACCTAAGTGGGTCATTATAAAATAAAGAAAGGCTGACTTAACTGACTCATTAGTTTTATCAGATAAAACTAAAAAGAAAGAAGTAATAGACATTAACTCCCAAAAAAATAAAAATCCAAAAGGATTGTTAGCAAATAATACCCCCTGCATCCCTAGGACAAAAAATGACATTAAAAATTGAACTAGGCTTGGACTATATGACTTTTGATAAAGCTTTAAATATCGAATACTATAAATTCCCACTAAAGCAGAGATGCCACTGGTGATAATAAAAAATACCGCTGACAACGGATTGATTTGAGGATTAAAGTGCAAAAACCAGTCAAAATTAAAAAATACGATTCTTTGTCCAGCAAAAAAAACAAAATATAGAACACCTGATAAAAATCCAATTACATTTGAAAAAACAAAAAACCATGTAGCCTTTTCAAACGACTTACCAGTTAAAGCCAAAAGACTCGACGCAATAAGACTTATAGAATAAAAACCGACGCCATAAACAATATATTGCTCCAGCATATTTTTAATTTAATTTATGATTTTTTAATACCGTCAAAATTCCCTGCAATATTTCAGTTGGCGTAGGAGGATCGCCTGGAATTTTTACATGCACTGGTATAACGTTTTCTACTGCGCCTACTACTGCATAAGAGTCTTTCCAAATTCCACCCGTACAAGCTCCATCACCTATTGCCACAACAATGCATGGCTTAGGCGTGGCCTCATAAGTAGTGAGCAATGCTTGTTCTAAATTTCTAGTTACTGGGCCGGTAACAAAAAGAATATCAGCGTGCCTCGGAGAAGCCACAAAACTTAAACCAAAACGATCTATATCATAATAAGCGTTATTAAGTGCCGTTAGTTCTATTTCTTCAGCATTAGTTGATCCAGCATCAATTGCCCTAATGCGAAGCGAACGTCCACCATAAAGTTCACTAAGGATATTTTTTATCTCTGCACCTGTTTCTTCAAAAACTTGATTACTATTAGAAAAATCAAGAAAAGTCTCTTCTTTTTCAGTAACACTTTTTTGTAAAAACAAAAAATTCAACAATGAAAAAATTTTCATATAATTAACTTATATATTTCTATAATTTAAGACTTACTTTTCTGCCTAATATGGTTTTAGTTTCTAAAAAATATTACTTTTTAGAACTGCCGTGCCTGCGAAAGGCGAGAAAAAATGATATTTTTTAGAAACTTTAGGCAAAGCAATACTTAAATACATGAGTCCTATATATTTTTTTAAAAAATAAAAAACGGACTTATCCGAAATTTAAAAAATTCTTATTTAAATTTACCAGAAATTACACCAAAAAACCTCAGCTAAACTCAGTTTCAAAATACATTCTTTCCAATAACTATATTAATCCCGTAAAAAATATCTGTCAACTAAAAAAATCATTAATTGACTATCTCCATTTCCATAGTTGCCACATTTAAAACCACCGCCATTGAGTGCATTTTTTCAACCATTTCAGGATAGTTATCTTTAATTATTTCTTGCGACAAATTATTCATAAAAAGAGCCCTTTCTTTAGCCCGATTTCTCTCTTCTGGGTCAGAATAAGTTGCTGAGGATAATAAAACCATCCCACCCCCTACTCGACCTTCATCCAAATTAGACTTGATTATGCCAGCTGCTTTTTTAATGGGCTCTCCAATATTTGGATCATAGGGCCCCACAATTAGCGCCATATTGGGTGTATGCAACCAATCAAAACCTTTGCCTATTGCTAAAATCCACTCACCATGCACCAAATTTTTAAACGATTTTCCACTCTCCTTAGTTTCAGCTATACATTTTATATTACCTTCCACTAATGGAATTAGATCAGCTAAAATTCTTTCTGGCATACTAGGATAAAGCTTGCTAAAAATTGTCATCAAATTTTTCTCTTCACCACTATCAATAGTCGAGACATCAATAACCGCATCACCTTCTCCATGAAAAATTAAAGCATCCTTATCAGTTTCTAATCCGACTAAAATTGGCACTACTACATTATTATTTTCTCCGTAAGTTCTCAAAATTTGTTTTCTAAAATTTTCGGTAAAACACTTTGACTCTTCATAATCATAATTAAATCCAGCGCAACCTCGATGCTCGTCGCCCTCTGAATAATGATAAGTTACCAAGACCAAAGTACGATTCCCCTTAGCAATGGTTTTTTTAATACTCTGATCAAAAGACTCATTTAAGAGTGGCCAGCCCAAATTAAACTTACCACCGATGTTTCTAATCGGTTTCATTATGCCTAAAGGAGTCTTGGTTACGGTTGGCATATGAATGCGCCCATCCATACATTTAAAAACAATTATATTAGTAGGATGATTAGCAAGATATAGCTCCCTTTCTAAACGCTGATTTTGAAACATCTCAGAATGTTTCTTATTCAATTCAATAAGCATTTTCTTCTTATTTTCCATATCATTAAACTATATTTAAAAAAAATTAACTTCTTTTAACTTTTAAAATTATATAACACCCCACCGCTATCATGCAAGCTGATAATATCTGACCCATTGTCAAATAATTCAAAAATACTCCCAATTGTTCATCTGGCTGACGAAAAAATTCAATCCCAAATCTAATTATTCCGTAACCCAAAAGATATGCCCCAGAAATCATGCCTATCTTAGTAGCTAATTTATTTCGCAACAACCAAAGAATTATAAACAATAAAACTCCCTCACCTAATGCTTCATAAAGTTGTGATGGATGACGCAAAATTCCATCCCCAAAATCCATCCCCCACCAGACGGTGGTATCCCTGCCATAAAGCTCTCCATTAATAAAATTTCCAATTCTACCAAAAAAATATCCTGCCGGAACTGCCGGCAAAATAAAATCGAGTATTTTCCAAAAATTTATTTTATTATTTTTAGTAAAAAAATAAGCCACTAAAATAAAACCCAACACTCCACCATGATAACTCATGCCATAAATACCTATAAAATCACCATCTTTAGAAAAAGGCAAAAAAATTTCCAATGGATTATTTACGAAATATCCTAAATTATAAAAGATAACATAACCGATTCTTCCACCCAGGATACTTCCCAAAAAACAATATAAAATAAAATCAAAAATTTTATACCAAGAAACAAAATTTTCCTTTTTATAAACCCTATAATAAAGCAATCCACTAACCACAGAAAAACCAATTAAATACATCAACGAATACCAATAAACATAAAAAGAACCCATGCTAAAAAATATTGGATCAATTTTTAAGGGCAGATTTTGATATAAATCAAGCATTTATTTTTTTCAGCTGACCGTTAAATTCTTTACCGTAAATATCCCAAAGAGCTAAAAATAAGGCCATTATGACAGGACCCACAACAAATCCAATTAAACCGAAAGATATTATCCCGCCCAAAGTGGCGAAAAAAACTAATAGTGGATGTATCTCTGTGTCTCCGCCTACTAATTTTGGTCTCAGTACATTATCAATAAAAGAAATGACCAAGCCACCAAAAGCTAAAATAAATATACCCTGCCAAATATTGCCAGTGAGCAACATTATAATTCCTACTGGAGCCCAGACTAATCCTGAGCCCAAAACAGGAATCATAGAAAGAACAATCATTATAATTCCCCAAATTACAAAAGATGGCACACCTGCAATAGCAAACATTATTCCGCCCAATATTCCTTGGATAAATCCGACAATAATAGTTCCCTTTAAAGTAGCCTTCACCATGGAATTAAATTTATTAGTTAGAATCTCCTCGTATTCATCCCTCAGTGGGCTAAGGTACATTATCTTTTTTATAATCGTCTTACTCTCAACCAAAAAATAATACAGACTAAAAAACATCACAAAAATCCAAATAGCTGAAGCAATGACATTTTGATATATTTTTTGAATTAGAGAAAAAATTCCACTACTGATACTCTCTATAGATTTATTTATTTGTCCTTGATCGAGAAACTTATCCAAATTCATCGTTTGAGCAAAAATAGAATTCCTAAAATCATTAACTGAGGTTAAAATTTTATTTTGATAAAAATGATCTCCCAAAACTAACTTCTGATAAATACCATTTATTTCATTAGCCACTAATCCAAATATTATAATCGTTGGCAATACGATGATAAATAAAACTAAAACGCAAGTCAAAAATGAACTCAACCGCCTTTTTTGAGTTTTTTTAGCCAAATGTTCATAAGAGCCGTGGAAGGTAGCTGCTAAAATAGCTGCTACTATAATGGCTGACAAGAATGGCTTAAAAAGGAAAAACGTTGCCCAGCTTATTCCCAAAAGAATAATTATGAAGAAATAGACATTGAGATTTTTTATTTGCATATTTTTTCTCGCCTTTTTTTATAAATGGCGAATTGTTAATTGTCTATATAATAACACAAAAAATATTAAAATGTTAATAATTTAATTGAGACAACTGGGAATTTTAACCCTACAAAGTTTGACCCTCTGCCAATTTGAAAAAATAAAAAACCCGTAAATTCTAATCACAGACTGCATCCTTTTTCTAATATATAGAAATTGAATACTTTTACTTACTTGTAGGATTTAAGGAGGATACCTACTTTCAAACTGTGGTTAGAATTTTCAGGTTCTTTTTATTAAATTTAACTAGTCTTTTAAATTAGCAAACTATCAGCTTTTGTCAAGAAAAAATATATGAATTAAAAAAATCCCGATAGGCGCATGCGCTTATCAGGATTTTATCCGATCTCCTTCATGGAGGATTTATTTTTTCCGGCGAACTGCGCCAGCTAAGCCAGCTAAGCCGGTTCCAAATAACAGCATCGTCGCCGGTTCCGGAACAGGAGAGCTTCCGGGGTCATCGATTCCGACGACTTCCGCTACCCAAGGAGTGGCTCCGAACGCGATATCCACCATCTCGGTATCTTGGACGTCATTCCAGTTATACACGATAAACAAACTGTAAATGGTGTTTTTCGTTCCAACCGGAACCGAAACGATTGAGTCACTGGCAGGATCATATTTACCAGCTATGATGTCAATCAGGCTACCCGTAAAACTGTCGCCTGCCCCGCCCAAATACAATGACTTGAAATTGTTGGTGCCCTGACTATGCAGAGTTAAATCGTTTCCCCAGCCAATGCTCACTAACTCGAACAGGCCATCCTGACCTGTGTCATTGGTGACCGTGGCTTCCAGCCAGGGAGTAAGCAGCGCATTGAAGTTATTGTCCAAATCGCTTTGCGTAACTGCCTGTAATTTAACCACCTCACCATAGGTACTGCTTCCGATGTCAATGATTAAAGCGTTACTTGAGCCAAGAAAACCAAAAAATACCATTGCCAGTGTAAGTGCCAAAAGTGATTTCTTCATGATTTCCCCCCTCCAGGGGCAAGAAACAAAAAATGATCTTTAAATGAACCCATGTCCATTTAAACTAAAGCATAGCAGAAAATTTAATTTTGTCAATAGCAAAATCACCAAAAAGTCTCAGCACTTAAAAACGCCTATATCTCTAGATTTTCGATGATAAGTAATCGCAAAACGATGCGCCTCATCAGTAATTCTCTTTAAAAAAATTTTATCTGATAAAAGATTTTTAATTTTAATATCTTTGATATTATCTCCACCAATTATTTCCATTTTTTTTCGAGTAGGACCTTTGGCAACTCCAATTATTGGAATATTTAGATTATTTTCTCCTAAAATTTTTAAACCCATATTAAGATGTCCTTTACCACCATCGAGAATTATTAAATTTGGTAATGGCCAATTATTTCTCAGGCGCCTAATTAAAACTTCTCTCATCATCCCCACATCATCCGAACCAACGATCGTTTTTATTTTAAATTTCCGATATTGAGACTTAACCGATTCTCCACCACCAAAAACCACCATTGAACCAACTGCAAATTCTCCAGAAATATTTGAGATATCATATGCCTCGATTCGTAAATCCTTTTGAGCATTTGATTTTATTTCTCCACTCAATAGAGCAATTTCTTGAATATGTTTAAGCGCAAAAATTTTATTTTTTATTTCTTGGGCTTTTTCAAATTTTTCTTCTTTGGAATATTTAAGCATTTCTTTTTCCAAAAATTTTAAAAGATTTTTTTTCTTTCCCTCTAATATCATCCTGATGCCTTTAATATTTTTTTTATAATCAGCCTGAGAAATAGCACTTGCATAAGGCCCCGGACAAAGTCCGATTTGGAAATCCAAGCAACCCTTTTCACTTTTTTCATTGCGACTATGAAATGGGAAAATCTTCCTAATAATTTTAAGAGCGATTTGCATTTGAACTTTAGAAGTGTAAGGACCATATATATCAGCAGCTTGTAGTTTGCCTGCCTGTCCGGTAGGCAGGTAGCTTGTAGTTTGTAGCTTTTTATGATTGCACAATTTTTTATCTTCTGATTCTTTCTGATTACTGGTGACTGATGACTGATGACTTTTTTGTAAATCAGTTTCTCGCATAATCAATACGCGTGGGAAATCTTCTTTGGTAATGACAAAATAGGCGAAAGACTTATCGTCTTTACCATCGACATTATATTTGGGCTGGTGTTTTTTAATTAAATTTGCCTCCAATATCAAAGCCTCCAAAACAGTTTCAGTCTCTATGGTTTTAATTTTTTCCACTTGGCTTATCATCCTTTCAATCGGACGCACAAACTCTTGATGGACTTTATTTAAGAAATATGAACCAACCCGGCTTTTTAAGTTTGTCGCCTTACCAACATAAATAATTTCTTTTTTGGCATCACTAAAAATATAGACACCCGCAGAAGTGGAAAGATTTTTCAATTGTGCCTTAATTTTGATGTTAAACATATACTAGAATAAAAAATTGTTCAAATTTACATTTTTCAATTTTCATTACCCGCCTACTAGCCTCACTAAAGATACTGCAAAGCAGGGCGTCAGGCAGAAATTTTCAATTCAGCAGTTTTCATTGAAAATTAATATATTGAACATTCATTGTAAATTGAGAATTGATCATTGAGCTTTTCTATTTCCAACAAATTAAAACTCTGCAAATTTTTATCATCTGCAATATTTACCGAAAGTATACTGGCTTATTTAGCCAAATCTAACTCATCCGTAATTCCCACCTGACTGACAAATTCATCGACGTGACTTACGAGAATCATTGCTCCTTTATAACCCTTTAATGCTTGCGCAATAACAGGGATATGACGAAAGTTTATATGATTAGTCGGCTCATCCAGAATCAAAAGTCCCGGCTCCTGAAGCACTAATTGGGCAAACGCTACTAACCCCTTTTGCCCCTCAGAAAGACTACCCACTTTAGAATACAAAATATTTTTTACCAATAAAAAACCGCTTGCCACTGCTCGCATCTTTTCCTCCTCTTGCTTTTGCATTGCATTCATCAATGTGTCATAAACAGTCTCATTAAAATCCAAAGTAGAAAAATCTTGTCGATAATAACCCACTCTGATACCCTCTAAAATTTTTGCCCCATCTGAATGTCCAGACGCTAATCTTTCCAATAAAGTTGTCTTACCGATTCCATTAGGACCCTTTAGTAATAAATGCTGATTCTTTTTTAAAATCAAATCCACTTTCTTTTCTGTTGGCTGATAATCTTTCATTACTGAAACAGAAGTAATAGTAATAATATTTCCCACAATATCAGGTTGAGCTGGGATAACAAATTTACGGATAGTCTTGTCCTCTCTCCGTACATCCACTTTATCTTCTTCCATTTGATCTATCTCGTCGCGCATTTTCTTAGCAATCAAACGCATCTTTCCTCCTTTATTAGCGAAGTAATTCATCTTTTCTTTATTATCTCTAATTTTCTTTTCAAATTGGGCATTTTTTCTAATTTCCTTTTCTATCTGAGCCTTAATTTCCTCCACCACTACATAGTAATCTCCTACATACTGGTCAATTTTATGTTTAAAAATATCCAAGTAAATCACTCCATCCGTAAACATATTAAGGAAATCTGCATCATGTGAAATCACGATACATGTTTTTTCATAAGCCATCAAAAAAGTCATCAGATGACCTACTCCTTCATAATCCAAGTTATTAGTTGGCTCATCCAACATCAGTACATCTGGATTTTGAATTAAAGCTGAAGCCATTAATAGTCGTGCCTGCTGACCACCCGAAAAATCACCGATAGGCTTATCTAATGGCAATGTCATATTAACAACCTCCATTGCTTCTTTTATTTTTTTATCTAAATCATAATCTTCTCCCTTAAAATACAGAGCAAAAAATTCTCTGGTATTCAAAGTTAATTGTTCCCGAGGAATAACTTGTTGAGCACAAGCAATAGTTTGACCATCCTTAATATAGATATTTCCAGATGAAGGCTTATTATTGCCCATTATTAAATTAAACAGACTACTTTTGCCTGCTCCATTTTGACCCATTAGGGCTACTTTCATCCCTTTTCTAAGCGCGAAAGAGGCCTCATCCAAGATAACCTTGCCATCCTCATACTCAAAAGAAACATCACTAAATCTTATTACTACATCATCATTTGCCATAACATTTTTTTAAAAAATCAATTACTATTTTAACATATAACATATCGAGAACAAATTCTAACACAAAAACTAAGTTTATGCAAAAAAGGTTTCGGAAAAAATTATTTTTTCAATTCAGCCTTAATAAAGTTGACTAATTCTGTAATATATTTTTCTGTAAAATCAAATTTAATTCCCGCAGTTCTATAAACCTCATCAACTGGCTTGGTATAAGCTATTTTAAGAAATCTTTTATATTGTTTAGTAGTTTTTTGAGGATTTTTTTTATAATTTCGGTAAATAGCAATCGCCCCCAATTGCGCCAACACATATTCAATATAATAAAAAGGTATTTGAAAAATATGCAGTTGCATCATCCAACGTATTGCCTTTTCCCTTTCCAATCCAGTCCAATTACCGCCAATTTTATATTGATCCAATAACTTCCCAAAATAATCATCTCGTTCTTTAGTAGTACGCTTAGGATTAAGATAAATCCAGTGTTGGAAAGCATCCACCACTATTCCCCAGGGAATAAATTTTATTTTTTCTTTTAACTCATTACTTTTCACAATTTTTAATATATCATCAGGATAAAACTCCCTCCAATAATCAAGAGTAATCAACTCCATACTCATTGAAGCTAACTCCGCTACTTCGCTAGGTTTAAAAATATACTCAATAATAGTTTCCTCCTTAGACATCATATTGTGCATTGCATGGCCAGCTTCATGAATTATGGTCTCTACGTCATTAATTAGTCCAACTGAATGCATAAAAATAAAAGATGAGCCAGTTTCCAACAGTGGATAACAATATCCTCCAGGAGCTTTATTTTTTCGATTTTCAGCATCAATAAATCCATTGTCCTGCATTTTTTTAAATTCTTCACCAAAATCATTATCTACATTGAATAAAATTTTAGTGCTTTTTTCTAACATTTCCTCCACTGTTTCAAAAGCTTTTGGAATTTCACCCTCAAAATTAACCTTAAAATCCCATGGTTTAAGAATTTCTAAGTTAAGTTTATTTTTTCTTTCATTGTCTAACTCTTCGATAAAAGGAATTATTACTTTTTTTACCACCTTATGCAAATTAGTTAGATCACTAGGAGAATATGAAAAGCGTCCTTTAGCTTGATGCATATAATCTCGATAATTCTTAAAGCCAGCATTTTTAGCTATTTGTACTCTAATATTTTTTAAGTCATCGAATAATTTATTTAATTTATTCTTTTCTTTAATATACCTATTAAAAACCAATCGCCAAGCCTCTTCTCTGATTTTTGCATCCTTATTTTCATAATAAACCAACATTTGCTGAATAGTTTTTTCTTCACCCTTAAAAAATACTGTCATATTACCCACTATTTCTCGAAATTTCACCGCCAGCTCCTGCTCTTTTAAAATCAAGGGGATGTTTTCTTCTCTATATAATTCAATCTGATTAGAAATTATCTTATTTAAATGACCATATTTTTTACCAATTTTATTGCGAAAAGGACTACTATAAAACTTTTTATTTAACTCAAAAATGTAAGGTTGACTCCTAGCTTCTATATTTTTAATAAAAAAATTAAAAGCTTTTTTATGTTCCAAATTATTTGAATATTGTGTCATTCTTATATAGAGCCATGCACATGTATCTTCTTTAATTTTATAGAGTTCACTAACTTTTTTCCAAAAGCTCATCAGCTCATTTCTGGAGTTAATTGGACAATTTAAAAGTTTTTCTAGTTCTTTTTTTATATCTTGCCATTTTTCAATTTTAAAATCTTCTGAGAAATACATCCTCTTCATTTTTTTTGGAATAATGGTTTTTTTCATATTTTCTATATTATACTTTAAATATTTGTTCAAAATAACATTAATTTCCTCACAAATCAATAGTAAATACATCTAAAAAATAGATATTTTCCAAAATATTGAAAAAATACCCAACAGTGATATAATCAATATGCTTTAATTTTTAACAGATACAAGAAAAATATGTTAGACAAAATGAAACAACTTTATCAAATGAAAAAAATGCTCGATGGCATCACCTCTACCGAAGACTACAAGGGTATCAAAATAACCGTTAATGGCGCAATGAAAATCCTAAGTGTCCAAATCAGTGACCAAGCCCGCCAGTCTAGCGATTTAGAAAAAAATATCCTTAAATCAATTAATAATGCCATGACCAGCGTACAGAAGAAAATGCAAAAAGAAATGAAAGCTGGAGATTTAAAAATGCCTTTCTAAAAATTATGATTTCCCAAGAGCAAGCCCCAAAGGCTTGCTTTTTATTTGATTTTTCTATTATACTTTAAGAGGTTTTTTAAAATAGTTTTCCTTTCAAAAATTCAATGGAGACACAATGAAAAAGCTCTTTAAATTTATAGCGATTATTTATTTTATTTTTGTTAATAAAAATATTCCTATCCATACTACTACTCGATTTGATAAAAAAACAGGAAAACTCCTTAACCCACAAGTGCCCTTTCCCGACTATTGCACCACTGAACAACACCAAGGTATGCGTTTCTGGAATGGACACAAATTTTGTCCACATTGTGGAATTGAAATCAATCACATTTCAATGGGTAAAGAAATTAACTTAGGAGGCTTAATTAAAAAACTTCGAGCGAATAATTTTGCTGTATGAAATTTCAAAAAAACCCGGGTAAAGAGAGTTCTCTTTCCCGGGTTTGCTTTTTGTTTTTCGACTATGAGGTATCTGGCAAGACTGTTTCGATTTCTTCAATTTCGAAATTGTCATCAGTATTTAAGCCAAATAACTCGACAATTTCCTCACACGGAGAATTAAATATGCAATCATTACAAGGAAAGATTCCTTTAACACGACATTCTTTGCATCTACTTGGAATTTTCATATGACACCTCAAACAGGCAAATCAAGACTATTGAGAACATATTCGCTTATTGGTCTGATGAAAACTAAATTCCCTTTGAGTATGTGTGCCTCTGATATATCAAGGATTGAGGGCGGAGGAAATTTATCTTTTGGTCCGATTACTGCCAGTTTGCAATAATCACGCCCCTCACAATCTTTAAAATAAAGACAAATAGAGCAATCAATTCTTTCTTCAATTTTTCTTTCTCTTTCTCTCGAGTTCATATCCTACCTCTTATTTAGTTGTTAAAAAACAAAAAAAATCGCCCATTTAGGCGACCTGTCTCTTTTTTACTCTTTACCAATCTTAATCAAAAAATAGAAACAAGCCGCCCAACGCGGTTATTGTTATTATTATTTGGATTTGATTGATAAATTGTTTTCATACAGCCTTATTATATATAATTCAGCTACAATGTCAAGCAAAAATTCTAATTTAAGATCACCACCAATTCTCCCTTTATTTTTTCTTTTCGACTAAAATATTCAATCATCTCATCCACATTTCCTCTTACTGTCTCCTCAAATATTTTAGTTAATTCTCTACCAACAATAATATCTCTCCCTATTCCCAGCTCCCTAAGTAATTCCATATTTTTTATAAATCGATGGGGAGATTCATAGTATATTACAGGCAAATTAAATTCCAAAGCTTCTTTAAAAAAAGTTTGTCGTCCTTTCTTGTGCGGAGGAAATCCCAAAAAAACAAATTTTTGCATGTCAATTCCAGCCACACTTATTAACGCCCCTAGAGCTGTAGCTCCCGGAATCGGACTAACTACTAACTCACTCAAAATTGCCTCCTTAACCAACATATTACCAGGATCACTAATCCCAGGAGTACCTGCATCTGTCACTAGCGCTACTTTAGCTCCGTTTTTTAATTTATCAATAATCTCTTCTGTTCTTTTATTTTTAGTATGTTGATGATAAGATAATGTATGAGTAGTAATATTATATCTATCTAACAATCTCTTAGTTACTCGCGTATCTTCACAGACTATTAAATCTACAGCTTTTAAAATTTCCAAAGCGCGCAAAGTAATATCACCCAAATTTCCAATTGGCGTGGCTACGATATATAAAATTCCTTTTTTTAAATCTTCCATATTTTTTAATTACAAATTGAATATTTAAACGTAAATAGATTTGTTTCTAAAAAAATATTATTTTTACGAACTGCCGTGCCTGCGAAAGGCGAGAAAAAATGATATTTTTTTAGAAACAAAAAAGTATTAAAACTCAAACTTTAAATTTTATCATAAACTTATGTTTTATAAAATTGGTCATCGTGGCGCTGCTGGCTACATCCTAGAAAATACCCTCCCATCCTTTAGTGAAGCACTCGCTATGAATGTGGACATGATAGAGCTTGATGTTCATATCTGCAAATCCAAAGAAGTAGTCGTTATTCATAATAAGGATACAAGAAAAATTAATAATAAGAAAGGGTTAATTAAAAATAAAACCTATTCTGAATTAAAGAAAATTAATATCCCTCGCTTAGAGGATGTCTTGGACTTAATCAATGGCTACACCAAAATAAATATTGAATTGAAAGGAAAAAACACTGCACAACCAGTTTCAGAGATAATTAAGCATTATATAAGTGAAAAAAATTGGAAAACAGAGGATTTTCTAATCTCTTCTTTTAATAAAAAAGAGTTAAAAAAAATGTCCCACCACCTACCTCAAATAAACAAAGGTTTCTTAATAAGCAACGTTGGGCTAATCTCATTTTGGATAAATAAACTTCCTTTTATATTTATCAGATATTTAAAATTCGCTAAAAAAATAAATTCCTTTTCTATTAATATCCACAGGAGCTTAGTAAATAAAAAAATAGTTCAAATGTCACATAAAGAAGGTTTAAAAGTTTTCGTCTATACTGTGAACAATGAAAAGGAAATAGATTATTTAAAAAAAATCGGAGTAGATGGAATCTTCTCCGATTATCCTGATAGACTTTAAATTAAATTAGCTTCTTTCCTCTTTTTTAGTTAGTTCCTCTATTATTACACCCACTGCAGTAGCTACTGGGATAGCCAATATTGTGCCCACTATTCCACCAATCTTTAAGCCAATTAACATCGCCAAGATAACCGTCAATGGATTTAATCCAACGGCTTTTTTCATTACTTGAGGAAAAATTATATTATTTTCCGCTTGTTGAATAACAATATAAAGAATTAAAACAAACACTGCTTTTACAGGAGAAACTAACAATGTAATCAAAACTGCCACCACGGTTGAAATAGTTGGTCCAATATAAGGCACAATTTCCATAAATCCCCCAATTAAAGCAATAATTAAGGCATATGGCACTCCTAAAAAGTACAAAACCGCATAATCCAGGATAAAAATAATTAACATTAAAATCAATTGTCCACTCATCCAGCGCCCGATTCTTCTCTTTATCCTTTTGGCAATTTTTATCACGATTAATTTATATTTTTTTGGCGTCACTGATTCAAGAAAATTTTCCATTCCATCCTCCTTGATTGACATATAAAAAGCCATTGAAAGAACTACGATAAAAGAAATTATTCCAGTAAAAAATCCTATCGTAGTAGAAAAAATATTAAATGAAAAACTACTCAAGCTCTCGCTAATTTTTTCCAAATTCAAGCTGAAACCATAAGACTGTCCGTAAAAAGAAATACTTCTTAAGAAATTGTCTATATTTTGCAGATAACCTGGCAAATCTTTAAGAAATTCCTTGAATTGGTTGCTTAAGGCTGGAATTAAAAAAGAAATAATTAATCCAAAAACTGCTAACAAAAAAACATAAATAATTAAAACACCTATTGAGCGTGGGATTCTAACTTTTCCGTTAAACCAGCTGACTAAAGGATTAATAGCTGCCATGATTATCATCGCCACGAAAAATAAAGCCAGTACATCCCTAATGGCATAAACAAACCAAAGAATTAAAATTGCGACGACGACTTTAATTATCACTTCTGTAGAAGTCCCTATTAACTTTTTTTTCATAAAATTTATTTAAAATTTTAAAATATCTTCTAATTCTTTAGATTTTTTGTGGGGTCCAATTAAGGCTAAATTCAATTTTTCATTTTTAAAGATATCCTTAGCTACTCTTAAAATATCATCCGCACTCACCTTGTCAATTTTTTTGAAAATTTCCCTTGGCACAATAATTTTATTTCGAGATACCTCCTGACCAATTAAAAATGAAGCTACTGAGTCAGAAGACTCCAAGCCCATTACAGACTTACCTTTGATAAAATCCTTGGCCTTCTGCAATTCTCCTGGGGTAACTTTTTTAGTGGACATCTTTTTGTATTCCTTTAAAATAATATCCACTGCCTTATTTAAATTCTTATGTTCCACACCTGCAGAAGTAGCTAGATAACCAGCATCCTTATAAGTTTCTGAGCCAGTATGAATATAATAAGCTAAGCCATGCCTTTCTCTTACATTTATAAATAAACGACTACTCATATTGCCTCCCAATATTATAGACAACAACGAGATAACATACTTGTCTTGATGATCATCTGGATAACTTCGCACACCAAGGACCAAATGGGTTTGATCAGTTTTTTTATTTTTTATTTTTAGCTTTGGAAGATTTTGATTTTCTATCACTTCCTCAAACTTTGGTTTTTCACCTTTTTTAATACCACTAAATAATTTTTCTATTTTTTTAATAACTTTAACTTCATCAATTTTACCCGCTACACAGACGACTGTATCGCTAGAGATATAAAATCTCTTCACATAATCTACGAAATCACTTCTTTTGACAGTTCCAACAGTCTCTTTGATACCAAGAATTTCTCGCCCCAACTTTTGATCTCCATAAAGTAACCCTTCAAAAACATCTTCTACACTTCGCATTGGCATATCTTCATACATATTTATTTCCTGCAAAATTGTTCCCCGCTCTCGCTCTATTTCCTTGGGATCAAATTTTGAATTCAAATACATGTCCGATATCACGTCCAAGGTAGTGTCCAGGTGCCTAGCATCACTTTTAGCATAATAAGCCGTGGCTGATTTACCAGTAAAAGCATTGAACTCACCCCCTATTCCATCTAATTCATTAGTTATTATCTGAGTATTTGGTCTCTTTTTTGTACCTTTAAACATCATATGCTCAATAAAATGAGACAATCCCCTTTCTTTATCAGATTCATATCTTGAACCCACTCCCACCATTACAAAAATTGTAGCCGTCTGAGTGTCCTTCATGGGAGCTGTAATTATCCTTAATCCATTTTTTAAAGTCGTCTTTTTATAATTCATATTTTTACTAAATTTTACCAATTTAAAGTCATTACTTAAATATTAGCCCATTTATCTCTAAAACTCAAACATTTAAATTTTACCGCAAAGAAAGAAGCAAATTATAAACAGCTCCCAAAAAAACAATATTTTGTAGCATAAGAAGTGGAATACCCACAATAAAATGCCATTTTCTAGTTTTATGATGGAACACAAACATCCCCAGATAAACCCCCACACTCCCAAAGGCTACTGCCATAAAAAATAAAACTCCTTCGGAAATTCTCTCAGCATTGTTTTTTCTTGACTTCATTTTATCCCACATCATTATCAAAAAAGCTCCAATGTTAATAAACAAATAGAAACTAACTACCGTCAAAAAAATGATATCCATAAAAATTAGATTATAATAATTACATAGCTACTCTAGTTTACGATAAATACCACTAAAATCAAGTCTTCCAAAATAGTTGTGTTATTAAAAAAATTTTGAATATTCAAAACAAAAATCACCCGCTTAATTTTTACGGGTGATTTTTAAAATGCTATAAATTGATATTATTCATAAACTCCATAATCCTGGAATTTTTCTCTTGGCAGATACTCTTTTATAAAATTATTACTATCAAACACATCTGCCTCAGCACGCACCTCTACGCTTTCTACTTCGTTGCCAAATTTATATGGCCAAATAAATTTGAAATCTCGCTGTTCTTGAGACTTAATAGTTCGCATCTCAGTTCTGCCCAGTGCCACAGGTTTTCCATCTTTTCCTCTTAAAACTATATCAACCTCCAATGAATTAAAGTCGAAGTAACTTTCATTTCTTAATAAACCAAAAACCGTGTTCCTATCTGACTCCTCACTATAATCCTTGCTGTATATATTTAATTTTGGCTCTTCATATTCAAGAAGCTCTTCCCAAACTAAATCGCTCATAGAAAATTCAACAGCATATGGATTAATCGCTGAATATAAATTTAAATCTATAACATATTTACTCTCCTTAGGTAAGATAAAACTCTCTCCAGTTTCTGTAGACAAAACTGCCCCATCTTGATCAACTAGTTTAAACTCGTAATTAAATTTTGCCACGCCATATCTATCGTTAGGATTACTAATTTTTGCCATCACATCAAAACGATTATCACTACCATAAACAAAATATTTTTCTTCAACCCTTAGGTCCTGAGCATTAATTTCCTTTGCACAAGGACCACAAGTTCCCCCACAATCAATGCCCGTTTCTTTTTGATTTTTCTGACCGTCATTACAAGTTGGACCTGGTTTAATAGAATAATAGATGGAAGCACCAATCGCCCCAAAAATGATAAAATAGATTGAAATAATAACTAACCTTTTAAAAAACCTTTTCATTATTTTTATATTTAAAGCAATTTAACACTTTAATTATAGCGCCAAAAATAATAAATGCCAACTAACTCTAAATTTTGATTGACAACCCTATTTATATTCTGTACGCTCTTAATATATATAAATTTAAGCTAATTCGAAAAATATGCCTCGCTATCTTGGTCAACATTTTTTAAATAATCCCGAAATTGTCAATGAAATAATAGCCTCTGCAGATATCAACCCTACTGATATTATTTTGGAAATTGGGCCTGGGGAGGGAGTTTTGACTGAACAACTTTGCCAAAAGGCTCAGCAAGTTATAACTATTGAGCTTGATAACAAGCTAGAAGCCACTCTGCAAAAAAAGTTTGAAAAACAAAATAATCTAGAGATAATTTTTGATGATATCTTAAAAATAAACTTACCAAAAATTTTAAAAGATAGAAATATACAATCATATAAATTAATTGCTAATATTCCATATTACATAACGTCCAAAATTATTAGACTTTTTTTAGAAACAGAAATCCAGCCTACTGAGATTATTCTAATGATTCAAAAAGAGGTAGCCCAAAGAATTATCGCTCGCCCAGGCGCAATGAGTAAAATTTCTGCCTCTGTTCAATATTATGCCCATGCAGAAATTCTTTTTGATGTCGCACCTGAAAATTTTGATCCGCCCCCTAAAGTTGACAGCAGTGTAATAAAAATATCTAATCTTAAAAAGTTCAACAAAACGGAAGACAAAATAATTTTCCGCGTAATAAAAGCTGGCTTTTGCGCTCGCAGAAAAACCCTAATAAATAATCTATCCAACAGCTTACACATCAGCAAAGAAGTTGTCCAAGAAAAATTAACCTCTCTTGGGTTATCACCTCAAGCAAGAGCCCAAGAGCTATCCTTGGATGATTGGGAAAAAATTTCCAAACTATTTTAAAGTAAAAACTAGTTTTATTAAAATTAAAATATAAATAACCAAAACTCCCATAACCCACCAGATTAAATTTCGGTTGGTTATTTTTTTATTTTGACCAGAAAAAACAACTATCCAAAAAGATGTACCTCCAAAAATAATCGCCCACACTAAAAGACTGGGCTCATTTAAAAAAACACTACTTGCAATATAAGATGCGAAAATTCCTCCGCCAATTATCACTTTACCCCAATATTCACCAAAAACTACTGGGACCGTCTTAACGCCATCTAATTTATCGCCCTCAATATCTTTCAAATCCTTAATTGGTAAACAAAAAATTAAAGAAATTCCTATTAACCAGATAATTCTCGATGGAATTTGGGTTATATCTTCAAGGGGACTTACCAAAACAAAACCAGAAAATAAAACCAATAAAGATGCTAGGGCACTCACTAAACTAGCTACACCCAGAAATCTCTTCAACCTCAATGGCCAAGCTGAATATAAAGAAGCTAAAAATTGATAAGCAATCAAGATAAAGCCCACCTTAGGATTAACCATTGCAGAAAATAAAATAGAAACAAAAAACATTACAAAACCTACACCTATATAATTTTCTTGAGAAAAAATTCCTAAAACCAGGGGCCTATCCTGATTGGTAATATTATCTATTTTTTTATCATATATATCATTTACTACTACCGAAGCTAACCAAGCACAAGCGATAGCTATTGAAACTGCAACAAAACTAAAAAAGTTAAAAATTGTAAATTCCCAGGTAAAATCCGTAAAAAAAATACCCAGCCCCATCCCCGCCATAAACAATCCTTGATGATAGATAATCTGAACTGGTCGAGAATTTTTGATAAAAGCTAAAAATTGTTTACGATATAAAACATAAGCACCTGCGCTGATGACTCCTGCTAACATTACTGCATAAATAATCGATAATTTTATACTGAGTGCATTAAGATATGTCCCTGTATCTCGAGAAAATAATCTGGCTGAAGTAAGAAACAATTGCACAATTTCTCTATCTCCAATATTCATAAAACCCTTAGAAAAGCCTTGTGTAATAATTGTTACCCAAGATGGGAAAGTCGCCAGAACAAATAAAACTGCATAAGCCTGTAAGGCTAAAAATAAAGACTTTGAAATCTTTCTTGTTTTAACATAAGTATAAATAAGCAATAAAATCACCGTAGCTGCTATATCAAATCTTGCACCATAAGTTATCCCAAAATCAGGACTATCTCCAAAAAAAGTCAGAAATTTCCTGGGCATTTCAGCTAAGCTGTAGAAACCATAGAAACTCAAAAATGGTCTATTTTTTAAAAGAATAAAATCGATTATGGGCGGAATAATTATAATCAGATAGCCCCAAAGCATAATATTAGAGGCTTCTTTTATTTTTACTTTTAAATTAGCTACCAACAAAATCAAAAATATCAAGTAGCCCAAAAGATAAAAAAAATAAACATCCATAATATGATGGAAAAAATAATCCCCCGTTTTGTTTACCATGCCACCCAGCCAAGTCTCTACCAAAATCCTAGCTCCAACAATACTCACAAAAGAAATTAACCAAAGGTAAAAATTGGTATGAGCTCCTTCCATTTTTTTAGCTAAATATTCTAAATATTTTGTCATATTTTATTTGTATTAATAGTTATACTTAAGATTTGATATGCAAATTTAAATTATTAAAAATTTAGATATTTTTATGCTATAATATAATTAACTATGGCAAGTATTTACTCATATTTTCATTCATATCAAATACTCAGCTAAAATCATAACACTAAAACTATTGGCAAATCAAGCTACGTTATGTTATAATTTAACCAGAATTTTTATAACTTTAAATATAAATATAAAAATAATAAAAATATGCATTCACTAGAAGTAAAAAAGATAAAACTAACTTTTTTAGTTTTTTTCTTGATTTTAATTTCCGGCTACTCCATATCTATATTCGCCACTGAAAATTCCAGTGGAGAAAATATTGCCTCAGATTTAGACCAAGACGGATTAAGCGACGAAGATGAAAAAAAATATGGCACCGATCCAAACAATGCTGACACCGATAGAGACGGCTATTCTGATGGATCAGAAGTAAAAAGTGGTTATGATCCAATAAAACCCGCTCCTGATGACAAATTAACTACAACAATAACTGCCCAAGAGTCAGATCTCACTCTTAAAAGTGTTGCGGGAGAAGCCACTGAATCTGGAAATATGACCAATGATTTATCTAATCAAATCGCTGCTCTTTTAGCCAATAATGAACTTAGTGACGGAGGGCTTTCTATGGATAAAATAAATGGCTTAATCGAAGAAGCTATTGCTGATAAAATGACTTTTGATGATTTACCCGAAATTGATGAATCTACCATAAAGATATTGGAACAAAACTACTCTGGATTTAGCGAAGAAAAACAAGAACGTAAGAAAAAAGAGGATAATGAAGCTTATTTATCGGCTATTTTTTACATAATGGCCAATAACTCACCTCGCTCCATAGCTTCCGAAGATGAAATAAAAAGTTTTTCAGATGAGATAATATCAAAAATACCGATGGTTACATCATCAGAAACTGGTGTTGAGTATTTTAATGATCTAGCCGAAAGAGGAGCTAAAATGCTAGAAGAGTTATCTGATTTAGAAGTACCTACGGACATGTTAGAAATCCACAAAAAAGGACTTCAATTAGCAACTTATGGGGTGTCTTTAAAAGATAAAGTTTCTATAAATAGCGTTGATCCTATTGCTTCCATTGTAAGTCTATCCCAAGTTGAAAATTTCTTAACACTAGTAACTGACTTTACGACAGAGGTTGAAGGAAAATTAGAACAACTAAAATTATCTGATTTTGTAATAGATCAACTATAAAAAATATGAGCAAAAAAATAAAAATATTTGTATTTGCCTTGTTTCTAGTAATATCGACTACGACATTTACCCCTAGCGCAAAAGCTATTTTTTCCTGGCCAGACATCGGTAACGCATTCATAAGAACCATGCTTGATAATATGTGGATTGAAATTAGAGCCGCTTTAGTTGGGGCCTTAAAAAAGGCCGCTATTGATACCATGAGTGAAACTGTAAATAATCTAGTATCTGGAACATCCCAAGCTGGATCATTATTTATTTCAGATTGGTCTGATTATCTCTTCACTACCCCAAAAAATAAAACTGGACAATACATGAATGACTTCTTTACCATAACAACCAGAGGTAAAAGCGGTGGAACGTACAGCTCATCAAAAACCTGTGGGACAGAAAATTATTCCAAATGGAGAACTGAGCGAGCAAAGGGAGTAAATGTAGAATTAGACTTCACCTCTCTTCAAGATAATTTTGAAGAATTTGCCTGTTCACCAGTAGAAATGTTTGGCGATGGGACATGGGCAGCTTATAATGCATTTATGAGCCCCAATAATAATCCTATTATTTATGGCTTAATTGCCCAAGAAGTTGCAGCTGGAAAGGCCAAGGAAGAACGAGATAAGGCCCAAATTCAAGCCATATCTAATCAAGGTTTTGTTTCGCAAAGTAAAAATGGCTTAGTAATAACCCCTGGATCATTAATAAAAGACATAACTGCTGCTGCTAATACAATGGACAACGATGCAATTGCTAATGCTCAAAATGTTGGGGAAGTAGCAGGAATAGTGGTAGGCAAAATTGCTTCGAATGTTATCAAACAGGGCATTGGTAATGCTCGTCAACAAATTCAAAACAAAATTAACGATAGTATCTGTGATGGATCACAAACGCTAAGAGATCAATTAAAAGAACTTACCCCTGACGGAAATCTAATGAGTGGATTTGGTATGGGATCACTTGGAAATACCAGGGGATCAAGCACATGTAGAATCAACTAGCAATTTTCCAGTATAAAACAAAAACATCAGTCCTAAAAACTGATGTTTTTTAATTCTACATTATTAAGATATTACTCCCTATCCAATCCAATTTTATCCAAAATAATTGCCAAAGGACAATATCCGCTTAAAGAAAAATTGATTAGCATCAGACCCACAAACATCATAAAATACAACCAATTTTTATTAGACAATAGACTCAACAAAGATGCGCCTAAAATAAATATCCCCACAATCAAGAGCACACTCCTAATAACACCAAATTTTTTAATATTTAAACGATAGACATTCTTTAACCCTTTGTTCATATTTTATTAAAATTTTATTATTTATTCTTCTGAGCCATATAGTAAATAATTGGAAAAACCACTAGAGTTAAAAAAGTTGACGCTGTTAAGCCGAAAATAATTGTCCAAGCCAATCCTTCCCAGACTGGATCAGAAATTATAGTCAATGATCCCAAAATGGCTGTCAAAGAAGTAAGTACAATCGGCAATAACCTAATGCGACCAGTCTCAACTAGAGCCTCTTTTAAACTCATCCCACTCTCCCTAAGCGGCTCTAAATATTCCAAAAATATAACCGAATTTTTAACTGATAATCCAGCCAAAGCAATTATTCCAATCATACTCGTAGCGTTAAAATAAGTACCTTTAATTATATAAAGTAAAGCAAATCCAGGAAAAACCCCTATTAAACCGAGTGGGATACTTATCATAATCAGTACGGGTATAGTGAGAGATTTAATCTTTGTTGCCAAAACAAAATAAATCACAAATATTGCGATTAACATAGCGACACCCAAATCACGAAAAACTTCCAAAGTTAGCTTCCATTCGCCATCTACTTCCACTGTATATTCCCTGCCGCTTGAAATATCTTTATATTTAGCACCAAACAAAGACCAGCTCACTAGCTCAGTCTCCGTGTCTTTGAGTTGATAATCCTTTAACTCCATTAATAAATCTATTGATGCGTATACGATACTTCTGTTTTCCATTTCCCCCGAAACATATACTGTCTTTTGCCTATCATCAGAAATTATCGGCTCCTTAAAAGTTTTATCTGAGATATTTAAAACTTCAGAGAGATAAATCAAATCTCCTTTTTTAGAATTTATCGCTAGACTCAATATTGAATCAATACTATCCCTATCGTCTTGAACTAAACGAACAACAACATATTCCTCTTCTGGATGCCTTGCTTCCCTGTTATTTGCATGATAAACACCAACATTTGACCCGCTCACCGCCATTCTTAACGCCCCAACAATGCTCTGCGAGCTTATTCCCATTAATTGAGCTTTTTGAGAATTTATTTCATATGTGTAATTTAAAATATGATCAGATTTGGAAACATCAACATCCACTACTCCCTTTATTTTTTGAGTTTTTTGAGCCATATCTAGAGCTATCTCTTCTGTAACTTTTTGATCTACTCCCTTAATTTTCAAAAGAAATGTTGATAAAACTGGTGGTCCAGGCGGATCCTCTACAATCTTTATTTCTACTCCTGGATTTTTTTCTTTGAAACTAACTACATTTTTTCTAAATTTTCTAGCAATGTCTTCTGATTCAATGTCTCGATCTTCATGAGAAATCAAGTTTACTCGAATAGTTGATTGATCATCAGATTCACGCATTGAGCTTCCTCTAAAAAGACCATTAAAATCAACTACTGGAGCGATTCCAATAAAGCTCTCAACTGATTTGACATTTACGTCCTCAAATAAAATATCTTCTATCTCAGTTGTATATTCTTTATTTTTTTCAGCCCTTGTTCCTTGCGGAAAATCTAGATAAACATAAAATTGGTCCCTATCAGCTTTGGGCAACATTCTAAAGGGGACGCTTGGAGTAAAAATTAATAATACCGAAAAAATAAACATTATCCCAATCGCTAAAATCATTGACTTATATCTTGATTTTTCCTCTAAAAGATAAGTCAACATTCTTTCATAATATTTTTCAATTTTAGAAAAACCACGCAAAAAAATATTTAGCTTTTTCTCTTTTATATTTGCAGAACCAGTAAACAAATAAGCCAAGAAGGGATTAATTGTAACTGACAAAATTAATGAGGCCACCAAAGAAACTGGCACAAAAAAAGGAATCGGGCCCATGTAAGGACCCATCATGCCCGTTACAAAAGCCATTGGGATAAAGGCTAGAGCCATGGTTGCAGTTGAAAGAGCTAAAGCTGAGCCGACCTCATCAACTGCTTTAATAATTATTTTTTTCTTATCACCTTTTGGGTAGAGACGAAAATAGCGTGCAATGTTTTCAATCACTACAATAGCATCATCTACCAAGAGTCCCAAAGCCAGAATTAAAGCAAATAATGTTATTCGATTAACAGTTTGTCCCCAAAATAATCCGAAACCAAAGACCACCAAAAGAATTAATGGGATAGATACAGTAGCCACCATTGAATTTCTTACTCCCAAAAAAACCATCAATAAAACAGCTACAATAATAATTGATTTCATGAGATCAAAGGTCAATTTTCCAATCTCCTTACTAGCAGTTTTCCCCTCGTCTTTTAAAATGTAAACTGAAACATCTTTAGGAATAATTGAGCTCTGCATTTTTTCCAAATTTTCTCTTATACCCTCAGCTACTGTAGTAGCATTTTTACCCTTAAGCTTCGACAGGGCAATGTGCACCACAGGCTTGCTTTCTGAATCTCTATTTCGTAATAAAACATAATTGTCAATTTGTCCCTCACTATAAGATATCTCTGCTATATCTCTCAACCTCGTGGTAACACCATTTTGCTCTTTAATAACTAACTTAGCTAAATCCTCTTCATTTTCAATGTTTCCGACAATATTTAAAACTGTATTTCTGTCAGATCCATTTATTACATCCGTTGTGTAAATATTATTATTAGCATTTATTGCACTGCTGATTTCATCCAAGGAAATATTTCTAGCCGCTAGCTCGTTGCCATTCAAAACAATATTTAAGTTAGTCCTTCTTCCGCCAACAACCTCCACCTTAGAAACGCCTTCTGTCCTTTTTAACTCATCAACAATATCATAAGCCATTTTACGCAAAGAGCTTTCACTATAAATATCCGAGGATAAACCAATATCAATAATTGGTACATCATCCGGATCGATAGATTTAATTATTGGATTTACTGCTCCTAGCGGCTTAAGTCCAATATTATCTTGTATTTTTTGATTAAGCGAAATTTTAGCATCTTCCTGACTAGAGCCAATTTCAAATTTCACTGTCACAATACTTCTACCCCCAGAAATACTTTGAGAAGAAATGGTATCTATTTGGGTTAGCTCAGAAATTTTATCTTCCATTGGACGAGTAATAAGTTCATAAACCTCATCGCTACTGGCATTTGGATAATCAGTAATAATTATAAAAGCTGGAGCAATAATTTCTGGATTATATTGCTTTGGCATAATAACAAAAGACAATGTCCCCCAAACAATTATTATAATAATTGTTAAAATCGCCAAAACTTTATTGTATAAAAATAATTTAGTTAACTTTCCAGCTAATCCTAGTTTATTTAATTCTTCTGGGTTTTTATTCATAAATTTTAACTTTTTCATTATTTCTAATCTTATTTAATCCATCAGTAATTATTTTTTCACCTAAGGAAATTCCTTCTAAAACCTCTACTTTTCCATCCTGAAATTTTCCTAATTTTACTTTTCTCTCGCTAGCAAAATCATTTTCTAAAATAAACACAAATGTTTCATCATACCTAGAAATAATTAACTTTTCATCAAGTATAATTTTCTTGTCATCCTTACTATTTGGTAACTGTAAAATTACATACTGGCCAAGATAAACTTCGGGATTATTTTTTTCAAAAATAACCCTTACCAAGCCTTTTTGAGCATTGCTTTCTGAAATTGCCCCCACTGATTTCACTTCCCCAAAACACTCTTTTTTATTGTCACCACAAAAAGCTTTTACTTTCTGTCCCTTGTGTATTTGCAATAGAACATCTCGGTTAACAAAAACCTCTGCTACAATATTCTTATCATCCGCTATTTCACACACAGGAACTGTTGGCCCCACTAGCTGACCAATCTCTCCAACAAATTTAGTTATTACTCCATCAAATGGTGCTCGCACAATCGTTTCCTTAATAAGACTCTGCACCTCACCTAATCCTCCCCTTGCCCTTATTATCTCCTTCTCTACCAACTTGACTTGCAAGTCCCTTAGGCGCTTAGCACTCTGCACCTCTTCACTCGTGGCCTTATTATCCTTAGCTTCAGATACTTTTTGCTTATAATATCTTTCAGTCTGACTTAGATTCTCATTTAGAGCTTCTATTGTTTGCTGAGCAGTACTAGATTGAGCCTTAATTTCATCTGCACTTAAAATAGCAATGATTTCACCTTTTTTAACTGTGTCTCCATCACTTTTTAAAACACTAAGTATTCTTCCATTTATTTTAGGCGCTAGCATAACTTGTTTTTCTCCCTGTATAAAACCACTGTATTCAATAGAGGCTTGAAAATCCTCAAGTTCTACGGTTTTTATTTTAACAGTTTTAATATTATCACTTTCTACACTTTCATCCCTGGCCTTCACCGAAAAAAAAGAAAAAACTACTGCCCCCAATATAAAAAATATTAATGCCAAAGTTATTATTAATTTATTTTTCGTCATTAATTTCATATTTTCAAAACCTAAAAAATTATTTATTCTGAGCAGCTCTAACAATTCGCACGACTTCATCGCGCACTTGTTGCATCTTCCTTTTATCTACAACTGATTTATTTGCTATACTTTCTATATATAAATCCAGGTGATTTTCCAACATTAAAACATTGGCTGATTTTAATAATCCAATTATGGCTAGATTTTGTTGCATCAATTCAAAGCATTTCTTTTCATCGGCATTCTCTATGGCTAATAATATTTTATCCAAACTGGTTTTAGCCTTTTTTAAAGCAATAGTAATTTTTTCCTTTTTCTTATTCATTTTTAAATTTATTTAGTTTATTATACCTATACCATAGGTATAGCTATAATAACAGCTGGAAAAAGTTTGTCAAGATAATGAAGTTACCTGTTTTCAGTAAATAACTTCTATTTTGTGTTTTTTACCTACCCAAAATAGCCCATCAAAAAAACACCCTATAAAAGAGTGTTTTTATAATTTAAGATGCCATAAGTGATTACGGGGCACATTCCTTAAATCCAGGAGTAACAATGTTGGGAGCACAATTCCAAACATATTCACATTTCCTAGCCCCAGTACAAGAAGTAACCTGCTTCCAAGAAAGATCAGATGTTAATCCAGAGTCATCACCAGGACAGAAACTCGCACCAGCAGGAGGGGCATCTGTGCAAGAAAAACTTCCACCGCCACCGCTACCACCATAATATTCGCACTTTCTGGTTGCGGTACAAGAAGTACTCGTTGTGCCAGCTCCTAACCATGCTAAGCTAACTGATAAACCAGTATCGTCACTAGCACACATTGTATAACCAGCAGGAATTGATCCTGTACAAGTAAAACCACCGCTACCACCATAATATTCGCACTTTCTGGTCGCAGTACAAGAAGTACTTGTTGCGCCAACTCCCAACCAAGATAAATCTGATGATAAACCAGTATCGTCACTAGCACACATTGTATAACCAGCAGGAATTGATCCTGTACAAGTAAAGCTTCCTCCACCGCCTCCACTACCACCATAATATTCGCACTTTCTGGTCGCAGTACAAGAAGTACTTGTTGTGCCGACTCCCAACCAAGACACACTAGATATCAAACCAAGATTATCACTAGCGCACATCGTGTATCCAGCAGGAATCGATCCTGTGCAATCATAAGGCTTAGTTCCAGCTATAAATGCGCAACCATCCCAACAAGATGAACCTTCATAAGTATTAGCAGCACAAGCTGAATTACTCGGGACACAAGCTGACGATTCGCATAAATTGGTATTATCTAGATATTCATCACCCGACTTGCACAATAACTTATCATTACATATTTCATAATTAGAAGTTCCAAACCAACTTTGACAAGTATCTTTATAAGATTTATCAAAAGTAGCCTTAATTGCGGTTACTGGCTCACATTTATCCGTATTATCGATATATTCGTCACCCGAAAGACATAATAATTTATCATTACATAGCTCATAATTGCTACCAGCACCAACTGAAGCACAAATAGAACTATAGGCTGAGTTAAAAGCACTTTTAACGACACTTGCGGTCTTCGTTTTTAGTTCAGTATTCCAATAACCAAGCCCCCCCTCATCTCCACATCTTCCATTGCTGCCATACCAACTGGACGGAAGAGTCGCATCACCACATTTAAGATTGCCCTGTGCGCCAGAAACTTTAGCTGTATATTTATTTACATTTAAACTATTATTCCAATAATTATTTCCAGCATCTTCGCCACATCTCCCATTACTCTCATACCATCCCTCTGGTCTTGTCGTATTGCTACATTCAAGATTGCCCGTCCCCCAGCTAGAACTTAGATAAGCAGCTGGGACTTTGGCGGTATAAGTGCTAGCCGCATTAACATTTCCAACAATAAAAAACATGAAGCCTACCATAAAAAATGATACATTCCTAATACTAGAGAGAGAAATTTTAATTTTTATCATATTTTTTGAATTTATAAAATTATATTAAGAGTTTATCGCTTTAGAAACAGCTTCACTACTCTTTAAAATTAATATTTTCTTAATCTCCTTAGATTCCTCATCATATTTGATCACAGCATAATCCCTCCATTCAAGTTCCGCCATTTGAGATATTGTTTCTTCTCCAGTCTCATCATTTAATATAAAAACAGGGGTCGAACCGTTAACACCCAGTTTTACTTGTTCTATATCCTTACCAGAAAGATAAACCTCTCCCCCATCATCAGCCCCTCTGTTCTTAATAGCTACTACCACCAAATGATCTTCATTAATAGTTTCAATTTGTCCAACTATTTTCGAATGGCTATCCGCACTGATGTTCTCAATTTTATTCTCCTCCTGCTTTTGGTTGCTATTTTTGTTTTTAGTTATGAAAACAAAAACAATAGCAAAAAATACCAAAAAACATGCTACCGCAAAAAATATTCCTTTTTTCATATTTTTATTTTTATTTTGTTATTTAAATATATCTATTAAAATATCCAATTTTCGCAAGACACGCTAGTTAAATAAAAAATTTAATTATATCCTAATTTCTTTTTATTTTACTAAAAACTAAATTTATTTTTATTATAAACTACTCTAGGTAATGCGTCAAAAAAAATATTAACTAAAGTATATCTAGACTAAATTAAAATGCTCTTAAATTAACCCTTCCAAAAAAGCATCGCTAATTTTATTTCATCATAAGAAATTGCCTCATTTAAAGCCTCAAAAATCGGCTTTAATTTAATTTGACCATCAAGCGTAAAGTTATCAGAATTATTTTTTTTCTTAATATTATTAGCAGTTTCTAAAATAAGCTTCAGGATCTTTTCTTCAGGCTTAAGGTAATCCATATCAATTTCTGGCAAAAGTTTTCTAAGCTGAGACAAGTGACTGATAATTGTATTTTCAGCTAAACCCCTATCCTTAGCCATTTGAACCACTGTCTTTTTGTCACGAACCATCCGCTTGGTTATATCTAACGTCCCTCTTTTGCCTAAATTATTTTTTGGCTCAATCTCTTCTTTTTCCTCCTTTGTTTTTTTCTTTCTATCCTCAATTTTATCATTATTAATTTCTCCTCCGATTCTAATAATAAATTCTTCAGAAATTTCTTTTATTTTTATTTCTTGGATATTTTTAAATTCTTTGAAATTGAATCGTGATTCCTCTTTAATATACTTATCCATTTCCAGAACCAATTCATCTACCCGCAAAGCTACATCATTAAGTCCCATTAATCGTAAGCCTTGAATTGATTTAATTCGCGATAAAGCCACGTAACCTTGTCCAATTTCAAATGTCTTAGATAAATCTATTTCAGCTGCGTCCAATGTCATGCCCTGAGACTTATGCACAGTTAATGCCCAGGCTAACTTAACGGGAACTTGTCGAACGATTGCTTTTATTTTTCCTTTCTCATCTTCCCAAACCCACTCTTCTGGAATAACTATAATTTTTCTCCCATCTAAAGTTTCTACAATTGGCCAATTAGTATCTTTTTGAAAAGAAATTACTCTGCCCAAAGTTCCATTAATATAACCCTTCTCATAATTATTTTTAATAAAAATTATCGTCGCTTCTTTTTTTAAATTAACTGTTTCTTGAACCAGCGAACCTTTAAAAATTCTCTCCACATTTTGCTTAGAACCTTTGGTAACCGCTTTAAAAACCTCAGCCCTACCTACTAATTTATCCAACTCTGCATCATTCATTTTATCCACATCCGCATTATGAGTATAAAGCTTAGTCACAGTAAAATTAGGTGCTAACTTTTTTTTATAACACAAACGAAAAATATCCATTGATTCTTCCGAAACCTCCCCGCTTCGAATCTCGTCCAGAATATTTACCAAAGGATCATCAATTTGCCTAAATTTTTCTTCCAAATAACATATTTTTAAATTCATCTCTTTCCAAAGATCGGTCTGCCAAACAAATTTTATCTCCTTAATAGTTTTAGAAACTGGTGGAAGCTGAAAAAAATCTCCTGCCAAAATCACCTGGACTCCGCCAAAGGGCTTGTCTTCATCCTGAAAAGCCCTCAAAATTCTATCCATTGAAATAAAAAGTTCTGGGGCAACCATTGAAATCTCATCTATAATCAAAACTTTGAGATGCTTCAATCTTCTTTCCAGAAAAGGTTGTTTTTTCATCCAACGTAAATAGTAGTCATCGATATATTCGCGAATGCCCACACTAAAAAAAGAATGGATGGTTTTGCCTCCGATGTGTGAAGCGGCAATCCCAGTGGGAGCCACAATGGCTGGCTCGATACCTCGCTCTCTTAGATACTCCACATATTGATTGATAACATAAGTCTTACCCGTTCCCGCTGAACCAGTTAAGAAAACGTTCTTTCCTGAAGATAAAATTTTAAAAGCAATTTCTTGTTTCATATTATTTAATAGGGGGGGTTAATTCGTATCTGAGATAAAACTTAAATTCAGTATAACACAAAAGCCAATATCTAATTAATATACTAAAAAAAATTAAAAAAGCGATGGTTTTTAAAATTTAAACTATCGCTTTTATTTTTAAGATAAATTTCTCATATTTTTTATCTTCATTTTCTTTAAAGATTCTTTTTGAAAAGGACCGACATAAGCTTTGGCGGTTATTTTTTTCCCCAATAATACCTGAGGTAGCCAATCTTTATCATTGGGCATCATTTCGTCAAAAGGAAGATTATTTACATCAAACCAGGTAGGATTTAACATCTCACTAGTTTCTCTTGGCTCACCAACCCAGTTGGTGATAAAAAAAACGTGCACCCGACAAACAAATATTTCGCCGTCACTCTTGGTATTATGAAAATCAATAATAGCCACTTTTTTCAATGAATTTTCACAAACATCCACATTGGCTTCTTCTTTTAATTCGCGAATCATTGATTCTATTGGAGTTTCGTCACCATCAATTCCTCCACCATAACCGTTCCAACAACCCGCTCCGATTTTTTTAGCCTTCTTGGCTAGTAACATTTTTTCATCTCTCAACAAGAATCCCAACGAAGCATTTAATAAAATTTTTTCTTCAAGCATATATTTTTATTCTTCAATTTTTAATGCATTACCCTCTACAACTGCTTTGGCAATTTTGATTCTTGCAGAAATTAAAATTCTCTGGAAAGTGCTCTGTGAAGTATTCATTTTCTTAGCCGCTTGGGTTTGTTCAAGATTGTCATAATCCTTAAGTTTTATAGACTCCATTTCCTCCTTAGTCAAGACAACTTCATCCAACTGATGCATTGGAATTCCCTGTGGTTTAAAATAATGAGCTCTTGGTTTAAAACTAATTCTTCGACACATTTTAGGTCTTGTCATATTTTTTAGCTACTCTGATAATATTTTTATTATTCATTACGTGGCAACCTTCTCCCTCTTCGCTAGCTAAAGAAGGAGTGGGGTTGCTTCCAATGAAACTATTCCTTTTCTAATCCTTTTAATTCTTCTTCCACCATCTGAAGTTCTTGCTTAAGATCTTCGGCTTCAGATTTTAGCAATTCTATTTTATCCTCCTTATTCATAGCTTGGTATTTCTGAAAAAACCAACCACACATTACTCTGCCATAACCCCTACCCATTCCCAATCCTGGACCATAAGCCCCTTCACAAAAGCCCCTTCCTCGTCCTGTCATTGGACCTTCTCCTATTGGGCCTGTTTTATCTTGTCTTGGCATAATATTCACCCCCTTTCTGACTTATTTTATATACCTTATATTATGAATATATACCCATTATATATTTTTGTCAAATTAAAAAATCCCACAAAGATGTTGCCTCCGTGGGAATCCACTTATTTTATAACTTAATAGTTCATTTCTTATTTATAAAAATTTTTACAAGAAAAAAATCTATCTCCTTTTGTCCACTCAAGCTCAAACAAAGGAAACGCACGCAAAAGCCATACATGTAAAAAATCATAAAAATGGATGCCAATGGATATAACATTATCATTGCGACCTTGCACATGAAAAATATTCATTCCCCCGTTACTAAGAAGGGTTCGTTTATTTACTGGCTGCGCTATGGTAGACCACCGATGAATCATCGTATAAAGAATAGTGCAAAATTCATAACCATCTACAAAAACATCTTTGTTGCCAAATATGGCAAATAATTCACCGTCAATCATATCCTTATCTAAAGTATGACTTGGAATATAATCTGGTAATTCGATTAATTCGACCTCATAATTAACAGGCATGATTTCATCAATAAAAATACCACTACGAGTATAAAGGCTACTATTGAAAAAATAATGCAATGCGTTGGCACGTTGCCCATGAACAGAATTATTCATTTCTTTTCTCCTTTTTCCATATTGATTTTTAAATCATAAACATTGTGTATATTGTCAAAGTTATCTACGCCAATATTTTTGGCGCAACATACATTTATAACAAATAACTTGGACATTGTCAACAACAACGCCCTCGCGGAACGCGACTTTCTGCGCATTATAAATAACCATTTTTCTCATAATACTTCAATCTCTTTTTAAAAAATCGCTCCAAATATTCCACTTTTCTATCTCTATAATCATAAATTTTGTTATTACCCTCAAATCCTCTCTGAATTCTACCAATGTACTGAGTTAGCTTGCCTTGAAAAGCAAATGGAAACACTAAAAACAAAGATTCCAATTTTTGAAAATCAGTCCCCTCTCCAATAAGCTGTCCTGTTGCCAATAATATTTGAAAATTACCATCCTCAATCTGCTTTATCTTTTCTCGCCTTTTCTTCTCAGTTAAATCGCCGTTTAGCTCAATTACCTCAAATTCTTTTTTCAGATAGCAACTCAGCACTTCAATATGCTCTTTTCTTTCAGTCAGCACCAAGCATTTTTTGCCACTATTCGCTTCCTTTTTGATATCTTCGACAATTTGCCTATTTCTATTTGAGTCAAAAATTATTATTTTAGAAAGCATCTGAAAATTATCTATTTTGACTTTAAATGGAACTTCCAAATTAGTCTCGCTTACGATGACTGCTGGCGTATCTCGTTTTGCCCCCTTTTTATCCATCATAAAATCATTCTCAATTGTATGTAAAATTTCTCCAAGATAAATTGAAATCAAATCGCCATCATTATTTTTTCGCTCAGGCGTTGCCGTAAGTCCATAGAGATAAAATGGATTTAGTCTAGTTATTACATTCCTAAACATCTTAGCTGGCATATGGTGGCATTCATCTATGATTACCAATCCGAATTTATCCTTCAATTTTTCCACATTTTCCATCCTGCTAAGAGTCTGCACCATAGCTACAGTAATTTTCTTGCCCATCTTCTTTTTACTGGAAACATATTGTCCTATTTCTTTTTTAGGAATATTTAAAAAACCTTCGACTCTTTCCAGCCATTGGTCAAAGATTTGTTTTTTGTGGACTAAAATCAAAGTTGGTTGCTTTAATTTAGCAATAACATCTACTCCAATTATTGTTTTTCCTGAACCAGGAGGCGAAACCAATAATCCATTCTCCGAAGCTATTATTTCTTTTACGGCATCCTCTTGATAATTAAAGAGTTTACAACTAGTTTCAAATTTAATTAACTTTAATCTGATCCTTTCGTCTTTAATCTCAAATTTAATATTCTGCTCATTCAAGAAGCCAATCAGCTCATTTAAAAATCCTCTAGGGATAGCTATCTTGTCACCTTGATTTTCAATCAATTTAAAATATTTTTCCAAACCATAAACATTTACCCCCATTCTCTTTCTAATAATAAACTCTAAATTAGCAAAATTTAATTTTTCTTTTAGAAAGTTTACAACTGATTTTGGTAAATTAATTTTGTCCACAAATATCTGCTCTTTCAGAATAATCATCACCTTGTTTTTTGAGTTTGTTTTTGATATTTTGCCTTCTTTATTAAATTTATTATATAACTCGTCTAATTTTTCCAATAAAACTTTATCAATTTTTGATAAAAATTCCCATTGGTCAGCAAATATTTCAAAATTATTTTTCCAATCCAAAAATATTGAGTTACCAGCATTTCTAGATTCACCTTGTAATGGCAAAGCAATTAGATTGCCCAGACCTTCGCCACTATGCATATCCTGATTGGGAAATAGCCTATCGAAAGCATCTTCTTTTTCAAATTGGTCTATTATTTTTGCCTCTCGCAAAATACTTATAGCAATATTTCTACTTTTATAGGCTGGGTATTTATCTACAAAAAATATCCAAACATGTCCGCCATTGCCACTACGTGAACGCTCCAGGTAAGCTGATAAATTATATTTTTGGCAAACATTCAAAAATCTCAATGACTCCTCTTTCCACTTTGGACCATCAAAATCAGCAACGATAAAGTATGAGGTGTTCTCTTTTAGTAATGGATAAATTCCATAACATTTGTTGTCTAGTAAATGCTGCTCGACATAATAATCGGAAAATTGTGCATACGCCTTATTGTCGCAATCTTTACACTTTTTTCTTTGCAATTTATTACACAACCCTTGCCTCCATTCATTGAGGCAGACTGGCATGTAACCGCTAGCTGATTTATCTTGCTTTTCCCAGCGAACTGCAAATACATCCTCTCTGCCCCTAAAAAGATTTCTAAATATTTCAATTTTTCCAGATGGAGTTAACATTTTTATAATTTTCTATATCTAGTTCCCCTACCTGAACCAATCTTTTTAATCCTTTTAAGTTTCAAAAGTTTAGACAAAACTTGGTTAACTGTTGGTCTAGCAACTTCGGTTTTTTCAGCTATTTCACTTGGCGTAGATTCGGAAACAGTTTGAAAATATTCCCAAACAGTTAATTGTTTCGGGGACAATAAATTCTCCACTTGTTCACTTTCCAAAAGCTCAACCGCCATCTCGGATTGTTTAATCATAATTGTCAGGAAATAATCCAGCCAATCGGAAATATTTTCATTCTTTGTATTAAATGTTTTTTGACTTCTGCGAAGAGCTATATAATAGTCATTCTTATTATCTTCAACCAACTTTTCATGAGAAATATAGGGCATATACAAATACCCCTCTTTTAACAACAAGAGGTTGGTTAAAATTCTAGAAAGCCTCCCATTTCCATCCTGAAACGGATGAACATTAAGAAACTCAACAAGAAAATTACCCACAGCCAAAAGCGGGTGAATTTTCTTTTCTTCAAGTGCTGTACGTGTCCAATTTATCAACTCCTGCATCTTTTTAGGAGTAAGATAAGGGGGGGTAGTTTCAAAAACAACTCCAATTTCATTTCCTTCTTCATCCTTCATCACAACATTATTTGGTATCCTCTTGTATTCGCCCTTGTGTTTCTCGTCTTTGGAAACATATTTCAGCATTTCGTTGTGAAAATGCTTAATAGAACTTTCACTAAGATTTAATGTTTCCCAAGAATCAAAAATATTTTTAAGTAATTCATAATAGCCTTGTACCTCCTGCTCATCTCTGTTTTTCCATTTTCCAACTTTTATCCCTTGAATTAATTTTTCAACTTCTTTATCGGTTAATTTTGCCCCCTCAATACGAGTGGATGCACCAGCGGAAGTGACCAATACCGATCGTTTCAAGCGACCTAAAATCTGAGGGCTCAAATTGACTCCCCCAGTCCAATGACCTTTCATTTCATCTATTTTGGTTATTTTTGACCATATTTCAGGTGAAATATTAGCAAATCGTGGCTCAAATTGGCTATTTTTTGGCATAATTTTATCTTATATATTAACTATATAAGATTATATAAGATTACATAAGAAAAGTCAATGCTCTACTTTCCAAAAAAAACTAAAAAACACCCATCCATTGAGTGTAATATTTTTCATTATGCAAGTATAAAAGTTTATCACTCTCGCAAATTTTTTATAAAATATGGAATTGATGTTCGTGTGATTTTTGGATTATTTTTTTAAAAAATAAAAACAGTCTGCTCTATTTAAGCAACAGACTGCTTCTCTAAAATTTAACACCCAAATCGAAATTTATGTAATCGCCCTGAGCTCAGATTCCTTCATCTTAAACTTGCTGATCGCCTCTTCTCCTCCAACTTTTTTTATTTCAGCGAAAAGCCTCTCTTCATTCCATAAACGACCAAAGTCCACCATGGCACATTGATAAGGCCTTCCGAGATTGTAAAGCGTGCCATCCCAGGCTGTGCAAGGTATTGTATTTCCCTGAATAAAAACTTCGACACCTTCGCACAAAGCACAAGCCGAGCAGATTATTTTTTCATATTCCGCTCGATTCCATTCTGTTTTCGTTTTATAGTACCAATCCCAATACCAAATCATGCCAGGTGGAGCTTCAGGCATCCTTCCTTCCGCATTTTTCTGAGGACAGTTTTTAGGATGAACTACGCCGAAAAGTACAAACAATTCAGAAACCAATGTTTCCACAATTTTCTCAGCATCATGGAGATCTTTTTTTATTGCGTTATTCATTTCCAATCTTCCATCAGCAGCGTCATGATTCATGCGCCAAATAAATCCCCCCAAATACTCGATGGTTTCCCAATATTCAAATTCGGTTTCGAGTTGTTTTGATAGTTCCATGTCTTTCCTCCTTAACATTGCGTGGTTTATGTTAGTTATTACACCTGGATTTACTCATTAATTAAAGGATAAAAATTAGGCGCAATAATAAGTTTTTTAAAAGAACTGACTTATATGTATATCATAAATAATATCAGATGTCAACAGCAAACTCATCCATTGAGTGCCTTACTTTTTGTAATTATGCCAGTATAAATTCACATTCTTTTGCGGTTCTTTATCGGGTAAATAAAAATAGTCTATAATTATTTAGTAAATTAAAAGGGAAGTATTTGCAAGATACAAACATTTCCCCTATTTTACTACAAATGACATTTATTCGCTGATAACTATCAGTTCATTTTTTTCACTAAAAGCCAACCCGCAATGGCGCTTATTACGCTCATACACCACCAGATCAGCATGCCCCATTGATAAGGAAACCATGTAATGGCATCAGGCAAAGTTACTTTCGTCCCCTTTTTGGAACCGTCTAATACCACTTCACGAATTTTCATCAAGGCATTATCACGTTCTAACTGCGATACTGCCAAGGGATTTTCCTTGATTCTCTTAATAATATCTTCAGTGGTATCCTTTGCCCCTTTTATTTGTTCATGCCAGATACCGACGTCGTTAATGGGGGTTTTAAACATATAGGCAGAATTTCCGCTGGTAAGGTTTTCTTTCTCGATATGAGCCAGGGCTTGACCGAGAAATTTATCCGCTTTTTCGATATTCGGAGCATCCCCTGCGAGCTTCAAGTAATCCTCGCAATTTTTAGCAAAAATATACCAGAAAATGATTGAAAAAACGCTTACCAGAATAAAAGAAACTGTGCCAGATACTGCCAAAAAACGTGAAAATGTTTTCATTTGTTCTCCTCCTTGATTATTTTCGCTTGCTGGATTGTTCCAAAATGCAAAAATGCCATTTACCCGTTCATATCTGATTTATTATACTAGCATATACTAAGCTTTTAATCAATAGACTTAGATAAAAAAACACCCATCCATTGAGTGTAATATTTTTCATTATGTAGATATAATTTTGATTAATCAAAATCTCTTGCGGTTCCCCATAAGTCGATCAAAGAAAGCGGTTCTCAAAGTAAATAAATTTACAATGAAACGACCTAATAGGTTTGTTCCTAGTCGGTTTTAAGCGACTAAGTTTACACCAATACTCCCTAGAAAGGAGGTGATCCATCCACAGCTTCCGCTACGGATGCCTTGTTACGACTTCGTCCCTATCACCAGCCCCACCGTTGTCCCTGCTTTGAAACAGGACCTTCGGGTGTTGCCGGCTCTCTTGACGTGACGGGCGGTGAGTACAAGATCCGGGAACGTATTCACCGGGACGTGGCTGATTCCCGATTACTAGTGATTCCGGCTTCATGGAGTCGAGTTGCAGACTCCAATCCGAACTGGGACCGGCTTTTTGGGATTGGCTCCATCTCGCGATTTCGCAACCCTCTGTACCGGCCATTGTAGCACGTGTGTCGCCCAGGGCGTCAAAGGGCCATGCTGATCTGACGTCATCCCCTCCTTCCTCCCAGACTTCTATACACTAGCTTTTTAGCTATTTAGTCTTTAGCTTTTTAGAAAAACTAATTCCTAAGAAGCTATTAGCTACTGCGCTAGCGCGCAGAAGTCTGGGCAGTTTCGCGTGACATATATAACACACGACAGGGGTTGCGCTCGTTACCCCACTTAAGGGAACACCTTACGGCACGAGCTGACGACGACCATGCAGCGCCTGCTTAACGATCTCGAAGACGTTTCTATCTCTAGAAACCACAGTTAAGTTTCAAGCCCTGGTGAGGTGCCTCGCTTATCATCGAATTAAACCACATGCTCCACCACTTGTGCGGATCCCCGTCTATTCCTTTGAGTTTTAAGCTTGCGCTCGTACTTCCCAGGCGGCATACTTAACGCGTTAGCTACGACACTAGGAGGGTCGATACTCCTAACATCTAGTATGCAACGTTTACGGCGTGGACTACGGGGGTATCTAATCCCCTTCGCTCCCCACGCTTTCGCATCTCAGCGTCAGAAAAGTGCCAACCAAATGCCTTCGCATTGGGTGTTCCTCATGATATCAACGCATTTCACTACTACACCATGAATTCCATTGGTCTCTCACTCTCTCTAGATATACCGTTTCAAATGCAGTTTCCGAGTTGGGCTCGGAGATTTGACATCTGACTAGTATATCCGCCTACATGCGCTTTACGCCCAATAAATCCGGATAACGCTCGGGGTCTCTGTATTACCGCTACTGCTGGCACAGAGTTAGTAACCCCTTATTCATTGAGTACGCTCAATAATTTGTTCCTCAATAAAAACAGTTTACAACCCTAGGGCCTTCATCCTGTACGCGGCGTCGCTCCATCAGACTTTCGTCCATTGTGGAATATTCTCGACTGCAGCCTCCCGTAGGAGTTTGGACAGTGTCTCAGTTCCAATGTTGGGGGTCATGCTCTCACACCCCCTACCCGTCATAGCCTTGGTGAGCTATTACCTCACCAACAAGCTGATAGGACGCAGGCTTATCCCAAAGCGATAAATCTTTACTCCGTAGAGCATATCGTGTATTATTCCAGATTTCTCTGGATTATTCACGACTTTGGGGAAAATTCCTACGCGTTACTAACCCGTTTGCCGTGGGCCTAAACCCACTCGACTTGCATGCCTTATCCACGCCGCCAGCGTTCATCCTGAGCCAGGATCAAACTCTCAATAAGAAAAGTTTTGAAAAACTTTTCATAAAACTCACCATTAATGAATTACCTTACGATAATTCAGGTAAAAATTAAAAAGATTTTTAAATCCATTTAAAGCTCTCTCTGAACATTAGCACTTATTTTTATAAAAAATAAGTAAAAATTTTGAAATATAGGGAACCACAAAAAATTGTGATTATTTGAATAATAAATCCATTCGAAAGAAATTTATTATTACAGTTTTCTTATACTACATAATTATCTATTCTATTCGATTGTTAAAGTTCGGTTTGCTTGTTGTTTTAAAAACAAACAAAAACGCATTCCCGAAATTAAAAAATTTTATTTCAGAAACGCATGTTTATTCACCCTTATTTTCAAGTAATATATTTGCTTTTCTCTATTGCTTACCCATATTAGCAAGATATTTTTTTCTTGTCAAGTCTTTTTGCAAAATCTAAAAATTAACCCCCAATGAGTCTTTCTTTTCAGCTGAAAAATGCCCGTTTTATTAAATTTTTAGATATTTTCTAATCGATATAAAGCTGCTAAAAACCCCAATAAATACTCCAGCAAAAACTATTATTACTCCTATTTTCCAAATACTTTCGCAATAAAATCTAACCATTTCATCCTTTGGAATCACACCTTGAGCCATTGGAATTCCACCATAATCCACTAGTGCGATAAAAACAATCGCTATAATTGAAGCCACTAATCCATACATTATTCCCTCCACAATAAAAGGAGTTCTAATGTAAATATTGGAAGCCCCTACTAAGCGCATAATATCAAATTCTTTTTTACGTGTGTAAAGACTCATCCTAACAGCGCTAAAGGTAACCAGAGTTGCAATTAAAATAAAAACTATTCCAATTGCCATCCCTACTCGCTGAACCATCGCGGTTGACCTCCCTAACTTTTCAATGACCGCTTTATTTTTTCCGTAATTAATTCGATCGATTTCTTCTTGAAAATTATTTTCTAAATATTTAACCAATAAATCATAATGAACCTGATCTGTAGCAGTTAAAACTAAAGAAGAGAAAAGTGGGTTATCACCTATTTCATCAATTGCATCGAGGATAACTTCATTACCTTCATTATCTTTGGAAAATTTTTCTAAAGCACTTTCCTTACTAATATATTCGACTGAGGCTAGCTCGGGTCTTTTTTCTATCTCTTTCTTAATCTCCATTATCCTTGACTCCTCAACACTGTTTTTAAAATAGATACTAATATTAACATTCTTTTCTATATTTTCTATTATCTCGTGAGCACTCATTCCCACAAATAAAGTATTACCAATCACAAAAAGTGAAAGCGACAAAACTCCGACAGTAGCCACAGTCAACCAAGTATTACGTTTAAAACTTACCCAGCCCTCTTTAATTACTCTTTTTAATTTTAAAGTCTTCATATTTTATTTTTTTTAAAAATTCAAGTTCAGCCTAAATCAAATATTTCCCTGGATTTTGATCACTAACAATCTTACCCTTATCCATCGTTACTACTCTTTTTTGAGCCATATTTACTATATCATTGTCATGCGTGGCCAAAATAACAGTTGTCCCCATATTGCTATTGATCTTAAGTAATAATTTCATTATCTCCATACTAGAAACTGGGTCCAAATTACCCGTTGGTTCATCAGCGATAATTACGTCTGGTCGGTTAATCAACGCCCTAGCCATAGAAACGCGCTGTTGCTCACCACCGCTCAATTGATTGGGGTATTTATCCTCCTTTTCCAATAAACCAAAGACCGCCAATACCTTAGGCACAGCCTCATTTATTTCTTCATTGGTTTTACCGATAATCTCGGCCGCATAAGCTACATTTTCAAAAACTGTTTTTTGGTGCAATAATTTAAAATCTTGAAAAACTGTTCCGAAATTTCGGCGATAAAAAGGTAGCAACTTCTTCCTAATCTCATCCGTGCTTCTATCACCATAGTAAACCTTACCCTCATCTGGAAATCCTTCGGCGTAAATCATCTTTACTAAAGTAGTCTTACCTGCTCCACTTTTACCGACAACAGAGACGAACTCACCGGGATGGATAACGAGATCTACCCCACGCAAAGCTGAAAATTTATTTTGATAACTTTTTTTTACGTTTTCAAATTTGATAATTGGCATAACTGTATATAAAAGGTTTTAATATTTATTTTAGTTTCAAAAGGCATAGTCTGTACTTTTTATACTATACCATAATGCAAATAAATTTCAAAATAAAAAACTTGAAAATAAACGAATTGGCCGAAAGAATCAACCTTAAGCGCCCACAAGATTGAGAATTTTCATTTTTTCTAGAGTAAAAATTACGACTCCAAAAGAATATTAAAAAAATATTTGATAATTTAAAAAACATCCGCCCAAGACAGATGTTTTACACTATTTTATCCAAATAACTCTCCAATATCACCCTAGCTGCTTCGGCGTCGTCGAATCTTTTTATTTTCTTTAGTCCCCTTTCTCGCAAGTTAGTCTCGGCAACTTTGGTACTAAACATTTCATTTTGATAAACCACTTCTACATTTGAAACTTTCTTTATTTCTTCGCCTAGCCTCTCACCGGGGTAAGTTATCTCTTGTTTATTTATATAAGCAGGTACGCCGATTACTACTGTGCCTATTTCTTCTTTTTTTATAATCTCGCTAATTTCTTTTAGAATAGTTTTTTTATCGTTTTTTAGCTTTTTGTAAGTAAAGGCCATCTTAGTTTCTCCATCAGCAAAAGCGACTCCGATATCCGCGGAGCCCCAATCAATTCCTAAATAATTTTTTATTTTATTATCCATCGTCTTTTACTAATTTATCTCTAAACCAATATACTAGTATATTGATGTATTTATATAAAGATTATATTATTGCTTTATTGCTAAAATATTAACGTGTTAACATGCACTACTCTGTCTCTGTAAGTATCTCAATTCCATCTTTAGTGACCAAAATTGTATTTTCCCAATGAGCGCTCATGGAACCATCGCGAGTTTCAAAAACCCAGCCATCGCTACCTACTTTAGTTTCAAAAGTTCCTGCGTTTATCATAGGTTCCAAGGCGAAAGTCATTCCTGGCTCCAATTTAAACTTACCAGAGCCTATTTCATAAT
>Ga0209800_10000605_pt1 | contig 51816 bp, 43 predicted proteins | sample Higcelweek8metaG_FD_187174 | JGI IMG/M metagenome (GOLD analysis project Ga0209800, IMG submission 187174) | Freshwater pond sediment microbial communities from the University of Edinburgh, under environmental carbon perturbations - High... | ecosystem: Environmental > Aquatic > Freshwater >...
AATAAGGATCTTTTACTCAAAGAGGAGAAAAAAGGGATCATAATAAGGACTATTGGCTCTTCCAGAGAGAAGGTGGCGGAAAACCTGAAGGCTTTCTATGGGCCAGATGAGGCACAAAATATGGTCAGAACTATCGGAAGCCCGCTAATAAAAGAGCTTCAACGCAATGTGAGCAGCCTTATCATAGAGATATCTCAAAAATTAATTATGCCCAACTTGACAATGAACAGAAGCGAGACTGAGAAACGAATTGTTCAGGCACAATATGAAATCAAACCAGTTCTTTACCAGATCAAACAGGGAGAGATGATTCTGAGGGAGGGAGAACGGGTTGATGGGAGCAGAGTCGTTAAGCTCAAAGCATTGAGCCGCCAGCTTCAGGAGAAAAATATTGTGCTGATCAGAATGGGCACATCTTTGATGATTCTATTATCACTTCTAGTAATATATCACATCTTTCTCAAAACTCACAAAAGACTTGATAGATACCACAATAAGAATATTCTCTTTTTATCCTTGATGCTGATTATTTTTCTCTCTCTTACAAAAATATCAGCGCCAGCTACAACAGAGATAACAACCGTCATCCCCCTGCCGCTAGATATCGCTTCAAAATCGATCTTTCTGGCACTTCCATTGGCTGCAGGTGCCATGACAGTCTCTCTTTTTCTTGGTTTTGAGATTGCCCTATACTTCACATTGGTACTCTCTATTCTTGGTGCAGTCATATTTTCCAGCAGCATTGCAGTTTTTATCTTCTTTTTTATGAGCAGCATCACAGGAGCATTCTGGATGAAAGAGTGCCGAGAGAGAAAGATATTCATTACAACAGGTTTTAAACTGGCTCTTTTCAATGCACTGCTTGCCATCATCCTTAGCATCTATTCAGCCGAAATTCAGATAGCAGTGCTTGCCAAAAACATACTGCTTGCCACCTTGAGCGGCCTGGCTTCTGGAATCATTACTGCCGGATTGACGCCTGTTGTAGAGCTTATCTTCTCCTATACAACAGAAATAAAGTTTCTTGAACTCTCAAACCTTGATCAACCAATGATGAAACGACTTATGATTGAAGCGCCTGGAACCTATAACCACAGCGTAATTGTTGCAAATCTTGCAGAAGCTGCTGCATCGGCCATTGGAGTAAGTGCTCTTAAAACCAAAGTAGGAGCCTTTTATCATGACATCGGCAAACTGGACAAACCACTCTATTTTATTGAAAATCAGACTGATGGCATAAACCGTCATGACAAGATCTCTCCATCAATGTCAGCCCTTGTATTAATTCAACATACAAAAAAAGGGGTAGAATTTGCAAAGGAGCATAAGCTTGGGCAGGATATTATGGATACCATACAGCAACACCATGGTACCAGCCTGATTAGATACTTTTACAATAAAAGCGTTAAAATTCATGGAGTTGATGCTGTTAAAGAGAGCGATTTCCGATACCCTGGGCCCAAACCCCAGACACGGGAATCGGCCATTGTAATGCTGGCAGATGTGGTGGAAGCAGCATTAAGAACCCTTGAGCGTCCCACATCCGCAAGAATACAGGGGCGGGTTCAGGAGCTGATAAATGCAATTTTTCTGGATGGTCAGCTTGAAGAGTGCGAACTGACCCTGAAAGATCTGCATCAGATTGAAAGAAGTTTCAATACGATCCTGACCGGGCTCTACCACCACAGAATTGAGTACACTGATAAACCTCAAGAAGCTAAAAAACAGAGCTAGAGCCAGCAACTGACTGAACAAACCTATGAGATCATAAATTCACCGCCCTAAAAATATGTGATTCACCCTTTAAAAAAAGGTGCCCATAACCCCCCCCAAAAAAAAACAGAAGAGAAAAATGGCAAACCAGAAGATTCTGATACAGATTCAGCAGACAAAAATAAAGATATCAAGAGAGCATATAAGCCAGAAGATCCGACAGATCCTGAACGCTCTTGGATATAAAAAACATGAAATCTCAGTTGTAATCACAGACAATGACCACATACGAGAGCTGAACCAGTTATACAGAGGCATTGATGCTCCCACAAATGTGCTCTCATTTTCAATGCTCGAAGGTGAATTCACATCAATCAGCAACCTTCTTGGAGATCTGGTCATATCAGCCGAACGGGCAGAAGAGGAGGCTAATAAATCCGGGGTCACCTTTGACGAAAGGATCTCTCAGCTTCTTATTCATGGCATTCTCCACCTTGTTGGATACGACCATGAAGCCAGTGATGAGGATGCTCTTGAGATGGAGAGAAAAAGTGTGGAACTTATCCGGCTGATCGAACCTAATTGTGAACTTGACTTTTTCTAGCAGGCCGAATTGGAGTGCTGCATTTATTTGACTTGAAATTGAACAACAGACAATTTTCCTTAAAAGGAGAAAGATAATGGCAAAACTTGCTGTGAATGTTGACCACATTGCAACCTTACGCCAGGCAAGAAGAGCAGACTATCCAGATCCTGTTACTGCTGCCATGGCAGCTGAAACTGCAGGGGCAGATGGTGTTGTTGTCCATCTGCGGGGAGACAGACGCCATATTCAGGAGAGGGATGTCAGGATATTGCGCCAGATGGTTCAGACCAAACTGATTCTTGAGATGGCATCCACTGCTGAGATGCTAGGCATTGCTCTGGATATCAAGCCGGATCTTGTCACACTGGTACCGGAAAAACGTGAGGAGCTTACCACCGAAGGGGGATTGGATATCATTACCCACTTCAAAGCTATAAAAGAGAGCATCAACCACCTCCATAATGGAGGAATTCGAGTGAGTATATTTATTGATCCTGATATGGATCAGATTAAAATTGCCCATAAAATAGATGCAGACATGATTGAGATCCATACCGGGGCCTTTTGCGATGCAGCTATAGAGAGTGACCGGGAAAAGGAGTTTGCAAGAATTGTGGATGCTGCCAAAATTGCCTCAAAACTGAAACTTGGAGTCAATGCAGGGCATGGATTGGGCTACCACTCCATCAAGAGGTTTAAGGGACTCAATGAGATTGATGAATTCAGCATTGGCCACAGTATTGTGGCAAGAGCGACCATTTCAGGAATGGAGCAGGCTGTAAGGGATATGGTCTCACTGGTCAGAAGCCTTTAAAGTTTATCTTCAACAATATTTTTCTTGAGAATATTGACAATTATCATTATAAGGAGACGTTCAGTCTGAAAAATTCAAATAGAAACAACTCTCTGTTCAGATTGAACCTTACTTTAAAACACGAGTGATGATCAACGTCGAAAAAGATCATCAATTTAATACAACATAACGCACATAACTATTTAGGAGGTTTTATGTCAATCTTAACATTTGGTCACAAAAATCCAGATACTGACTCTGTCTGTGCTGCCATTGCTCTGGCAGATCTTAAGAAAAAACTGGGTGAGGATATTGCACCTGCCATGCAGGGTGATCTGACTCCTGAGACCAAATTTGTACTTGGCAAATATGGTGTTACAGCTCCTCAGGTTGTCACCTCATATGCTGGCAAAGACGTCTATCTTGTTGACCATTCAGATCTGGCTCAAAGCCCTGAAGATCTTGGCAAAGCCAACATTCTTGGTATTGTTGACCATCACAAGCTCGGTGATGTCACCACATCACAGCCTCTTGAGTGCTGGATCTGGCCAGTAGGCTGTACCTGTACAGTGATCAAATCCATGTACAACTTCTTTAACGTTGAGATCCCCAAAGATATAGCAGGTATTATGCTATGTGCAATCCTTAGCGACACTGTCATATTCAAGTCAGCAACATGCACATCCAAAGACAGAGCAGCCTGTGAAGATCTTGCAAAGATCGCTGGAGTTCAAGATATGCAGGCTCTTGGTATGGAGATGTTCAAGGTGAAATCAGCAGTTGAGGGTACCCCGATAAGAGAGCTTGTCTATCGTGACTACAAAGATTTCAACATGAGCGGCAAAAAGGTCGGTATTGGACAGCTTGAAGTTGTTGATCTCTCAATTCTTGATGGTGTTAAAGCAGACCTTGCAGCTGACATCGCAGCTCTGAAAAAAGAGGGTGGGCACCACAGCATATTCCTTCTTCTGACTGATATCATCAAAGAGGGTTCTGAAGTGCTGATTGTTTCTGATGATGATTCTGTAATCAACAAAGCTTTTGGTGTAACACCTGCAGCTGGCAAAGCATGGTTGCCTGGTGTTATGAGCCGAAAAAAACAGGTTGTGCCAAACCTTGAGAAGGCTTTTGCATAATTAAAAATTTTGAAGAACATCAAAGAGTTATAATCGCTACTCAAAAATATGATGTTTAAAAATAGTCAATTTTTACTGGCAAAATAGAAAGGCACGTAAGAGATTGCTTCAATCTTCTTTCGTGTCTTTTCGCTTTGTTTCTGTTATTTTTCTACACTTGTTGAAGGCATCTTCTTTGTGGGAATAGCTTCAGCAATTTCCACAAAGAAGTTACCACCTTTCTCTCTTTTTCTTCTGGTCTGCAAGAGCAGAGTACCCACACTCCTTTTTATTAGAAGACACTTCTTCTGATGAGATATCGTGCAATGGCATAGTTGGCGAAAACTCTTTTTTTAACAAATAGAAGTTCAGGGAGTCTGTCAGAAACAGCCCCATAACCTTCCTTCAGAAGGAGTGCTCCCCGTTATAAGTACAGGTTGCATCATTCTTACTCCCATAATATAATATTTTTCCTACGTTAAAAGAAATGACATGTGACTTAATCTGAATAATGGATATAAGTCTGAATCTTATAAACTTTTGATAAATAAAAAGTCAAAATATGGTTCAAAATAGAGGCTGATTGATTGACATTATGAGATTTATACTGTACTGAATTCCTACCATAGACAAAATAACTTTACATTTTTAAATACGATTTGAGGTGAGATCCATGAGGAAAACTTATATCATCGTGTTACTGTTGGCCACGTCTCTCTTTTTGTCAGTAATTACCACTTCTGCACAGGAAATTAAAATAGGTGCTTTAAATTTTCCACCTTTTTACGTAGTTGAAGAGGATCAGGAGCCTTACGGGCCTTTTATTGACTATCTTAAAGCAGCTCTAATCAAATGCAACCTTCCATATTCGATAAAAGGCTATCCACCTAAAAGGCTTTACAAATACCTTACAGAGGGAGAGGCAGATGTTTTTTTAGGTGTAAAGGGAGTTCCAGAGCTTGAAGGAAATGTCCTGTACAGCAATGACAAGATTACAGAAATAGATCTGAGGGTTTACTCCAGACAGGGGACAACACCTATTAAAACCAAAGAGGAACTCAAAGGGAAAAGGATACTCACCATAAGAGGCTACAGTTATGGAGGGTTCATAAAATATCTGGAAAATCCAGAAAACAATATAATCTCAGATATGACAAACGGCCATGAACTTGCGTTTAAAAAGTTGCAAGCCCAAAGGGCGGATTATCTTCTGGATTACAGCTCCCCTGCAGAAACAGCATTAAAATCTGTTATTATACCTGGAATAGAGAATAATAGCATATCATTACTCGATATTGTTCTCATTGTCTCAAAAAAAACCCCGGATGCACAAGGCCTGTTGAATAAACTGGAGCAGGCTTTCCGTGAGTTGAAACAGGATGGAACGCTGCCTACTCTATAAAACCAACATGGCGGATCACCGCCACAATCAAAGAGATGAAAGTCTCTCTGAAAACAAGCCTTTACCGAGACTTTTATATAAAATGGCAACTGTTTTACAGACAGGAGATCATGGTCTGTGTCTGTACGCAGTCCATTTAAGACCAAATAATTTTATATATCAAGAGGATAAAAGCCAATGAAGAGAACTTATACTGCAATATTGCTATTGATGATCTATCTCATTTTACTAGCAACTACTTCTTCTGCACAGGAAATCAAAGTAGATGTATTCAACTTTCAGCCTTTCTACATAGCTGAAGAGGGACAGGAACCTTCTGGAATTTTTGTTGACTATCTGAAAGTTGCCCTGGAAAGATGCAACCTCTCATATGTTATAAAAGGGTATCCGCCCAAAAGGGTTTACAATAACCTTGCTGAGGGCAAATCAGATATCTTTCTTGGAGTCAAAGGAGTTCCTGAGCTTGAAGGAAATGTGCTGTACAGCGATCAAAAGATTACTGAAATAGATTTAAGAATTTACGCCAGGCAAGATACACCGATTCTGAAAACAAAAGAGGAGCTTAAAGGAAATAAGATCATTACCATAAGAGGGTACAGTTATGGTGGATTCATCAAATATTTAGAAGATCCGGCAAATAGTATAAAAATTGATGCCTCAAACAGCCATGAACTTGCATTTAAAATGCTTCAGGGCAAAAGGGCAGACTATCTTCTGGATTACAGTGCTCCTGCGGAGACAACTCTCAAGTCAGTAAAAATACCAGGGATACAGAATCATAGTATATCACGGCTGGATGTTGTTGTTATTGTCTCAAAGCAAGCCCCTGATGCAGAAAGTCTGTTAAACAGATTGGAGCAAGCTTTCGTTGATTTAAAAAAAGAGGGGAAAATAAACTAAAATGATCAGTATAATAACCTACTCGTGAGTCATAAGTTTTTTTGGGAAATTGAGTGATATCCTGAAAAAGTAGCATTTTGGATCTTTCAATACTTTGAGCAACCAACTCAATAACTTGTTATAGTTTTCCAGATAATTAAATCGGCAAAAAATATTTTTTAGAACTATACCGCCGTGGGGCTGAAGCCCTCGGCTAACTCATAAAGGAAGCACCCTTAAGGTGGCTTGGGTAAAACTTAGCTCAGGGCTGAATAAAAAGACTTTTCTGAAAATCTATAGTCATAGGTTCTCTGCTTTACCGCTACATATTGTGTTCAGTAAAATCATAATATTGCACATGTAGTATGGAAAAATGAGAAGTTATGACTCACGAGTTATATCATACTGAATCAATAAATTCTGCCATGTCATGAGGCAGGGGAGCTTTAAATTCAACCCGCCTGCCTGACCATGGATGGCGGAAACTGAGCTTCCATGCATGGAGCATCTGCCTTTTTTTACTCCCCTGTAACCTGCAACCACTTCTAAATCCATAAACACTGTCTCCCACCAAAGGGTGACCAAGAGCTTTAAAATGAACTCTCACCTGATGAGTTCTCCCAGTTTTCAGCTCTGCCTCAACCAGAGTAGCGCCCGGATGCCTTTGTATGACTTTCCAGAGAGTCTCTGCATACCGACCATTTTCAGCAATAGTTGACATCATTTTACGTTTTACCGGATGGCGGCCTATTGGCATAACAATGTGTCCTGAATCATCCCTTAAATTACCAGAGACAAGGGCAATGTATCGTTTTTCCACCCTTCTTTGCATAAACTCTCTTTTGAGAAAACAAAAAGCTCCCTTCTCTTTTGCCACAACCATTACGCCGCTTGTATCTCTGTCTAATCTGTGAACAATACCTGGCCTTACAATATCCTCTCCAACTGATCTGATCTGTGGATAGTAGCTTATCAGAAAATGCACAAGCGTACCAGATAGATTCCCCGGAGCAGGATGAACTACAACTCCTGGTTTTTTATTAATAACAAGAATCTGATGATCTTCATGGAGAATATCAAAGGGAAGATCAGGAGCTATCTCTGAAGAGAGAAGCTCTTGATTAATAGCATACTTATTCATGAAGTGATCAGAAAGAGAATTTTCCTCAATAGGGTACTCTGACATAAGCAATCTGTCACCATGCAAATCAGGCAGCAGACATGAGATGAGATCACCAGCGTGTACTCTGTAGGAAGGCTTTTTCTCTTTGCCGGAGACCAATATCTCTCCTCTCTTAATCAATTGTGCAATTGCAGAACGGGACCAGTCACTGTTTTTCAGAGCAACCGCACAATCAAGACGGTATCCCTCAAATCTACTGCTAACCACAAATTTCATTTCCACAAAAAATAACTTCCTATAACCTGCATGACAAATAGCTCTGCCACAACGAAAAATGAAAGTCTCATGATTACAGCCAGTTTAAAAGACTTTCATATAAAAAAATCAAAACCGACAGATGCGTAATATGGGCGACTGTCGGTTTTCATGAATTTTGTTGTTTTCTGGTCTAAGCGTATAAATAGAATTTACCATAGCGACAGCAAAGCATATGCAACCAAAGCGTTATTGAAGGTATAGATACTTATGCAAAAAGATTCTCTATTTCTGTAATCATCTCCTGCTCATTTATAGACTTTGCTGTTGACAGCTCTTGAACAAGAAGGCTCTGGGCAGTATCAAGAAGTTTCCGTTCCCCAAAAGAGAGATCTTTTTCGAGTTTAAGGTGAAACAGATCTCTGAATACCTCTGCAACATCGTATATAGAACCGGTCTTAATTTTATCCATATATTCGCGATACCGGCGATTCCAAGTCTGGTTATCTGCTATCTGTCCTTTTTTCTGCATAATTTTATAAACTTGGGGGATCTCATTTTCAGGGATAAGATCCCTGAGTCCCACGGATTCAACATTTGACGTAGGAATCATTATAACCATGCCATTTTCAATGATTTTCATCATATAAAAATTCATATTTTCTCCATTGATCTCTTTACTTTCAATGGATTCAATACAGCCTACCCCATGTGCAGGATAAACAGCCAGATCTCCTTTGTTAAATTTTCTCTTCCCAGGCCCACGTACGACTGCCATTAGACTCTCCCCCTATCTGTAAGCACTACTCTCTTGTTAAATTCTTAAACAAACAATACTGCCATCATTTAATAATATACCACAAGCTCATACCATTATCAATCTAATTTCTGATAACACAATGTGGCTGCTCAGAGCATTAAACAAAATATGGAATATCAATGCGCAGAAATGGGAAATTTGGCATGCAATAAGAGACGCAGATGGAGATCGGTTTCTGATAATTTAGTAAGAAACCTGAAGCTGACAGATTCACAGATGCTAACCTGTTCTGATTTAAAGAGATTGAGTTATTACAAGTTGACCATTATTGACAGTAATGGCAGTAATAGACACGCTATATAGAAAGAATAGCAAGCAAGCTATAAGAGAAGGCATTCAGTGAATACTGGAGAATTATGATCTTTTAAAGAGCTTTCTGGGAATTGATAGCGTTCATGGCAGCTTGAATGTTACTAGAAAGAATGAGAGTACAGGCATCTGCCGTTGCCTTGACAATTAGATCCAGCTCTTTTTGCTCATCAGCGTCAAACTTACCCAGCACATGACCAGTAACGTTATCTCCCTCTCTATATTTAGGACGACCGACTCCAACTCTAATACGAGCAAAATTTTTTGTACCAAAAGCATCAACAACAGAACGAATCCCGTTATGTCCACCATGCCCCCTATCTTTTACGATCATGATACGTCCAAGGGGCAGATCAAGTTCATCATGCACAATAATAATATTACAGGTTTCAACTTTGAAATACGAGGAGAGTTTCTGAACAGGATAACCGCTCCTGTTCATGTACGACTGCGGTTTAACAAGAATAGTATGCCTCCCTTCAATGATCCCCTTTGCAAAATCAGCATCAAACCGGGAGTGGTTAAAAGAGAGGTTATATCTGCGGGCAAGCTCTTCTACAACTATAAAGCCCATATTATGACGGGTCTGGGAATACTCCTTACCAGGATTTCCCAGACCCGTTACCATGTAAATCTGGCTATCTGCCATATTTTTTCAATGCCTGATCATCAAAGAACAAAAAAAGACTATGACTCTGTACCACCTTCAACTGCCTCTGCACCAGAAGACTTCGAGGTAGAAGGGGGAACTATTGTGATCACTGTAAAGTTAACTTCGTGAGGAATCTGAATATGCTCACCAAGATCAATATCTTTTACATGAATAGCATCACCGATATTAAGAGCTGAAACATCTACACAGACAGATTCAGGGGCATCAATTGGCCGACACAGTATCTCAAGCTCTCGACGAATAATCTGCAAAAGCCCTCCAGACTTGATTCCTGGCGCCAGACCAGTTGTCTCAACAGGTACCATGACAGAGACCTTTACATTCATATCTACCTCCTGAAAATCTGCATGGAGATAGTTTAGCCCAAATACATCTGACTGAAAATCTTTCAGAAGCACAGTTCTTGAGGGTTGAACATCCCCTGTAACTGCAAGATTAAGAAAAAGACCTGTAGAACCATTTTTTCTGATCATCTCAGAGAAGTCGTAGGTTCCAACAGAGAGCAGAACAGGCTCTGTCTTAGGCCCATAAAGAATAGCCGGAATTGAATCATTATTTCTCAGAGCGCGGGAAACTCTCTTACCAACCCCCTGTCTTATTTCAGCCTTTAAATCAATAAGCTCCAATTTATTATCCTCCGTGTGCTGTATTCAAATGCAGCACCTAAATATTTTATATTTTTATATGAAAGCCCTTTTCAAGAGGCTGTAATAATAAAATTTTCGTTTTGCGTTGTGGCAGAAATATTTGCCATGTATGTTATACAAAAAGAGAATTTACAGAGTCTCCTCTATAGCCTCTGATAATGGCTTCACCTACAATTTTTGAAATGGTAAGCTGCTTTATCTTACCGCATTTCAGTGCCCTCTCCGTTAATGGTACTGTATCAGTAATCATAAGTGTCTCCAGAGAAGAGTTTTCAATTCTTTCGACTGCGGGACCAGAGAGCACCGCATGAGTGCAGCAGGCATGAACAGACTTTGCCCCTTTTGCCTTAATGATACTTGCAGCTTCAGTCAATGTGCCTGCGGTATCAACCATATCATCAAGAATAATAACAACTCTCTCTTCAACATCCCCAATAATAGCCATAGCCTTTGCCTGATTGGGAGCACTTCTTCGCTTGTCAACGATTGCAAGTGTTGCATTAAGCCTTTTGGCAAAGGCCCGTGCTCGCTCCACGCCACCTGCGTCTGGAGATACTATTGTTAGTTCGCCTGAAAAATTGGATTTGATATAGTCAATAATGACTGGTGTAGCATACAGATTATCCACTGGAATGTTAAAAAAGCCCTGTATCTGACCAGCATGAAGATCCAATGTAATAACACGATTAACCCCAGTATTAGTTAGCAGATCTGCTATAAGCTTGGCACTGATTGGAACACGGGGGGCAACTTTCTTATCCTGGCGAGCATAACCGAAATAGGGGATAACAGCGGTGATGTGACTTGCAGAAGATCGTTTGAGGGCATCAATCATCAACAGAAGCTCAACCAGATTGTCATTCACAGGGTTACAGGTGGATTGAATAACAAAAACTTCCCGTCTTCTGACATTTTCCTGAATTTCAACCTGAATCTCACCATCACTGAATCGGTTAAGCTTTGCATTACCAAGTGGTTTTGAAAGATAATCAGCAATTTTTTGCGCAAGAGAAGGGTTTGAGTTTCCGGCAAAAATCGACATTGTGTTCATATAAGCTCTCTTTAATACATTTTTATTATTGGCTGGGGCGGGAGGATTCGAACCTCCGAATGCAGGAATCAAAATCCTGTGTCTTACCGCTTGACGACGCCCCAATATTCCAAATATTCTGTCACGCCCAATATCTCTGATTCTTCAAAAAAACAATCTTCAAAAACAAAAAGATAATAATGATTCAAATCACAGACGCTGCATTTACAAAGGAGACCAGAAAGATCTCTCTTCTGGTAAACCTCCATTTTGTGGAAAGTTCATCGAAACAGCGTTGAGCCTTTTCGTAATCAGAAAAAAGGGAGAAAAAAGTTGAGCCACTTCCTGTCATCATTACCGTTTCTGGTAAACAATCAACCAATTCTTTTCTGAACAATCCAATCTCAGGGTATAGGGTGCATGCTGACAGTTCAAGATCATTATGCATCAACCCTCTTATAATATCAAACCCCTTAGTTATCTCAGAGGTTTTTAAAAGGCACTTATTATTAGATTTAACCGATTTTGTCAATCCCAAATCAAGATTTTTATATACATCAGCTGTGGAAGCCTCTAGACCTGGGTAAAAAAGCAGGATATGGTGCTGTTCCAGACTTGGGAGTTGTCTCACTTTTTCCCCTACACCTCTTGCCAGAGCTGAGCCACCTAAAATAAAAAAAGGGACATCAGCGCCAAGTGCAAGCCCCATTTTCATTAGCTGAAAGTCAGAAAACGGGAAACCATAAAAGCGATTCATTGCTTTGAGCACTCCTGCTGCATTACTGCTGCCTCCACCAAGACCTGCTCCAACTGGTATCTTTTTTTTAATGTGAATTCTCACCCCGCTTGGCGTGATACCATCTGTCAAAGTCGCAAGAGTGGATAGCCCTGGCCTCTTTACAGACAAGAGGGTTTCATTGAACAGATTCACAGCTTTGAATGCAAGGTTGGATTCATCATGAGGGATATCAGGGTTATCGCATGAGACAGTCGTTTCAGTCTGATTAAAAGCCAGCTCAATCTCATCATAAAGGGTGACACAACTCATTAACGTGCACAGATCGTGGTAGCCATTAGCACGCCTTGCTGTCACATAGAGGAACAGATTGATCTTTGCTGGAGATGCTATTTTTAACATCAGCCTTTACTCATCCTTTTTTCTTGTGAAATAGCCTCTCTTTTCTCCATATATAGTTTTCCAGATAATTGAATTGGCGGAAGTGTTACCTTAATCCACGAATCAAGGGGCTGCTCACCCAGAATACTTTTCTGGAGGTCTATACATAAGCTTCTCCCCGCTAATTACAGAGATCTTCAGCATTTCACCTTGACATAAGTCATTCTCAGTTCATGGAGCAGGCTTTTCATCAGCGTCTCCTCTTCTGGATCAAGGTTACCGGATGTCTTCTTTTCCAGCATGGCTATCATATCAATAGTCTGCTTGGCAATAGAGAGATCCTTAGTCCTTATACCGGTTACAGGATCTGGAATCTCTCCTAGCTGCACAAGTGCAGATGAATAGAGAGATATTATAAATGTTGAAAAATCAACATCCGGTACTTTTCTGCTCTTAGAAGGATCTAAATCTGAACCGCTACACTCTTCCATTACAAAATCTTTTCCTTCAGCCATTTCCTCAAATCTCCATATCTGTTTTCTGGCAACCGCCATCTGTTATTTTTCTGGTGGAGAGTTTCACATTTTCAAAACCTATTTCAGGGAAAGTGGTTCAAGTCTGATGATAATATCAGCAACTGTTGTACCAGCCCCCTCTTTATGAACAAAGAGCGGGTTGATATCAAGCTCCTTGATCACAGGATGGTTATCAACCATAGCTCTCAGACTTATAAGGTTCTTTTCAAGAGTTTCAATGTCAGCCTTAGGCTCCCCCCTGAATCCGGCAAGAATAGGATACCCCTTAATGCTTTTCACCATACGGCGTACCACGTTTCTTCCCATTGGGGCCATGCGGAACACCACATCCTTATATATCTCTACAAATATGCCACCCAGTCCGAACATCACAGCATGTCCAAAACCAGAGTGACGACTGGCACCTAGAATAACCTCTTTACCAGGCCTTGCCATCTCCTGCACAAGCACCCCTCTGAGTTGAGCAGAGGGGTTATAATCTGAGGCAGACTTCATAATTTTTTCAAAGGCTGACTTGAGATCTGAAGAATTGTCAATCCCAATCTTTACACCACCAGCATCAGATTTGTGCAGAATCTGGGGAGATACAATCTTCATTGCAACAGGATAACCTATGCGATCAGCAATTTCAACAGCCTCATTTGCAGTTTTGGCAATCTCCATCTCAAGAGTTCTGAATCCATAGCACTTTAAAAGCTCACCTCCATCCATCTCATCCAGAAGATATTCTCCTGCATCAATATGGCGACTTATGATCTGATCTGCTTTTTCCTTGTCAAACTCAAGGGGATACTGTGGAAGAACCCTGCGGGAGAGCCATTTCTGCTGGGCGTATAAAGCACCCAGAGCACGGGCTGCACTTTCTGGAAACTGATAGACAGGCACACTGCTCTGCTGAAGTAGTTTGACACCGTCTGAGACATCCACCACTCCCATGAAGGCGCATACAATAGGCTTTACAGCCCTTTTTGCAATCTTTACAATTGCCTCTGCTGTACCCATGGCATCTGTCATGGATTGTGGAGTCAAAATGATGAGAACGCTGTCAACTCCAGGATCACTTATCACTGTGGCCAGGGTGTTCTCATAACGATCCCGTGCCGCATCTCCTATCACATCCACAGGATTGTGAAAATTGGCTGCAGGAGGCAGGTATTTATGAAGCTCGCTCACAGTCTCATCAGAAAAAACTGCAAGTTTCAACCCGGAGTGTTCACTCATATCTGTTGCAATGATACCAGGGCCCCCGGCATTTGTCACAATGGCAATCTTATCCCCCTGAGGAACCTTTTTGGAGGCAAGCGCCTGTGCGTAATCAAAAAGCTCATTAACTGTATGACACCGGATAATACCAGACTGTTCAAAAATAGCATCATATATTGTATCTGAGCCTGCAAGAGAGCCTGTGTGTGAGGCAGCAGCAGCAGCACCAGCATCAGATGTTCCAGATTTAATTACAATCACCGGGGTAGGATTGATACCTGATGTCATCTCCCTCACTTCAGAGATAAACTCCTTAGCTCCTCGTGAAAGCTCTTCCATGTAGATCATAACCACGTCTGTATTGGGATCTTTATGGTAGTACCTGAGCAGATCCAGTTCATCCACATCCGCCTTATTTCCAATGGAGATAAATTTTGAGAAACCAAACCCCTTGTCAGCAGCAAAATCAAGCACAGCAGTGCACAGAGCACCACTTTGAGAGATAAATGAGATATTGCCATGTGCTGGCATTCTTTTTGAGAAACTTGCATTCAGAGAGACTGATGGAGCAGGATTGATCACCCCAAGGCAGTTTGGACCCACAAGCCGGATATTGGCATCAATGCACATCTGCTGAATCTTCTGCTCAATTTCAAGCCCCTCGCCCCCAACCTCCTTGAACCCGGCTGAGACGATCACAATTCCCTTGACCCCTTTGGCAATACACTCCTCCACAGCATTGAGGGCAATCTTTGGGGGTAAAATGATCATGGCAAGATCCACAGGATCAGGAATAGCGGTAATGCTCTTATAACACTTAACACTTGAGATCGATTTTGCTGTGGGGTTGACCGGATAAAGGGTTCCTTGGTATCCACCATAAAGAATATTGGCAAATATGTCGTGCCCCACCTTACCCTTCTGTGTGGATGCACCCAGTACGGCGATTGATTCAGGAGCAAATATTGCATCAAGTCTATCCATCATCTCTCCATATTCAGAAGTTTATTGTTGACTAATGATTCCAAGCACCTTTTCCATCAATCCATCCACTGCAACGACAGCAGGAGAATCATCCGGCAACTCAAGAAGGGATTTCTGCGCCATGTCAAACTCAAGCAGAGTATCATCATTTGGAAGAGTGCACAGAATCTGAACTCCGATTCTTTCTGCTTCATCAAGAAAAGCTCTGCCAAGTTCAGCTGGTGCTCTGTTCACCACCAACCCGACATTTGAGACAGTAAGCTTAAGGCTGTCCAGCATCTCGTTAATTCTTCCAACTGCCCTCAAACCTCTTAAGGCATAGTCACTGACAAGAATCAGCATATCCACCTTGCCACTGGTGCGGCGGCTCAAATGCTCCATACCAGCCTCGTTGTCAACCAGAAGAAACTTATAATTCTTCTCCAGCTCCTCAGAGAAACGGTTGAGGATATTGTTGACCATGCAGTAACACCCCTGCCCCTCCTGCCGCCCCATTACAAGAAGATCAAACTCCTTTCTCTCCATCAGAACCTGATTCATGAGCATCTCAAGATAGACGATCTTATCCATTCCTGAAGGCACCCCCTGGGGATCTTTCATGAAATCTTCTCTGATATCGCCTACAGTTTTTATGACATCCATCCCGAGAGTCTCTCCCAGATTGCTGTTTGGATCAGCATCCACTGCCAGCACAGGGCCGTAACCTCTTTTTGAAAGATAGCGCAACACAAGGGAGGAGACAGTTGTCTTACCAACCCCCCCCTTTCCAGCCAATGCAATAATTTTACCCATATCTACTCCAACCGATTTAAACCAAAATTGATTTCTTTGTATCTGAACAGCTCATCACATGAACTGTTTTTCCCATAAAAAAGACAAAATAACAAGATGATATTTACACGATTCCCAAAGTAGTGATAAAGATTAACCTCTCTTAGCAATGAGATTAAGAGAATACAATATCTGGACAGATATCAAGACGGTACAATAACGACAAACAGCTTTAGCAATCCAATGGATAGTGATCACGATGAGTCAGAGAGTACAGGATCTTTTAAAAAAGATAAATTATATTGAGGCAGATCTGGAGATTCATAAACAGATTCTCTTCTCCATACCATCGGCAGAGAGATCTGAAATGGAACAGGTCATGAAAGTAATTGCTGAGAAAAAAGAGATGGTCAACGATTTGCGGGATCAGATCAAATTGGCTGATCCTATTGAGTTTGAACGGATAGCCAGCTTTGAAAACGCAGCAGCTGAGTTCAAAAAAATTGCAGCTGAAAAAAAATTCAGAGAGGTCTTCACACTAAACGGTAATGAGAGTTGTACCATTTTATTAAAAAACGGCAGTACGGTAGAGTGTCTGGTCAAGGCACAGGATCAAACAGGAGAGTGGACGATTTTAACACTTGACGCAAAGATCATCAACATTCCAGGCGATGAAGTCATGGCATAAAACAAACCTGAGAGAGAGAGAGAGAGTACTCTCCTCTTTCTCAGGCTTGTTATTGTAAAACTCTTTTAAGCCTTAAGAGCCAACTGTGCAGATCTTAAGGTGTTTTTCATAAGCATTGCAATGGTCATAGGACCTACACCACCTGGTACAGGGGTGATCTTGCCTGCGATCTCTTTTGCCTTCTCATAATCAACATCGCCCTTGAGAATGGCTTTGCCTGTTTTTTCGTTCATCCCAACACGGTTTACACCGACATCAATGACTGTTGATCCGGGCTTGATCCACTCTGGCTTTACAAGATCAGGAACCCCGGCAGCCACAATAAGGATATCAGCTCTCTTGCAGTGTGCAGCAAGATCCTTGGTTCTTGTATGGACGATGGTTACGGTACTGTTGGCACCCTTACCCTTCTGAGCCATCATCATGGCAATGGGTTTGCCAACGATGTTGGAACGTCCGACAACAACAACCTCTGCACCTGATGTCTCAGTACCTGAGCGGACAATCAGCTCCTGAATACCGGCAGGTGTGCAGGGAAGAAATTTAACCTCATCGCCTCCGATCATCAATCTGCCGACATTGACTGGATGGAATGCATCAACATCCTTATCAGGATTAATGGCATTGAGAACCTTCTTCTCATCAATATGCTTGGGAAGAGGAAGCTGAACCAGAATACCATGAATTTCAGGATCATTATTGTACTTGTCAATCAGAGCAAGAAGAGCTGCCTCTGAAATATCTGGTGGCTGATCATCCTGAATCTCTTTAAAACCGACACTCAGGGCAGTCTGAACCTTAAGCGTGACATAGCTGATGGAGGCAGGATTTGCACCTACAAGAATGGTTACAAGGCCAGGTACTTTCCCATGCTTTGCCTTCATCTCCTCAACTTCTGCCTTTACCTCTGCAAGGATTGTCTTGCGGATCTCGGTACCGCTTATAATCTGTGCTGTCATCTCTATCTATTCTCCTATTTTAAACGCACTGAATCATCAACTGCGCAAGGGATTATTCAAACCATTACATATGGGAAAGCATCTGATCTTAGCAAGTGAAGAGAACTCAAGGCTCATATCATATACCTTCCCACAATCAACTCATAGGATAATATTTCGGTATATAAAATGTTCAACCGAAATTAAAAGACCCCTTCAACCTTACCAGTCTCAAGATTGACATCTACCCGTTTGAAAGCTGGGTTGGAGCTGGTACCAGGCATGAGGCTGATAGCACCAGCAACTGGAACGATGAATCCAGCACCACCATAGGTGAGTACCTCTCTGATTTTAAGTTTCCAGCCAGTTGGCACACCTTTAAGAGCCGGGTTGTCAGAGAGAGAGAGATGAGTCTTAACCATACACATACCCATCTTAGAGAGCACAGGATCTTTCTGAATTCTATCAATGGCGACATTGGCCTCATTTGAGTACTCAACGCCATCTGCACCATAAACCTCCTTGGCAATCAGTTCAATTCTCTCTTTGATCGGCATATCAAGTTCATATAGGAACTTGAACTCTGTCTTCTCTTCGCAGGCTGCGATAACAGTCTCTGCAAACTCAATAGCACCAGCACCGCCCTGCTCCCAGTGACGTGAAAGGGCAACCTTTGCACCTTCAGCTTCGCAAAGTTCACGAACCTTTGCAATTTCAGCAGGGGTATCTGTATAGAATGCGTTAATACATACAACAGGGCTGATTCCAGCTTTTCTGACGTTTCTGATGTGGTGAATCAGGTTTGCGCATCCCTTTGCAACCCAATCAACGTTCTCTGTCAGGTACTCTTTGGGCATGGCTTTGCCAGGAACAGGAACAGGGGCACCGCCATGACACTTAAGCGCTCTGATGGTTGCAACAATAACTGCACAATCTGGGACAAGACCACTAAAACGACACTTGAGGTTCCAGAACTTCTCAAATCCGATATCTGCACCAAAACCAGACTCAGTGACATGATAATCTGCAAGTTTGAGACCAACTCTATCTGCAATAATTGAACTCTGTCCAATGGCGATATTGGCAAATGGTCCGGCATGAACAATAACAGGCTGCCCTTCAAGGGTCTGCATAAGAGATGGATTGAGAGCATCCACCATCCATGCAGTCATGGCGCCAGCCACCTGAAGATCTTCTGTTGTGACAGGCTTGCCCTGTTTTGTATAGGCCACAACAATTCTGCCCATTCTCTCACGCATATCTTTAAGGTCAGTTGCCATAGCAAGAATAGCCATAACCTCTGAAGAGACAGCAATCCCAAATTTTGATTTCATCATGAAACCATCGGTTTTACCATTTACGCCGTCAATCCCGATAATGATATTTCTAAGAGACTGGCAGCAGAAGTCCATGATCCATCCCATCTCTACCCTTGTGGGGTCAATATCAATGCGCTTCATGCCAGAGAGTCTTTCGAGCTGTTCGTCAGTATAGTTTCTCTCATGCTGGAGACGGGAGGTGAGAGCAACCATTGCAAGGTTGTGGGCATTCATGATGGCGTTGATATCGCCAGTAAAACCAAGTGAAAATGGAGTCAGAGGGATGCACTGAGCAAGACCGCCACCAGCAGCAGACCCCTTGATATTCATGGTTGGCCCACCAGAAGGTTGGCGAATTGCTGCGCATACTTTTTTACCAAGTTTTCCAAGACCCTGTACAAGCCCCATGGAAGAGGTGGACTTGCCCTCTCCAAGTGGAGTGGGGGTGATAGCAGTTACATCAATATATTTTCCATTGGGCTTATCTTTAAGGCGCTCAAGAACAGCCCTGAAATCAATTTTTGCAATGTAATGGCCCTGAGGAAGCAGCTCTTCCTTGGTAAGGCCCAGTTTTTCACCTATCTCGTAAATGGTCAGCATTGTTTTTTCTGCATCTTGTGCAATTTCCCAGTCCGCATGTTTGGTTGGATCTAATGCCATGATAACTCCTTTTGATTTTTAAAATTGAGACTCACGGAAATTAAAAACCATGAGCCGTTTCGATTAAACCATTGAGCCGTTTTTATTGACCAACAATCTCATTGAATGAGATAAGCCCATTCCCTGTTCATTGAGATTAATAGATAATGCAATTATTTTAAGTAGTTAGTAATTAAAAAAGAATATTAGCACAATGCAAAAAAAAAATATACAATTATTTTTTTAAAAAAGAGCATTTCAAAGCGTGATTTTATGAACGGCCAACATTCTGCATATCGGAAATTTTCAGGCAGAGCCCAAGAATGAATTAAATTCATTTATTAATCATATCAAATATTTTTCAAAGAAAACCACTCTCAGCTCAATTCAGAATTATTAGGAATTAATGCACTCATCTATTGACAAAAGAAGAGTCGGGCTGTAAATATCCTAATGCCAAAAAGAGATCATTCTATATAATGATTATGACCCGTATAATCATCTCAACCCGGGTATGGGTCTTGACAATTCGCAAACCGTTGAACTCCGTATCTGATTTACGGACTAGTGAGGCTTTCCATATGATCCCGAAAAAATGATCATATTCATTATATTTAACCCGCAACCATATAATTATCTATGCAGAAGGAGGTAAAAGTGGGATTTGACATAACCAAGGAATCCTATGCCGGTGCCATTAAAGGAATCACCATTGGAAAAGGTGAAAAGGCTTTAACTGTTGGTGCCGAAACATGTTATCCCTTTTATCAGTTTGAAGGTAACATGCCAAACAAACCCGTCATCGCAATGGAGATCTGGGATATGGAGCCCCAGGAGTGGCCAGCAGCGGCTCTGGCTCCTTTTAAGGATGTTGTCTCAGATCCGGCAGCCTGGGCAAAAAAATGCGTTGAAGAGTTTGGGGCACAAATCATTGTACTTCAGTTGAAAAGTGTTGATCCAAACGACAAGGATGCCACACCGGAAGAGGCATCTGCCACTGTAAAGAAAGTACTTGCTGCTATCAAGGTACCGCTTATCGTGTGGGGATGTGCCTCTCCTGCCAAGGACGATGCGGTTCTGAAGAAGATTGCTGAAGATTGTCAGGGCGAAAACCTGATACTGGGCCCGGTTGAAGAGAAGAATTACAAAGGAATTGGTGCCGCAGCAATGGGCTATGGGCACTCTGTGATCTCATCTTCTCCTATAGATGTAAACCTTGCAAAACAGGTAAACATTCTTCTTGAGAACCTTGGTGTACCACTGACAAAAGTGATTGTTGATCCTACCACTGGCGGCTTGGGATATGGTATGGAGTACTCCTATTCTGTTATGGAGCGTCTCACCATGGCAGCTATGACTCAGGGAGATGACAAGCTTCAGAATCCACTTATCAACAACCTTGCCAATGAAGTATGGAAGTGCAAAGAGGCCAAGCAGACAGTAGAGGATGCACCCGAACTTGGTGATCCTGAAAAACGTGCAATTATGATGGAAGCGGTTGGTGCTGTATCCTATTTCCTTGCTGGTTCAAACATCATGATTATGCGCCATCCAGAAGCTGTCAAACTTGCGAAAGCCTTTGTAGAGCTGCTTTCAGACGGTGGTTCTGCATTGAATATCGCCCCCATCGCAAAAAGGCTTGATGATGTGGAGATAGATTTTGCAGCTCTTGCTCCGGCTCCTGACCTTACTATTGCAGAAGAGGCAAAAGGGGCTGCCCCTGCTAAAAAAGCAGAAGCTCCAAAAGCAGCTGCCCCTGCTGCACCAGCAGCAAAAGCCGCAACTCCAGCTGCAGCCACACCAAAGGCAGAGCCTGTTAAAGAGGCAGCTCCAGCAGTAGATCCAAAAGCTCAGGCTGAAGCTGACGCAAAAGCCAAAGCAGCTGCTGAACTCAAGGCAAAAGCAGACGCCGAGGCAAAAGCCAAAGCTGATGCAGCTGCCAAAGTAAAGGCTGAAGCTGACGCAAAAGCCAAAGCTGAGGCTGATGCAAAGGCCAAGGTTGAGGCAGACAAAAAAGCAGCTTCAGATGCAGCAGCAAAACTTGAGGCTGATGAGCAGGCTTTGAGAGAGAAAAGAGCACAGGAGAGGGCAAAACATGCTGCCCCTTCTTCAGGCGGTCCATCTGTCACAACCATGACACCAGCCGCAGTACAGAAGACAGAGCTTGAAAAGATTATTGAGAGCCTGAACAGAACACACAAAAGAAATGCGGCATAAGCAGTATTATCACAGTGCCTAACTTAAGATAACAGTAGCACCTAACTTAAGAATCACAATGCCTAACATAATTATGATTATCATTATTCTGTGATAATCATTTCCATAACAGGAGGAGGAACCTCTAATGGCAGAAGAAAAAGAGAAAGTAGAGAAGGGGGCAAAACTTGCTGACCCCATAGAATCATCAATTGATCCTGCAACACAGGAGATGATCGTCCGCTCCCATAAACTTGGAGTGGAGACTGTTTTTGACAGGGCTGTAAATATGAAACCCTGTAATATCGGAATTCAGGGCATATGCTGCAAAAACTGCGCAATGGGTCCATGCAGACTGCCGCTTCCTAAGGGTGGTATCTCTGGTGAAGATACAAGAAAAGGTCTTTGCGGAGCAACACCAAATACAATTGCTGCAAGAAACTTCATCAGAATGATCGCAGGCGGAGCAGCCGCCCATTCTGACCATGGAAGATCTGTTGCAGAGGTGTTCATGGCTGCTGCAAAAAAAGAGACCACTGCATATAAGATCAAAGATACAGAAAAGCTTCTTGCAGTTGCACCTCATCTTGGTGTTGCAACAACTGTTGAGGTTGACGGTAAAACCCTTGACAGGGATCTTGATGAGATAGCTGTTGAAGTTGCTGAAAAGGCACTCAATGAATGGGGTAAAGCTGAAGGAGAGCTGCTTTATCTGAAACGTGCTCCCAAACCACTTTATGAAAAGTGGGAAAAGTATGGGGTTAAACCCAGAAACATTGACAGAGAGATCGTTGAGATCATGCACCGTACCCACATGGGTGTAGATCAGGATTACAAGAACCTGATCAAACAGGGTACAAGAGCATGTCTGGCAGATGGATGGGGTGGCTCAATGCTTGCAACTGATCTTCAGGATATCCTCTTTGGAACTCCATATCCTCTTCAGTCTGAAGCTAACCTTGGTGTCATGAAAAAAGACCATGTCAATATCATAATCCATGGACATGAGCCGATCCTCTCTGAAATGATTGTTGCAGTTGCCCAGTCTCAGGAGATGATTGACTATGCCAAGAGCAAGGGTGCCAACGGTATCCAGCTTGGTGGTATCTGCTGTACAGCAAACGAGATGCTACAGCGTCATGGTGTCCCTACTGCTGGCAACTATCTACAGCAGGAGCTTGCAATTATCACAGGTGCCTGTGATGCAATGGTTGTTGATATTCAGTGTATATTCCAGAACCTTGCAAATGTTGCAAAATGTTTCCATACAAAACTTATCACCACCCACCCCATTGCAAGAATGGAGCAGGAGAACGTTATACACATTGAGTTCAATGAGCACTATGCGCTTGAAGATGCAACCCGCATCGTGAAAATGGCAATTGACAACTTCCAGAATCGTGATGCAGATGTCATGATCCCGCAGCATAAGGCAACCCAGATTGCAGGATTTGGTGTGGAATCCATCAAATATCACCTTGGCGGAACATTCCGAGGCACATATTACACACTCAATGATAATATCATCAATGGCCGTATCCGCGGTATTGCAGGTGTTGTTGGATGTAACAATGCCAGAACAAAACACAATGAGCACCACATCACCATCATCAAAGAGCTGATCAAGAACGATGTAATAGTTCTTTCAACCGGATGCAGTGCCATTACAGCTGCCATGCACGGACTTCTCACCCCAGAATCTGCTGCTGTTTACTGTGGCCCCGGTCTTGCTGAGATCTGTGAAACTGTTGGTATTCCTCCAGTTCTTCACCTTGGTTCATGCGTTGATAACAGCCGTATTCTTCTTGCTGCTACAGAAGTTGTCAAAGCTGGTGGGCTGGGTAAAGATATCTCTGATCTGCCTGCTGCCGGAAGTGCACCTGAGTGGATGAGCGAGAAGGCTATCTCTATTGGTCACTATTTTGTAACATCTGGTGTCTATACAGTATTTGGTGGAACTCTTCCCACATCTGGCGCACCGGTATTCCAGAAATACCTTTTCGAAGAGATGGAGAAGATGTATGGCGGCAAGTGGGATGTAACTGAAGATCCATTTGAACATGCCCATAAGATGATTGCCCACATCGACAAGAAACGTAAAGAGCTGGGCATAGATAAGGCAAGGGAGAGGGTTCTCATGGATATGGCTGACCGCCAGAAACTTGAGGCTTGATCCTTAAAATAGAGATGATTCATCACAGGGAGATCAGCAATCTGAAATTATGCACGTATCATTTTACTGGAAAAAGTTTTTGCTCAACAAAGTGCTCTTCGCATAACTGTCAAAAAAATGATCTCTTCTGTTTCTTGCCAGATTTTTCATAAAAAATGATAAATCCTCAACGAAGGAGGAAAGTATGTCTAAATTAATAGCGTTTGCAGCTATTCAGGGTGGATATAAAGTTGTTTCAGAGGTAGAGGGTCTTTACAGAAACGCCCTTGCAACCTACAATGCAGATACAAAAGTTGAATTTCCTAACACCGGATATTTCCTTCCGGTCATATACTCTCTTACAGGCCTTAAGGTGACAAACCTGGAAAATCTCAAGAAACCACTTGAGTTTGCCAGAGGCCTTCTGCCCCCACATGTAAAAAGCAAGAACCATCTTCCATACCTTGGGCCTCTTCTTGATGCTGGTATGGCAGGTATCATCGCCTATGAGGTCAAGGAAGCCATAAGATCCGTAACTCATCCTGATTTCTACTATCCGTATGAAGACCCGGATCTTGAAGCTGGTAAGATCTGGACAGGTCCTGCTGATGACACAATCTTGAGAAAAAGAGGTGTTGAGTTTGTTGATGGTTCTGCCCCTGGTTTTGCTGCCATCGTAGGTGCTGCTCCAAATCCCGAAATTGCAAAGATGATCGTGGAAGATTACCAAAAGAAGAGTCTTTACATCTTCTGTGCTGCAAACCACAACGGTCAGACCGTAATCCAGCAGCTTATTGAAGCAGGTGTTCAGGTTGGATGGAATACCCGTATCGTACCATTTGGGCCAGATATCTCATCAGCTGTATTTGCATTGGGCTTTGCCAACAGAGCAGCTATGGCATTTGGTGGTGTTCAGCCCGGCGATCACAGAAAAATTCTGATGTACAACAAAGAGAGAATTTTTGCCTTTGTCAACGCACTGGGCGACATCGGCACAGAATGGGGTGTGGCTGCTGCTGGTTGCGTCAACTGGGGTTTCCCGACTCTGGCTGATACAGATATTCCTGAAATTCTACCAACTGGTATATGTACATATGAGCATGTTGTAACAAACGTTAAACATGACGAGATGTGCCAGAGATCCATTGAGGTGAGAGGCCTTAAGGTCAATGTAACTGAGATCGATATCCCAATGGCATTTGGTCCTGCCTTTGAAGGTGAGCGTGTGCGTGGTGCAGACCTCCATGTTCAGTGTGGTGGCGGTAAAACCCAGTGCACTGAGCTTGTGAAAAAAGCGGAGATGAACGAGATTGAAGACGGCAAGGTTATCCTTGTTGGTCCCGACGTCACTGACCTCAAAGAGGGATCGACCTTTCCTCTTGGCATTTATGTCCAGATTGCAGGTCGTGAGTTCCAGGAGGATTTCGAGCCCATCATGGAGCGTCAGATCCATCACCTGGTTAACTACATCCAGGGCATCATGCACATCGGACAGCGAGATATCTCCTGGGTCAGAATCTCCAAGGGTGCCATGGAGAAAGGCTTCAGCCTGAAACATATAGGCACGGTTCTCTATGCAAAATTCCATCAGGATTTCCAGAAGATCGTGGACAAGGTTCAGGTCACCCTCTACACCAACACTGAAGATGTGGATAAGATGACCGCAAGAGCAAGGGCTGAATACCTCACCCGTGACTCCCGTGTAGATTCCATGACTGACGAGGATGTGGAGACCTTCTACTCCTGCACACTGTGCCAGTCATTTGCACCAAACCATGTCTGCTCCGTAAGTCCCGAAAGAACAGGGCTATGCGGTGCCTACAACTGGATGGACTGCCGGGCGGCCTTTGAGATCAACCCGACAGGTCCCAACCAGCCAATTCAGAAGGGTGAGTGCATTGATCCCAAGCTTGGCCAATGGAAGGGTGTCAATGAGTTTGTCAACAAGGCATCAAGAGGCGCGGTAACTCACTACAACTTCTACTCCATGGTGACTGATCCAATGACCACCTGCGGTTGTTGCGAATGTATTGCTGCAACACTGCCTTCATGTAACGGAGTGATGACTGTTGGCCGTGATTATGCTGGTGATACCCCATGCGGAATGAAGTTTACCACCCTGGCTGGTGTCATGGGCGGTGGCGCCTCCTCTCCTGGCTTTGTGGGCCACTCCAAGCACAACATTACCCAGGGTAAATTCATCCTCGGTGATGGAGGACTATTAAGAATGGTCTGGATGCCAAAGATGCTCAAAGAGGAGCTCAAAGACCGTATAGTGGCCAGAGGAGTAGCTATGGGCGTTCCAGATCTGTTTGACAAAATTGCCGATGAGACTGTGGGTATCACTGAAGAGGAGATCCTCCCCTTCCTCCAGGAAAAAGGGCATCCGGCTCTTAGCATGGAATCCATAATTGGATAAGACGATCCCCATTTAATCCATTAAAAAATAGCCCGGTTGCCTGTTTGAGCAGCAGAAGATGGCAGCCGGGATAACAAAGATTTCGGCATCCTTCATAAATACCCGCAAATTAGTTAACACTTTTTTTTGATGAAGGATGCCAATTTTTCATATATTTAAAGAGGAGATAACAATGGCATTAACCGGAATACAGATATTCAAACTCCTTCCCAAAACAAACTGCAAGGAGTGTGGTGTGCCCACATGTCTTGCCTTCGCCATGAACCTGGCATCTGGAAAGGCTGAACTGGACAGTTGTCCTTATGTTTCTGATGAAGCAAGGGAAAAACTGGCTGAAGCATCAGCACCTCCCATTCGCCCTGTTAAACTCGGAAAAGGTGTACGTCAGACAACTACTGGTGGTGAGACCGTACTTTATAGACACGAAAAGACTTTTTTTAACCCAACGCTTCTTGCTGCAACAGTTCTTTCAGACATTGACGCTTCTGCCCTTGATGCAAAACTTAAAGTTTTCAATGCATTTCAGTATGAACGCGTAGGTTTGAACTTAAGACCAGAGCTGATTGTAGTCAAAGATGCTGGCAAAGGCGCTGATGCTTTTGCAGCAACTGCAAAAAAAATCGCATCTGAATCTGAATTCAATCTGGTTCTGATGACTGAAGATATGGCCACAATGAAGGCTGGTGTCGAGGCAGCTGGATTCAAACGCCCCCTTCTTTATGCAGCAACTGCTGCCAATGTTGATGAAATGGGTGCACTTGCCAAAGCAAATGATCTTCCACTTGCAGTAAAAGCTGGCTCTATAGCTGACTTGATCCCTTTAACAGAAAAGCTGACCGGAATGGGTTTGAAAGATCTTGTTATTGATTCTGGTTCAAGAGAGATCAAACAGGCACTTGAAGATCAGGTGGCTATCCGCCGAGCTGCTCTCAAGGCTGGAAATAAAGCATTGGGTTTTCCAACTATAACATTCCCCTGCGAAATGGCATCCAATATTGACATGGAAACCATGATTGCTGCAATGTTTGTGGCGAAATACGGCGGAATTGTAGTGATGTCTGACTTCACACCCGAATCTCTATTCCCGCTTCTTCTTGAGAGACTCAACATCTTCACCGATCCTCAGAGACCAATGACTGTTACTGAAGGTATTTTCCCAATTGGTAACCCAGATGAAAGCTCACCTGTAGCTGTCACAACCAACTTTGCTCTCACCTACTTCATTGTATCTGGTGAAATTGAGGCAAGCAAGGTTCCATGCTGGCTGCTTATCAAGGATTCAGAGGGTCTTTCTGTTCTCACAGCTTGGGCTGCTGGGAAATTCGGCGGTGATGATGTGGGTGCGTTTGTTAAAAAATCAGGCATCATGGACAAGGTAAAACATAAGGAACTTATTATTCCAGGTTATGCAGCAGCAATTGCCGGTGATGTGGAAGAGGAGCTTCCTGGCTGGACTATAACAGTAGGTCCAAGAGAAGCTGCCCATCTGCCCGCATTCCTGAAAACAAAACAATAGATGGTTAAATAAAAAGGAAGAGACTATGATACTTTTCGGAGAGAGTCTGAATGTAATTTCAACTGTTATTGGAAAGCAGTTCAAGGAGGCAGATCCCGCAAAACGGAATCCAGAGCCCATTCAGAAAGAGGTGTTGATGCAGAAAGAGAAGGGGATGGATTATATTGACATCAACCTTGGACCTGCAAAAAAATTTGGCACAGAGCTTATGCCCTGGGTCATTCAGGTTGTTCAGGAAGCTGTACCTGGAATGCCTCTTCTGCTTGATACATCCAATATTGCTGCTATTGAAGCAGGCCTTAAAGTTATAAAACCTGCCAGCAAACCCCATATTATCAACTCAATCATGGCAAGACCTGAGAGATACGAAGTCATGGTACCCATGGCCGCACAGTATGATGCAGATTTTGTGGCACTGATGTGGGGACCTGAAGGGCTACCAAGGGATGAAAACGAGAGAGCAGCTCTTGCTGTTGAACTTATCTACTTTGCCAACGAAGCTGGCATCTCCAATGATCGTATCTGGGTGGATGGTATTGTAACTCCAGTAAATATTCAGCAGCCTCAGGCAATAAGCCTCATGAATTTTCAGGGGATGCTCCAGGATATTGCCCCAGGTGCAAAGAGTACCTGTGGTCTTTCCAACATCTCCAATGGCCCTCCAAGCCATCTGAGACCCATAATGAACCAGACATACATGGTCATGCTTCAGAAACATGGCATGGAATCTGTCATCTCTGACCCCCTTGATGAACAGCTGACAGCAATTGCCAAGGGTAAACGTCAGGATATTGTGGATCTAATCTACGGTATGATGGATGGCACTCAGCCAGATATACCAAGCCTCTCCAAAGAGATGCAGGACTATGCCAAAACAGTTAATGTTATTCTTGGCAACTCTCTTTACTCAGATTCATGGCTTGATCTTTAAAAAAGAGTACCTTCGCATAGAATATCTTGCACAGATCATCTTAAAAACCCCTCTCTTCTCTTGCAAGGGAGGGGTTTTTGATTTACGCTCCTGCATAAGGAGAGTCTCTTGATAGCCCCATTGATCAGGAGCTTTTATCATCTCCACCCTTTGCAGAAGAGTGATTAACAGAACTTTTGCTTTAATCCAGAAAGAATTTAATATTCATAATGGTTGGAAGTGTGATGGAAACAGATATAACTATAAAAAAACAGTGGATTTATGTTGTGGTTCAAGATCCTGGAACCTCTTCTGAAGAGCTTATGGGATTTGCATCACAGGCAATTGAGACCCCTTTTATTCCTGCATTTGAAAGTAAGGAAGAGGCACAGCAGTGCTTTCTTATAATGCCTAAAGATCTGCTGAAAAAAAAGTACGAAATCCAGGCGATAATAAGAGCGGATCTAATAGATCAGGCAAAAGAGAGAGGGTATAAGATTTTTCTGATGGATGAGAAGAGTACCATTAAAAGAGAGCTAAAATAAAATACAAAGAGTGTTGTTATGCCCTCTCATTAATCTTAATACAAGAAGGGTATACTCTTAAGAGGCACAAAGGAAGAATAAAATCATGGGTTTAAAACTGGCAATAGGTGGCAAGGGCGGCGTGGGAAAAACCACCATAACTTCACTTCTGGCAAGGTGCATTGCCCATATTGACCCAGACAACAGAGTCATTGCCATTGATGCAGATCCGGTGGCCAATCTTGCTGCGGCTCTGGGTATTTCTGAAGCTACCCCCATCACCCCAGTTTCTGAGCTTTCAGACCTCATTGCAGAGAGAACCGGTGCAAAGCCAGGAACTATGGGAGGTTTTTTTACACTCAATCCTAAAGTGGATGATATACCAGAACGCTTTTCCCAGGAACGGGATGGGGTAAAGCTGCTGGTGATGGGTACTGTAAAAAAGGGGGGCTCCGGCTGTATCTGTCCTGAAAGTACAATACTCAAAGCACTTATGAACCACTTGGTGCTCAACAGAAAAGATATAGTAATCATGGATATGGAGGCTGGTGTAGAGCATCTTGGACGGGCGACTTCCGGCTCTGTTGATGCTCTTGTAGCTGTGGTGAATCCCGGTCAGAGAAGTCGGGTTGCAGCCGAAAAAATCAGAAAGCTTGGGCAGGATATTGGTATTAAACGGATTGTTGTCCTGGGCAACAGAGTCAGAAACAGTGAAGATGAAAAGAGAATCAGGGACTCTCTGTCTGACTTTGAAATAATAGGATGCCTTCCTGAATTTGATGAAGTTGCAGAGGCAGACCGTAATGGAATCCGTCCATTTGATGATGTTACAACGATTCCTGAACAGATAAAGCAGCTTGCGGCCAAATTTCTGACACTTGGCTGAAAAACAGGCTCACTCTCTTTTGCATAACTACCATTATGGGAGTTTGATCTCCAGTAAGAGTGGGAGAGCATACCTTCAAATCTTTGCCTTGACAAAACAACATTTTCATCATAGTATCCAGGATTTTTTGAATTTGATCTTATTTGAGAAACTTTTCATCTCAAGTCGCATCCTTACTGGGGCGTAGATTGAAACGATGTTAACAAAGGAGATATAAGTAATGTATGCAGTAATTAAAACCGGCGGAAAACAGTATAAGGTTGAAGAGGGTCAGACCCTCAGAGTTGAAAAACTTGATGGTGAAGAGGGGTCAGATATCCAGTTCAACGATGTTCTTCTCTATTCCGACGGAGAAAAGATAACCCTTGGAGCCCCTGTTATTGAAAATGCCATTGTCAGCGGCAATATTATTGAACAGGCCAAAGGGAAAAAGGTAATTGTATTCAAATACAAACGCCGTAAGGGCTACCGTAAGATGAAGGGTCACAGACAGCTCTATACAGCAGTGAAAATAAACTCAATCAAACTATAATATAGCATCCAGAAGAGAGAAGAAGAAGGAGGATCAAATAATATGGCACATAAAAAAGCGGGTGGAAGCAGTAAGAACGGTCGGGATTCAAACGGCCAGCGGCGTGGAATAAAGATGTTTGGCGGGCAGAGTGTCGTTGCTGGCAATATCTTAGTAAGACAGCTTGGAACAAAAATCCATCCCGGCACAAATGTTGGTATGGGCAAAGATTATACTCTCTTTTCATTGATTGACGGCGTTGTCTCTTACGAGAGAAAAGGCCGCGACAGAAAGAGAGTGAGCGTTTATGCCGCGTGAAATTCATAGATGAAGCCATTATTACTGTCAAGTCCGGCAACGGTGGGCCGGGCTGTGTAAGCTTCCGGAGGGAACGGTTCATAGAGTGGGGCGGGCCCGACGGGGGAGATGGCGGAGATGGCGGCAGTATCATTTTCCGTGCAGATCAGGGAAAGAGAACTCTTGTTGACCTTCGCCGCCAGAAAATCATCACTGCCCCCAATGGTACCCATGGTGAGGGAAGGCAGAAGCATGGAAGAAACGGTGCAGATCAGATCATTGACGTACCTCCCGGCACCATTATAACCGACGCAGATACAGGTCTCCTGATTGCAGATATGACTGTAGCAGGAGAGGAGCATGTTGTGGCACAGGGGGGTATGGGAGGACGTGGAAACAAACGATTTACCACATCCACTAACAGAGCATCCAGACATGCCCAACCAGGCATTCCAGGAGTAGAACTTCGCCTTAAACTTGAACTTAAGCTCCTTGCAGATGTAGGCATTGTCGGTCTTCCCAATGCAGGCAAGTCAACACTGATAAGCAGAATCTCATCAGCCCGTCCCAAAATTGCAGACTACCCATTTACCACTTTGACTCCATCTCTTGGCATGGTGCAGCCTGAATTCGGCGAGCCATTTGCAGTTGCAGACATCCCGGGGCTGATTGAAGGTGCTCATGACGGAGTCGGGCTTGGTACCCGCTTTTTAAAGCATGTGGAGCGCACAGGGATACTGATACATCTGATTGATGCCTCCCAGATCAATCCTGACTCTCCTCTTGATGCACTCAATCTGATTAACCGTGAACTATCAATGTACAGTGACACTCTTGGACAGAAAGAGCAGATAATTCTACTCAACAAGATTGACCTTACGGATACAGACTCAAAGGTTGCGCTATTCAAAGATGCCTTTAAGAAATTGTGTGCAGTAGATACAAATATGCCAGTTAACCACAGCACACCACATATTCTTACAATTTCTGCAGCAACTGGCAGAGGAACAAAGGAGCTGGTTACCCTTCTTGCACAGAAAATAAACAGATCTAATGGATAACCACTGCTGACCTGAACTCCTCCTAAAGCGTTATGATATTTTTTATATGAAAGTCCTCTCAACGGGTTGTAATTATGAGATTTTCATAGCTTGTTGTGGCCGGGAGCCAATACCCCGCTCCGGCCGTGCCGGTTATATGAAAGTCTTTTCAACTAGCTGCAATCATGGGGCTTTCATCTTTGGTTGTGGCAGACCGATCTGCCATGCACGTTATAGACAAAGTGACCACAATGAAGAGAGAGATAACTGAATTGCCAGCCATGAAAAGTGACAGTAATGTCCCTTTTCAGACTGACTGTACGTCTGATTCTGCTTTGAAGATGAACTGTGATAGATCGACCATATTCAGCCACGCCAGGCGAGTTGTGGTCAAAATAGGAAGCGGTGTCCTTACGCTGAACCATGGTTTGAACACTGATATTATAACAGAGATAAGCCAGCAACTGGAGAAGCTACGACAAAGTGGTGCAGAGGTGATAGTCATCTCTTCAGGGGCAATTGCTTCAGGTGTTAAGAAGATAGGGCTGGAGAGACGACCTGACGGTATCCCGGCAAGACAGGCTGCCGCTGCTGTGGGCCAGGCAGGACTCATACTTGCCTGGGAACATGCATTCTCAAGGTTTGGCAGCAAAGTGGCTCAGCTGCTTCTGACCAGAGAGGACTTAAGCCATAGAAGGAGATACCTTAATGCCCGTAACACCCTGAACCAGCTGCTGGCATGGAAAATTGTTCCAATAATCAACGAAAATGATACTGTTGTATTTGAAGAGATCAAACTTGGTGATAATGACAACCTTGCAGCCATGATCACCCTTCTGATGGATGCTGATATTCTGATAAATCTTACTGATATTGACGGACTCTATGATAAAGATCCAAGGGGCAATCCAGATGCCATTCTGCTGTCAAGAGTCAGTACCATCACATCGGAGATGGAGGAGGCAGCCTGCGGTATTCCTGGAAATCTTGGGACAGGAGGGATGTTAAGCAAGATCAAGGCAGCAAAAAAGCTCTCCCGGGCAGGCATCCCCATGATTATTGCTGGTGGCCTCAATCCAAATATCATTACAGATATTGTTTCAGGAAAGGATAGAGGCTCCCTCTTTATCCCTGGCAACAGAAGACTTAACAGCCGGAAATGCTGGATTGCGTTCAATCTCAAATCTCAAGGCAGTATCATAGTGGACAGAGGTGCCCAAGATGCTCTGATCAGCAAGGGGAAGAGTCTCCTACCTATTGGTGTTATCAATGTATCTGCTGATTTCTGCATGGGGGCGCCTGTTGATATCTGTTCTGTCGATGGAACCCTCCTTGGCAGAGGGCTTGTGAACTATTCATCATCAGATATCCGTAAGATAATGGGTCTTAAGAGTGACAAGATCCTTCAGGTACTCGGTTCCAAACCTTTTGATGATGTGATCCACCGTGACAATCTAGCCATCACCTGATAGTGATTGATCCTTCATGGTAAGATTATAGGAGCATAAAAAAATGACCATAGAGTCCATTATAAAAGATATTGCACTCCGTGCAAGAGCAGCATCAAGAAAGATGGCCGTAGCATCAACGGTACAGAAGAATCAGATGCTCCACGCTATTGCACAGAAACTTATGACATACCAGACAAAGATTCAGCAGGAGAATGGAAAGGATCTTGAATCTGCCACAGCCAAGGGGCTGTCGCCAGCCATGATAGAGAGGCTTAAGATCAGCAGTGCAACCATCCACTCAATGGTTAAAGGTCTTAAAGAGGTTGCAGAGCTGCCAGATCCAGTGGGTGAAACTACAAAGCAGTGGATACGCCCAAATGGGCTTGAGGTCTCTAAAATGAGAATCCCTCTCGGGGTTATTGCCATGATATATGAATCACGTCCCAATGTGACTGTAGATGCTGCTGCATTATGTCTCAAGGCTGGCAACTGCGCTATTTTAAGGGGGGGATCTGAAGCGTTTCACTCCAACATGATACTGGCCAGCATCATTCAGGAGGCACTTACAGAGACAGGCCTTGAAAAAGATGCTGTTCAGGTTATTCCCATTCAAGACAGAGATGCTGTGACTCATCTGCTCAGACAGGAGGAGAGCATTGATCTGGTGATTCCAAGAGGGGGAGAGGCCCTCATCCGCTTTGTGGTTCAACACTCCACAATTCCCGTACTCAAACATTATAAAGGGGTGTGTCACGCCTATGTTGACAGAGCAGCAGATCTGGAACTTGCAGTAAAGGTGTGCCTTAACTCCAAGGCGCAGCGTCCAGGAGTGTGTAATGCACTGGAGACTCTGCTTGTACATGAGGATATTGCCCCAAAATTCCTGCCTGTAATGGCTGAAAAATTTGCCGAGGCTGGTGTGGAACTTCGTGGATGCAGGGCCACCTGTTCCACTATTCCAGGAGTTGTACTGGCACAGGAGAGTGACTGGCCAGCCGAATATCTTGATCTGATTCTTGCCGTCAAGACTGTCTGTAGCATGAGTGAGGCCATAGAACATATTGCAACTTATGGCTCAGACCACACAGATATAATCATAACTGCTGATATGGAGAGGGCTGACAGATTCATTAAAGCCGTCTCATCTTCCATGGTGGCAGTCAATGCTTCCACCAGATTCAACGATGGAGGAGAGCTGGGGTTGGGTGCAGAGATTGGCATCAGCACCTCAAAGCTTCACGCCTTTGGCCCCATGGGGCTGGAGGAGCTCACCTCAACCAAGTTTGTAGTACGGGGAACAGGGCAGATCAGACTCTGAACCTCACAGATCACGTTATGACAACAACAGATTAATCCCGATTATGGAGAGAACATGAATGTCGGCTTATTTGGAGGAACATTCAACCCCATTCATCAGGGTCACATTGACGTCATTACACATGTGAAAACTACTTTTCACTTAGAGACTGTTTATCTCATTCCCGCTGCCATTCCACCACATAAAACACCAGGAACTCTTGCATCGGCAAGAGACAGATTTGAGATGGTTCAACAGGCAGTTGCCACTATTACCGGATTAATGGCGTCTGATGTCGAACTTAAAAGAGAGGGCAAATCTTTCTCTATAGACACCATAAGGTACTTTAAAAATAGAGCAGATGAGAATACCCAGCTCTATTTTATAATGGGCTCTGACGCATTTTTTGACATGAATACCTGGAAGAACAGCGTTGAGATCTTTAAACTGACCGATATCATAGTGATGCACAGAGCTGGTGATCCCAGAACGTTAAAGGATGTTGAAGTCTTTCTCAAGAATATGATATCTTCTGAATATGAAATTTCAAAGAGTGGTGGTGCTGCACAACAGTGTGGGAGCAGAGAGCAATCGAACAATACAGTGCCCCACACAGAACTGAAGAGGGTTCATCTTTGCAATGTCCCGGAAATCTACATCTCCTCCACACTGATCAGAGAAAAAATAAGAAGAGATGAGACCATAAAAGGTCTTGTCCCCCCTTCAGTGGAATCAATCATTATCAAAAAAAATCTCTACCTTATATGAAAATCTTCAATCAGAATTATATAAACCCAAAAGGATAAAAACAGACAAATGACAAATGATTTAACAGAATTAAAAGTTAATCTGACCCCTTATCTCAATGAAATATTTGCAAGAAAAGCGGAAAGAGTCACCGCAATTGATGTGCGCAAGCTGACCTCTTACACAGATGCAATCATTGTCATAACAGCCACATCTTCAAGACAGGTCTCTTCAATTGCCGAGAATATCTACATAAATATGAAAAAAGTTGGAAACATGCCGTTAGGTATTGAAGGGATTCAGGAGGGGACATGGGCTCTGCTTGATTTCGGTGATGTGATTATCCACATTTTCAACATGGAGACCAGAGATTTTTATGATATTGAAGGGCTGTGGAGCGACGCTCCAAGATTGGATCTCTCTGAATTTGAACAACATCAAGATCCTGCAAACAGTTAAAAACAGACCCTGATTAATAATCTAAACCTTGCTGTTAAAAGAATCCGCTTGTAAAACAATACGAGCAAAGGTTGTGCGCATGAAACAAGACCATATAGTGAATCATGAAGAAGGCTCAGAAAAGAGGGCTCAGAATGATAACACAGATCATGTTGATGCACTTCTGATCCTGGATGGATGGGGTGTAAACTCGGTCACAAGAGACAATGCAGTTGCCCTTGCACAGATGCCCTTTCTGGATATGCTGGAGAAGAGCTATCCTTGCACAACACTGCTCTGTTCCGGTAATGCTGTTGGGCTGCCAGATGGTGTAATGGGCAACTCAGAGGTGGGACACATGAACATTGGTGCTGGCAGAAAGGTGTTTCAGGATCTGGTCAGAATCAACCTTGCAATTAAAGATGGCTCTTTTTTTGCCATTCCGTCTCTTGTACAGCTGATGGAGAAGATCCAAAGCCAGGATCTCTCTGGAGAACAAAATAATGTCAACGAGAAAAATGGGAGAGAAAATCAGAACAGCTCTGAGGATCTCAAGAGTGCTGAAGAGCAGGATAGGGCCATTCACCTGATCGGGCTGCTCTCTGACGGAGGGGTTCACAGCCATATTGACCATCTCTTTGCCCTTATTGATATGGCATGTGAGTCAGAAATCAGAAATATCTTTATTCATCCGATACTGGATGGTCGTGATACCCCTCCACAAAGCGGAATCAAGTACCTTACAAGGCTTGCACACTATCTGGAAAAAAAGGGGAAAGGGGCTATTGCTACTCTTTGCGGCAGGTTTTATGCCATGGACAGAGATACACGCTGGGACAGAGTCGAACAGGCATATCAGCTATACACTGAGGGTAAAGGAGCGGAGCACTCCGATCCTTTACAGGCAATCCAGGATGCTTATGAATCTGGTCAGACTGATGAATTTGTCAAACCTCTCCTGATAAGAGGAAGAGAGGGGATAAGCAACAACCCTGACCATATGGTTCAGCAGAGAGATGGCATTATTCGAGATGGCGACGGTGTTATCCTGTTCAACTTCAGGGCAGACAGGGCAAGAGAACTCACAAGGGCATTTACCGAAGAAGCTTTCACAGGATTTAAGAGAAAAAAGAGTGTCCGACTCTCAGGATTTCTCTGCATGACCCAATATGATGAATCCTTTAAACTTCCTGTGATCTTCAAGCCTGTCCATCTTTACAATATCCTAGGAGAGATTGTAAGCCGTAATGGATTTGCCCAGCTGAGAATTGCTGAAACTGAAAAGTATGCTCATGTCACCTATTTTTTCAATGGTGGAGATGAAAAGGTCTTTCCAATGGAGGAGCGGATACTCATCCCCTCTCCACGTGATGTGAGAACCTATGATGAGAAACCTGAGATGAGTGCCTATGCTGTGGCAGAGAAAGCGTGTGAAAAGATCTCTGAAGGGAAATTCAGGTTGATTGTGCTCAATTTTGCAAACATGGATATGGTTGGTCATACTGGCAATATTGATGCTGCCATCAAGGCCTGCTCAACTGTTGATAGATGTGCCAGACAGGTGGTAGAGGCAATCTGGAGTAGAGGAGGAACTGCAATGGTAACTGCTGACCACGGTAATGCCGAGCAGATGAGGGACAAAGATGGCAATCCACACACTGCCCACACCCTTAACCCTGTGAAATTTATCCTTGCTGGTGAAAGGTTCCGCAATACAGTGCTTGACAGTGGCATTCTAGGAGATATAGCGCCCACAGTACTAAAGGTTATGGGTATTGAACAGCCAGTGGAGATGTCTGGAAAACCGCTTTTCTGAATAGTTGGCACAATTTTTTTACAGTCTATAATGACTGACAAATTGTTGTTAAAAGCAAAATTTCTGTAATCATGGAGAGAGTGATGAATCTTACATTAATTGATTATATAACTGGCAAAGAGATCCCGGACGTGGGGCCAGAGGGGAGTCGACAACTTTTTGAAAAATTTCTCGTTGAAGAGAGAGGATACTCAAAAGAGGATGTCAAGGTTGATGTCCCTATCACTGTTACGTTCAAGGGGGCAGAGTATGTTTCAACAGTTGATCTTGTTATCTTCTGCCATGGGAAGCCTTTTATGGCAGCAAGGTGTATTGCCGGATCACTTGGCTCATATGAGCGTGAAATACTTGCTGCGGCAAGATTGGTTTATGATCTTCAGATACCATTTAGTGTATCAACTAATGGAAAAGACGCACTTGTAAGGGATGTAGTGTCAGGAAAGCCTCATGGCGAGGGTCTTGATGCGGTTCCCACAAAAGAGCATGCAATACAGATACTTAAATCTTTTACATACCTCCCTTTTCCTCCAGAAAAGAGGGAGCGGGAAATGGTTATTTTCCGCTCCTATAATATTGAAAAAGAGGGTGGAGAGTGCCAGGGATCTCCATTTTTAACCGGTCAGATACTTTAAGAGATCAGTTAAGATACATTACATTAATCAAATACCTCAACCATAAGGTAATGGCTTAAGTGTCATGCCAGCCATGCCAGCATTGAGCTGTTGAGCCACACAATTTATTTAAGTGCAGCCACTGCGTTTGATCCACAATGATATCAGCAGGCTGAAATTTCCTTCTGGCAATGTTTGCACACTGTGGCTCTCTTTTTGATAATTTCAGCGCAGTAGGGACACTCTCTTGTGTAGTGCCGCTCATGTAATTTCTGCACAGCCGTATTAACCGCATCCTGAAGCGGTTTGCTTGGGAATTTATAGTTAAGCAGATGCTCCACAGCATCTGAACTTCCAATATCTCCAACCATCTCAGCAGCTTTAAGCCTCACTCTTGGAGGCTGCTCAGGATTAAAAAGTATCTTCATGATCTCATCCCAGTCGCCTGCGATATAAAAATCAGTGAGCAGGGAGAACCCCTCTTTCATTGCCTCCTTAAATGCCTCCCTTATGGTAAGCTCATCATCACCCAGCATCTGCCCCTTACCACCTGACTGGCTGAATACAGGCATATACTCAAAATTGCTGCTTCCAGGGGAGTTGATACACCTGTAAGAGGCGTGGTTCTCCATATCATTCATCAAGTGGTCCCAACCCTCTTTGTATGAAGAGCAGTTGTCATTAAAACATACAAACATGTAAGGGCTTCCCCATCCAAGCCCGTCACTGAAGTTTATTTCAGGCACCTCCCATATGGACATCTCAGTATCACAATGGGGGCAATGAGGTTTTTCCATTGCTAGTATTTTCTGAAGAATCTCTTCTTTTGTCTCAAAAGCCATATTTTTCTCCTTAATAAAACTACATCATCAGATATCATTAACTCTCTATTTATATGAACACCAGACATTTTTGGTCACTCAACTCAAATTAATGTATGCACAAATCTAAGTATTAAAGGCGTATTGTCAATTTGACTATTTTACCATACAATTCCGGCACCATTCACACAATTTGAAAAATAGTTGAGATTTCATCTCTTGGAGCCAGTGATTCTTAATTATTACGCCTGTTTTCTCTGATTTATGATGTGTCAACTGACAGATAACAGGTGATGAATTCTTACAGATCTTAAATCCAATTCAATAATCCAAGCAATATGGTCTAAAATATGCATATATTTTAATTACAAAGGGTGATTATGATGCTGAAAGAACTTTAATCTATATATCAATAACTGTATCGGAGAAAGGAGGGGGGATTAAAAAATGAAATCCATGTACAAACAGAATACAGAGTTTCTATCTAGCAGACAAAACAGATACGATGGATTAAAATCACTACTATATTTTCTCCTTATGGTGGCAATTCTCTGTTCAATGCTCTTCATGCCTGACAAGATCCATGCTGCCGACGGGACTATCCAGTTCGGAGTTCAGATTACAGAGAGTAACAGTCTGTCTGGCACTGTTTCTGGACGATTTCTCAAGGATTTTGATGCATCAGATCTCTATATCATTGCATATCCAGAATCTGAACCGTTCTCTATGGACAATCTCTTCTCACTGACATTGGTGAATAATAACCAGAAAGAGATGGTCTGGAAAATCCAGATTGAAATGATTTCAACCTACAGCTGTATTAAAGCCGGAGGATGGAGTTCTCTATCATCAATAGATTTCACCCCTCTCAAAGATCAGGATAGCGGTGTAATACCTGATCTTGTGCTTGTTCTGTTGCTGGTAAAACAGGGTGGAGATCCTCTTGATCCTTCAAATTGGTATGGTAGTGCAGCGACTACCCTGCTGACAGACCCAAGCAAAAGAGTTCCAGGACAGACACTGTTTGTAACTGATATGAGCAGCAACAGTTACTACCAAGAAGATGCAGCAGATACAGAGTCTGACCCATCTGTGACAGAAGACTCTGATAAAGATGATGACGAATCTGAAGTTGAGAAACCAGATATATATAAAATCTCTGGCAACAGGCTCTTCTATGCCAATGGCAGTGCCAGCAGGTTCCAGGTGGTGGATATATCTCACCCAGAGACTCCACTGCTTATCTACTCTGAGTCTCTCCAGAGTACCCCACTGGATCTGTTTATACACAATGACTATGTAATATTGCTCGAACAGATGAGTGAGCGAGATGATATCTCTGTGGTTCTCAAGGTGTTCCATCTGAATGGGGATCTTATCCAGAAGGTGGCAGAGCAGGCATACACAGATATGCAATATTCAGCCTCCAGAAAATCAGGAGATCGTATTTTTATCACGGGAACCACACCATCATACTATCCATATGGTGTTGATATCATAAGTGATGCGAAAAGTGGTGAAGATAGTGCTGATGTGGGCTCATCAGTGGTTGCCATTGATATCTCGACGCCTGCATCTCCTCTATTAATATCCCAAAAAAAACTTGAAGGGTATGACTCAGATATCTATCTGAACGGAGATTATCTGGTTCAGATTTCACGGGTGAGCTGGGATACCACCACCCTTAACCTGTTTGACCTGAACCAGAGTGATCCTCTGATCATAAAAGATCAAATTCAGATTCCCGGCAGGGTACCTTCGGAGTATCATGTCAATATCTCTGACAATACTCTTTTTGTAATTTACCGTGATCAGGATATCAGCAAGGGGAGTTTCCTGAAAATTTTTGAGATCCATTCAGGGGGTGCTACTGAAAAAGATGCGGTGGAGGAGAAGGGTTCAGTGGATGGTATCGCGCCAGGAGAGGAGCTGTTTGCCGCAACTTTTATGGACAGCAAAGCATATGTTGTCACTTATGAAAGAAAAGACCCTCTGTGGGTCATTGACACTTCAGACCACTCTGCGCCCAGAATCATCGGAGAACTTGAAGTGCCAGGATGGTCAGAATATATCAGGTTCAATAGAGAGAGGCTGATTGCCCTTGGGTATGACGACAGTGACGGTAAACAGAGAGTCTCTGTTGCTCTCTTCTCGGTTGAAGATCCTCTGAAACCGCTGCTTCTTGATAGAGTGACACCTCTGTCCGGCATCTCAGATTATACAAGTTCCATTGCAATTGATGATGACAGAGGCTTTTACCTAAATAGCTCATCAGGCCTAATAATGGTTCCAATCAGCTATTACACTGATGGGAACTGTTCAGGTCTTGAGATAATTCAGCTTGATTCAACGTGGGACTCATTTGAAAAGGCCAACTTTGTGCAGGCCAGCTTCAATGTTCAGAGGGGAACTGAATCCGACGATTCTGGAAATATTGTAGTTAGCATGGGGGATGCAGCTCTCAATACAATTGATATCTCCTCTGGAGATAAACCAGTTATTCTTGGCAACCTGAGACTTGCCTACAATGTTGAAAAAATTGCCCCTTATGAGGATGAGGCGACTCAGAAAATCAGGAGTATATTTGCACTTGGGGGGGATTTTTACACAAATGGCACCTCTGATCTTATGAGCTATGAGAGCGAAGATGGAGAATGGAATTTTACTGCACCTGAAAAGATTACAGATTCAGAGCTGCTTTATCCTGAACTTCTTCTGAACAGAGCAGGCTTTGGAGTGATCTTCTCATCAAGCTCTTCAGCATTCCGTCTGTTTGATCAGGAGAATATGGAGATGGGAAATATTGTAAAACTTGGCGACATATCCAACTGGAGCATATCAGCTCCCATCGTCTCAAACAACCATCTTTACTTTGCTGTCAGCCAATACTCCTACATTGATGAGAGTGGCATTGAAGCGAGCTATTCACTCAACACAACCCTTAAGCGATATGACTGTTCAGAGATGAACTCCCCTGAACAGCTGCCAGATATCTCCATCCCTGGAACACCCAAGGCACTTTTTAACAATACGCGGCTTATTTCCGTTGAAAGTTACATCTACTACTATCCAGCAGAGTATCTGTATGAACTCAATGCAAGTGAAAATAGAGAAGAGTCAGGAACCCGTATTAACGCTATTGAGCTGGGACTGAACAGTGGAGTGCTTGACAGAACAGCATTTTTTGATCAGGAGAGCTATGGCTATTCATCTGTGATCTGTGATGAGAGTGCAATCTATCTTGTTGCCATTAAAGATGAGCAGACCGATATTCATAAGATTGATCCTGTTACTCTAAATATCACCAATACCTATAGTGTCAAAGGGAGTTTTTCACCTGTAACTGCCAGGAAGAGCAGAATTCTTATCTCGTCGGGAGGATATTATCCATACTGGAGATATCTCTATGACTTTATTCCATACTGGAACAGCAATGAGATAAAAGTCATTGATGTCTCAGGTGAGACTCTTCAGGAGACCACAGCCTTCTCAAGTGATCTCTATCCATCACAGAGCAATACAGTGATGACAGACAATGGCCTTTACATTGCCAATGGATATAGAGGTGTTGTCTATTTTCCGCTCAACTGAATTGGCGTGAAATATTATAGTATCTCGTATGGGGGGCAGCAGTGGTATAGCACAGTACGTGTGCTGCGGGGCGCCAGCCAACTGCCCCCCCTTACCCTACTTCTGCTTCTGCCTGTGCCCCTCAACAATATAATAGCCATGGCTTAACAGGCACAAAGAAGCATGGAAGTTGTAGAGACGCAAGATCTTGCGTCTCTACGGGGTACCCACCAGTTTGTATCCCCAGACTTTCATATAAAAGCTGCTCTCAAATCTATTTGCCAACGAAATGGCTATTTACCAGTATATCTTCTCTGCTTTGAGAGAATCTTCTTCCTTACTCTGATGCTTAAAGGGGTCACCTCAACAAGCTCATCCGGGTTTACAAAATTGAGTGCCTGCTCCAGGGTCAGAGGTTTAATAGGTGAGCAGGTGGTACTCTCATCCTTGCCCGATGCCCGCATGTTGGTGAGCTTCTTCTCCTTGCAGGGGTTGACATCAAGGTCATTGTCCTTGCTGTGCTCTCCCACGATCATCCCCTCATAGACCGGTGTTCCTGGCGTGATCATCAGCCTCCCCCTTGGCTCAAGATTATAGAGGGCATATGGAACTGCTTTACCCTTTCGATCGCTGACTAATGACCCGGTTCGACGTGTGGGGAAATCTCCTCTGAATGGTTCATACCCTGCAAAGATGGAGTTCATAATTCCAGTACCTTTTGTATCTGTAAGAAACTCATCCCGATATCCGATAAGAGAGCGGGAGGGGATGGAGAACTCCATATTGACCCGTCCCCGTTTATTGACAAGCTTAGTGAGCCGTCCCTTTTTCATGGAGAGCTTCTCTGTCACGATGCCAGTAAACGCCTCATCACAATCAACATGAAGATACTCAACAGGCTCTGTCTTCTCTCCATTTGCCCCGGTTTTAAAAATAACTTCCGGACGCCCGACGCAGAGTTCAAATCCCTCCCGGCGCATGGTCTCCACAAGAATTGCCATCTGGAACTCTCCTCTGCCCTGCACCACAAAAGAGTCCTTTTCAGCACTCTCCTTCAAAGAGATGGCCACGTTTGCAAGAGCCTCCTTTTCCAGCCGTTCGCGAATTCTGCTTGACTGAACATACTTGCCCTCAAGCCCTGAAAAGGGGGAATCTGATATGGTGAACATCATGGATACTGTAGGTTCATCCACACTTATCCTTGGCAGAGCCTTGGGAAACTCCTTTGTGCAGATAGTGTCCCCTATCTCAAAACCATCTGTCCCTGAGATAACTGCAATGTCACCTGCCTGAACAAGAGTGGCAGGGCATAGAGCTGGCCCCTCATAAGTCTGGAGACTTGATACCTTCAGCTTTACCGGATTTTGATTTTTATCAATCAGAACCAGCTCATCCTTGGAACTGACATTGCCATTTGCAATCTTTCCAATGGCAAGACGTCCTGTATAGTCAGAGTGACCAAGATCGGATACCAGCATCTGAAACGGCTCCTCTGGATCAAAGGTCGGAGCTGGAATTTTATCAATGATGGTTTTGAACAGGGGCTTGAGATCAGTTGACTCATCAGTGAGTTCATGTTTGGCAATACCATCCTTACCAACAGCATATAGTACCTGAAAATCAATCTGCTCATCAGTTGCATCAAGATCTATGAACAGATCATAGATCTCATCCAGAACCTCTGTGATTCTGGCATCAGCACGGTCAATTTTATTTACCACCACAATAATTCTAAGTCCTGCTGCAAGTGCTTTTTTAAGCACAAAACGGGTCTGAGGAAGAGGCCCTTCTGATGCATCAACCAGAAGGATTGCTCCATCCACCATAGAGAGTGCCCGCTCCACCTCAGCACCAAAGTCAGCATGTCCCGGAGTATCAAGGATATTTACTTTGATGCCATCAAGCACCACTGAGCAGTTTTTGGCAGAGATTGTGATTCCCCGCTCCTTTTCCAGATCCATTGAGTCCATGACCCGATCGTCTATCGCTTTACCCAGCCTGAATACTCCGCTCTGTTTGAACATGGCATCAACAAGGGTGGTCTTTCCATGGTCAACATGGGCAATTATGGCAATATTTCTGATATTTCTGTTCTGGGTTTTATTTCGTGCATTTTCAGCTTTATTCTGTGTCATCTCTTTTTGTTAATCCTTGAATGTTATTATGGGACAGCCTCTTCATATAAAGAACCCGTTTTTATATATGTGTAATGGTAAAAACGCAAGAAAAAAAGAGTATATGGCTAAAAGAGCCCAATATCAGTTTGACCTTCCTGAAATATTAAACAGAAGGTAACCACTATTGAAATCAGGGCCACCTATGGTAACGCTGCTGCCGTTTTTCAAAAGAATCTGTGTTGTAAAGAGCTGTGAATTGTTTTTCATAATACGTATTGTAAATTTAATTCTATCGCCGTTCACTCCTCCATGGACTATTTCAAGCATTCTGTCACCTGGCAGAGAGACGGCTCCTCCGGCGCTGGTGGCAATGGTCATCTCTTGAGAGTCAATAAGTTTGTACGAAGTGTATTTAAACACAGACTGGAGCTGACTGGCCAGATCTTTCAACTCAGGATCTATGTGTGAAAGATCTGATGCAGCATGAATTACCCTTATGCTGCATGTAATTGTGCCATCAGCATCTGCATCTGTGTGGTAAAGTAGCAGCATGGTTACCATAAAGAAAAATAGAGTAAGAGTGGCGTGCAAAGATGTTGAGTTTATTATGGATCTCATTTTTAATTTCATGATTAGCCTTTTGTTGTCAGATCAAAATATAAACTTTCAGAGTCAGAGAAATTAGAATCAGAAAAATTTCTGTATATATCCAAATATTCTTAATATATACAATAGATGATCAAATCAAACCTCTTTATACCATATGATGGTCATTTTTTTATCTGCGCTCTCCAGAATCATCAGAGACGATATATCGCCTGCAACTGAAGTGACCATGGTAATGGATGGGTCAGATATCAAATGGGATGAAACTGTGGCAGGGGTATCAGATAGAAAATCATAGCGATCAAAGTAAAGGGCGCTGAAAAAAATAACTGCAGCAAACAGACCCATCTGCAAATATCCTCTTCTGATCTTAAGGACCAGGGCATTCTCCAGCAGATTACATATATTATCAAACAGGGTATTGCGTTGACTTAAAGTGGGAAAAATCTTGACTTCAGATTCAGAGTCTCTTCTCTGACCTCTCTGCCTTTGATTGTCAATTCTCTCCATTATTCTGGATTTAGTGGCACTGAGATCAAGATCAGATAGGGTTATATTGATATTTTTTTCAAACATATGATCAACTTCACCATACGCTTTAGCTAACTCTCTACATGACTTACACCTATCAAGATGAGTTCCAACCTCCTGATACTTCTCATCGTGAAGCTCCCTGTCAACAAAACAGCTTATGACCTCAGGGTTGTATCTATTGCATATGGTCATATTTATCTTCTCCCTATTTTGAGCCATGAAGCTCTCTCTTCAGACTCCTATTTCTGATCTCTTATCATGTTGACAAACGAGACTCATCATTAACTGCTGACCATAGAGAGCGCAAGAAACTTGCGAGCATAATAAAGCCTTGACTTTACTGTTCCTGAGTTGATCCCAAGGGTCTGAGCGATCTCTTCATAGGCCATTTTTTCAAACACCTTGAGTACAAGCACGGTTCTTACCTTTTCAGGAAGCTGTGCTATCTTTTCCATCAGTATCTGTTCCGACTCATATGCCATATACTGAGATTCCGGTGTATCTGCTGTTCCATCACCATCTGTACAGGAGAGTACCTCTTCAGCCTCAATGGGCTGGTGATGCCATTGAACTCTTCTGCTCAACCGCCTCTTCCAGTTAAGACAGAGGTTAACCGTAATCCTTCTCATCCATGTCATCAGCCCTGACTCCTCACGGAAGGTGTCGATGTTCTGATGAACATTTAAAAATACATCCTGTACAATCTCAAGGCTCTCTTCTCTATCAAGGGTTATACCGCATGCAATAGCCATAAGTCTTTTCTGGTATATTCCCACAAGAAGCTCAAAAGCTTCGTTATCTCTCTGCCGCAAACCCTGGATCAGCTCTTTTTCATCGGGTTTCATTGTAAGATTTCATCAGTTGGATTATACAGTTTGTTTGTGAAGAGGCTTCAGTTTCGTACCCATACTCTTCTGGTCTCCCAGTAACCTTCCTGTATCATCACACCGTGATATCTTCCGGGAATCCAGTATCCCCGACGGCTGTAGTGTCCAGGAATCCACCTCTCTTTATAGACTGGTTCAACCCATACCCTCTCCACACTCCATCTTCCTCTGTCACCTCTATCATACCCGTCATCATCGCTATCATACCCGTCGTTCACATAGATGCGCTCATACCTGGGTGGGGGAGTTATCCCATTTATGATGGCTGTACCCAGAATGGCTGCTCCAGCTCCAATAATAACACCCTCAAGCAGGCCACCATGATGATGACCTCTATGGCCAGCATGGGCAGATCCAGCTGTTGTGATTACTCCAAAGATAATGATAGTTACTAATATGGTTATTTTTTTCATGATATTGACTCCTTTAATAATAATGCTGTTTGTCATTTAAGTTCTTAGAACAACTTCAAGTTCAAACTGGCAACTCCAACTTGTAAACTTGACCCAGCACTGCTCTCATATCCTTATTGACACACAAAAAAAATATTTGTTCAAAGTTTTTTTTGAAAAAATTAAAATCTATTCAAACAATGATCTAAAACATCAACCAGACAGAACCAATGTTATTCATTGCGAATCATTGATATATCAATGATTTTTATTAAAAATATCAATTCCATTCATCTGCTGTTTTATCTTATAAATAATTGTTTGAAAATTATAATTCATTGTGCTATAAAAATCGTCAACCAGACTAAAAATCAATTGATAATATTGATAAAAATGCGTTTTTTACATCTTTTTTTAAAAAAATGTTCAGCATCTTCAATTAGGGGCTTGATCATATCTTCGACCAGCATTGTATTATATGATACGTAATTACTGATGATCATTTCAAGTGTGGCACATCTTATGATCAATCCCTCAATTAGCGATATCTGTGAAAAATTCTGAACATATTTTTTTTTGGAGCGACTATCAATGTAAGAAATCTGAAAAATACCAATGGAGGAAGGAAACATGACCTTAGACATTCATCCAGCCGTACACGATTTAAAAAGCGACTATGAAAAAGGGAAACTGAGCAGACGTGAGTTTATCCGCTTTGCAACACTTCTGGGACTATCTGCAACAACAGCTGGTCAGATGGCAGGTTTTGCATTTCCAGTCACTGCTTCAGCAACCACAGTGAAGCGGGGAGGCAGGATCCGTATTGCTGCCCCAGTTCATAAGGTGACCCACCCTGCACAGTTCTCATGGATTGCCCCGACCAACCAGCTTCGTCAGGTAGCCGAGTACATGAGCTACACAGACGAAAATAACATCACCCACCCATATCTTCTTGAGAGCTGGAAACCAAGCGCTGATCTTAAGACCTGGACACTTAATGTGAAAAAGGGGCTCAAGTTCAACAATGGCGATGAGTTCAATGCAGATGATGTTATCTTTACATTCAACCAGTGGCTTGATAAGAGTGTCGGCTCTTCAATGCTTGGAATGATTGAAGGCTATCTGAGTACTACAGGCATTGAGAAGATTTCTGATAATAAGGTCATCCTTCATCTTAAAAATCCTGAGATCGGAGTACCAGAACATCTGTTCCACTATCCTGCAATGGTATTGAACCACCGCACCTTTGAAGGTGACTTTATTAAAGCTCCCCACGGCACAGGGCCATATATTTTAAAAGAGTTTGTTGAGGGGGAGAGATGTGTTCTGAGCAGACGAAATGATTACTGGAAAAAGGGTACAGATGGAAAGCTTCTTCCCTATCTTGATACCATTGAATTTGTGGATATGGGAACAGAGATGGCCCCAATGATTGCCGCAATGCAGAGCGGTGAAGTTGATATGATTGACCTTGGCGACCAGAGTGGGCCGGAAGTTTATCAGGCTCTTAAAGATAATCCCAAGGTTAACGTCTATCCTGTAGCGACAAATCAGACAAGGGTTCTGAGGATGAGAGTGGATATGAAGCCCTGGTCTGACAACAAGGTTCGCCAAGCACTCAAGCTGTGCCAGAACCGTGAAAAAATTCTTGCCCTTGCCTATTTTGGTCAGGGAATGGAGGGTCAAGACGTTCATGTAAGCCCAAAACATCCTGAATACTGCCCGATTGAGACCCCTAAGTATGACCCTGAAAAGGCAAAACAACTCCTTGTAGAGGCAGGCTATCCCAATGGACTGGATGTCAACCTGGCTGTTGGAAGCGGATGGAAGGAGATCGTAAGGTATGCTGAAATCCTCAAAGAGGATGCTCTGCCTGCTGGCTTCAGAATCAACATTCAGACCATGCCCAACTCACAGTACTGGGAAAAATGGACAGAGGTAGATCTTGGAATCACAACATGGGCGCATCGCCCCCTTGGCACAATGGTTCTCAATCTTGGCTATGTTGCAGACGAAAAGGGTGCCCCTGCACCATGGAATGAGTCCCGCTGGGTTGATAAGGAGTTTTCTGAACTTCTGACCAGAGCCAACGGAACCCTGGATACTGACGCCCGGCGTAAGATATTCTGCCAGCTTGAGAAGATCCAGCAGGAGAGAGGCTCTGCTGCAATTGCCTTCTGGATCAATGTCTGGACAATTGCTGCCAAGCGTGTTCAAGGTGTTATATCCCATCCAAGCCTCTATCTAAAACTTGATGAATTCTGGGTTAATGGCTGATCCTGTCTAAATCATGGATGAAAGTCTTCTCAACTGGTTGTGATTATGGGACTTTCATTCTTCGTTGTGGCCAAGAGCAATACCTCGCTAAAGGCCGTGCCGGTTTTATATGAAAGTCTCGGGATACAAACTGGTTGGTACCCGTAGAGACGCAAGATCTTGCGTCTCTACATGCGTCTCTACAACTTTCATGCTTCGTTGTGCTCTGTCAGGGCATGGCCGTTATTAGGATATATAAGGATTATGGCAAAATTTATTATCAGACGTTTTTTTCTGCTGCTTCTCACCATGTTTCTTGTATCCATTGCAGTGTTCATGATTGTTGAGTCCTCTCCTGGCAATGTGGCAAAAAATGTTCTTGGAGCCTTTATTACTCCTGAACAGGAGGCATCTTTTCTGGCACAACAGGGGCTGGACAAGCCCCTGTTGGAAAGATACTGGTTCTGGCTTATGGGAAGCGACCGGGCAGCAGAAAAAAAGAGCGGGCTTGACCTTGAGCGCATTCAAACTGATGCAGGCTTTCAGGAGTGGTGGGCAAAAGGCGAAAATGAGACTCTGATGCGCTGGAATCTTGAGGGAGAAGAGCTGATCGTCTATGTCAGAAAACCAGATAATACCATTCAAACCCGTAAAGACAATGAACGGTGGGTAAGAACTGAAGATGGCAGCTCCATTTTCTGGGGGATCGACAGAAGCAACCACGCTGTTCTCTGGGTAAAAGGTGCTTCAAACGAAGTGTGGAACTTTGTTGTAGGTACAGGCTGGATCAAAAGCAGAGGCGGCCCTCAAAGCTACATCCCTCTTAGAAAAGGTTTTTTAAGAGGAGATGCAGGTGTCTCACTGAGAACCGGCAGACCTGTAGGGAAGAGCCTCTTTATACGACTTAGAAATTCCGCTGTACTTGCCGGAATCGCCTTTGTCTTTGTTATGCCCCTTGCCCTTCTGCTTGGAATGGTTGCAGGAGTCAATGAGGGGTCGTTCAAGGACAGATTTCTCTCCATAGCTGGTATGATATTTTCCGTTATACCTGAATTTGCGACAGGTATTTTCCTGATCCTTATTATGGCACAGTGGCTGGAGCTTGTTCCTGGTGCTTCGGTATTTGGCGAAAAAGCGCCCTGGCAACGGCCTGACATGCTCATCCTTCCGGTACTGACCCTTACCCTGATTGAACTTGGGTATGTGCTCAGAATAACCCGTGCAAGCATGGCTGAAGTGATGAGATCTGCCTATATCAGAACTGCCTTTCTCAAGGGGTTGCCCTTCTGGCGGGTAATTTTGTTCCATGCTGCCAAAAATGCACTGATTGCCCCCATAACGGTTATCATGCTCCATGTAAACTGGCTCATGGGGGGCATTGTTATTGTGGAGGTGGTATTTGGCTATCCAGGGCTTGGACAGTACCTTTTAGATTCAGCTCTCTACAAGGATGTCAATGCTATTGAAGCAGGTACCATGATCATGGTTCTTCTTGCCGTTGGCACACAGCTCTTTGCTGATGTGCTCTACACCTTCCTGAACCCCAGGATAAGGTACTCATGAAGGATAATCTTATGGAGAAAATCGAAAGTGGCTCTGAAGAGAAGAGAAACGTGGAAAACGATGAAACAGCTGGCACTAGTACACTATCTGTACTGAATCAGATTGATGTTACAGATAAAGATGTGAGAACTACGCCAGGTAGGAAAGAGAAGCTCAAGGATGGCCTTGCCACTCTTTTCTCTTCCAAAACCGCTACAGTCGGTCTTGTTATGGTTCTGTTCTGGATTCTGGTGGCGCTGTTTGCCCCATATATCACCCCATATGGCCCCATGGAGCAGGATTGGAGAGCCTCCAATCAGGGGCCATCTATTGCCCATCCTCTGGGGACAGATGAGCTTGGAAGAGATCTCTGGTCTCGCCTTGCCCATGGTGCGCGCATCGTACTTGTCATCATGCCTGTGAACGAAAAAATCTGGATTCCAGGTGGTACAGCCATCTGGGGAGTAGTGGCAGCTCTATTTTGCGGGGCATCACTTGGCCTTATCAGCGGGTACAAAGGGGGGTGGGCAGATGAGATAATCATGCGTATTCTCGATGCAATGATGTCCATCCCTGTGATTCTGCTATACCTCATCATTGTGGCAGCTCTTGGAGCCTCTGCCGTAAACGTGGTGATTGCCATCACAATTGTAGGAACCCCGGGCGTTGCCCGTCTGGTGAGAAGCCTCACACTTGATATACGCACAAGAGACTATGTGAGAGCTGCCGAGACAAGGGGA
>Ga0209800_10000606_pt1 | contig 51780 bp, 44 predicted proteins | sample Higcelweek8metaG_FD_187174 | JGI IMG/M metagenome (GOLD analysis project Ga0209800, IMG submission 187174) | Freshwater pond sediment microbial communities from the University of Edinburgh, under environmental carbon perturbations - High... | ecosystem: Environmental > Aquatic > Freshwater >...
GTAGTCGAGACAAGGGCTTAAACAAAAAAGTAGGCTCATGATGATGTCCATGTCTTCCTCCTGAGTGATTCGTTTGCATGATTATAATCACTCAAGAGGAAGACATGGTAAATTGGCGAAGGTATTGATTTGTAATATAGGTTTTCTCCGTTTAGTTACAGCCGCTCTAGTGGATGGATCTCCCCAGCACCTGAATACCAATCTTAAATGGTTGGAAGAAATGATTAAAGTTTGTGTAGAGAACGGTAGTGCTGGTAATGAGATATTCTACCAGCTCGTGGATATATCAAGTAGAATAAACGGATTTTTGATGCATTTCCCCCAAAGTGTGAAATTTGCCAGGGACTTCACCATAAAAACAGCAACGCTTTTGAAAAAAAAATATCCTCTGGAAGCAAGCGATTCCTATTGTTATCCTGCACTTCTCTCAAACGCATTATTAATGTCACTGCTAACTGGAGATAATGAGGGAGCCCTCTCCCTTAGTAATCAAGCTGTTTCCATGTTCCCGGACGATCCTGTCTTTATGATGAATCAGGCCCATTGCCTGGCTCTTTCCGGCAAGAAGGAAAAGGCCGGTAAAATTTATGAACAGCTGCTTGATATGGATCGATATTATCATGGAAAACTCTCACTTGGGATGTATAAAGATTTATGCCTGTTACAAAAATACGGCAACTGCCCTGCATCTCTTTTACAGATCCGGGAGCAACTCACCCGCCGGTTAAAAAACGAATTTGAAAAAGGCTATACCGTCACCTCAGTTAAATCCGACAGCCAAGCTGCAAAATTAGGAATTCATGTTGGTGATCAACTTTTCAGATACAATGGTGAACCCATTCTGGATGATGAATCCTTTGGATGGGAAAGGATCGCTTCTCTCTGGTCTGAAAAAAAGGGGGACACTGTAACGATTATCCGGAACGGTAAGCAGTTACAATTGGATATTCAGCCCGGTTTGATTGGTGTGGGCCTTCAAAAAATCCAATAACAGGAAAGGAAATAAAATGAAGTGCAGAACATATGATTTTATTCATCCAGAGGATAGGAAAGCCCGTATGCATCTGGAGTCGGTTCCCGGGTTTAAACAATTGGCAAAAACCCTGATGAAGATTTATGACGAGCGGGTATTTCAAGGCGTTAATATGGCTCAGAAAATCAGGATCAATGATAAGCAGCTTCCGGAAATATACCGGTATCTCAAGCTACCTGTTGAAAGACTGGGAATTATAGAACCAGAATTATACCTTGAGATGAATCCTGCTCCCAACGCTTATACCTATGGGGATACAAAGATATTTATCACGGTTACATCCGGGTTGATGGAGTATCTTGACGAGGATGAAATCCAGGCGGTTTTTGCTCATGAATGCGGACATATTGCCTGTCGTCACACCCTTTACGGAACCATGGCAAGGTATTTGATCAATTACGGCCTTGGTTCTCTGGGCCTTCCCGGAAAAGCGATGTATCCGGCCGTCCTGGCTTTATTGTACTGGTATCGAAGAAGTGAATTCTCGGCCGACAGAGCAGCAGCTGTTGTTATGGAAGACCATAAGCCTTTGGTTGAAACCCTGATTCGACTGTCCGGCGGCCCAAAAAGTATCACCCAGAATGTTAATATAGAGCTTTACGCACAGCAGGCCGAAGCGTTTAATGACGAACTGGACCGTTCCTGGTGGAGCAAAGTACTCATGGGAATGCAGGTCATGATGATGAGCCATCCGTTTTCGGCGGTCCGTGCAAGGGAAATTCAGCATTGGTGTACACAGGACGAGTTTAAAACGATCTGTATGGGGGAAGAATCTTCAGCAGCAGATTCTTCCGAAGCGTATAAAAAATGCGGCAGTTGTGGGAAATCCGTTGATAAAACAGCCAAATTCTGCCGGTTTTGTGGTGAGTCATTGTCGTTATAGACGTCGGAATAATTAAAGGAGATACCATTCATGGAAACAAAGTGGTTTGATGAAAAAACAGGAATTTTCAGGTTGGACGAAATTGTTGCCCAACGAGAGTCTTTTCAAAAAATAATGGCGGATCAAATGGTTACAGACCAGGAAATAAGGGACCAGTCCGCATTGGTCGTGAACATATTAAAGAAACTCCATGAAACCCTGCCGGAAGAGCATCGCAAAGATGTCATGAATCTGTTGGTAGAAATAACAGTCCTCTATGCGGCAACCAAATATCATGACATTCAGGAGCTCTGGAGGCGATAATAAAGGAGCCGTTTGAAATTTCCATTGAGGTGAATAGTAAAAAAGAAAGGACATAGTGATGGGTGCGTTTAAAACACAAAAATTGATTTTTGGTATCGGATCCGTGGACATAGATAAAGTCATATCTGATGTAACACAGGCGTTTGAGGTAAAAGGGTATACAGTGGAGAGTGAAAGCCTTGCCAATGGAGGCGCCCACATATCCTTAACCAACAGCAATATTTTTAAAATGGTTCTTGGGCTGAAAACTGCGCTAAATGTGGAGTTGGAGCCAATACACGAGAACTGGCAGGTCAATGCAGAGGTCGGGATTTTCGGTCAGCAGGCCATTCCAACCATGATAATGCTTTTTGTGGCATGGCCTGTTCTGATTACCCAGATTACAGGGTTGATTAAACAGTCCAAACTTGACGATGAAGTTGTTCAGGAAATAGAAAATTCCCTGAAACGAAATAAAGCGGGTCAGGATGGTATTGCCGCTAAGAACGAAAATGTTACTCCGGCTGAAGCAGGTCTTTTCTGCTCTCAATGCGGCGCAAAATCCGATTCTGCAAGTAAATTTTGCTCCCAGTGCGGGGCTAAACTTTAACAATACCGATTCATCTGTGCTTATCGCAGCTTCTATAACTTTGGAGATATGGTTATGAATATATTTAATGTTCCCGAGACAGCAACAGAGCGTTCAAATATGTCTGACTGGGATTGGGAAATCCTGATGGGCCTGATCAAAGACGAGCTGGTTGTTCCGGTGATCGGGCCGGAAATACTGGAAGCGGAACATGGTGAGGGGCCATTGATCTCATATTACGATCAATGGGGCCTTGAAGCTGCAAAAGAGGCCGGGATAGAGACAGCTAAAATGGGCAATATGCCCCTGCTCTACCAGGTTGCCGGCCAGATTCTAACCAACTCAAAAAGCCGTGTGAGAAATGTCAATCAGCTTGCCGTTCTGATTGATTATGTCATACAAAGAAAACCCTGGTTAACTCCAAAGGCATTGGAACAAATCGTGGGCATTAAATCATTTCCACTTATTGTCACAACCTCAATTGATCATTTTCTGGCAGGATTGATGGAAAAAGGCGACAAACCGTTTACACGAATCTTATTTACACCGGGTGGTTCAAGCATGCATATAGATCTGCCATCTGATTTTAACTTTCGACAAAACAGGGCGTTAATGCAGCTTTTCGGGGCAACCAGCCGTTGTCCCGGGACCTGCGCGGTTACTGAAGATGATCTGATTGAGTTCAGCTGGTCTTTGCTGAACCGTGAATATGGCCCTCAAAATTTTTATGACTATCTTCAGGGCAAGACAGTGCTTTTGTTAGGATGTAATTTCCCGGATTGGCTCGGCCGGTTTTTTGTCCATGCCCTGCATGCAAATCGAAAAAATGTAGATCTCTGGTATGTAAGTAAAAACGACGATATGGGGCTCAGATCTTTCCTTGAACGCAAAGGCGGAAAAATTCTATCACCCTATTCCCCCATTGCTTTTGTCGCTGAACTATATGACCGCTGGCTTAGAACTTTGCCTGAAGTTGAAGATGTCTCCGTTGCAACCCGTTCTTCGGATTTTGAACAGGATGCGTTTGAACCGATGAAACCCGGTGCCGTGTTCATCAGTTATATTCGAGAGGATATGGAGTTTGCCGTCAAAATCCGCAATCAGATGGAAACAGCCGGGATTGATACATGGATGGATTCTTCAGCACTGCAATCCGGTGACAGATGGGAGGCGGTCATAGAAGAGCGAATCAGGAAAGCCTCTTTTTTTGTGCCTTTGATATCACGCTCTTTGAATCCTGAAAATTGGGGAGGAAAACGGGAGCGCTTTTTTTTACGTGAATGGGACCTTGCCAGACATTCCAACACCATGCGAATGCCCGAAGACAGATATATCCGCCCGCTTTGCCTTGATGATACAACATGCGAGGCGTCCTTTGTCCGGCCTTTTAGCAAAATTCAATGGGCATATGCGCCTGATGGGAAAGTGGATGAATCCTTTATAGAAAGTATCCGTGAAGGTATACGCATTTTAAGGAGGACCCGTTCATGAATAGTGTTAAAGACACATCCGGGGACTTGCAAAATAAACAGGAAAAGATGGCGGAATATCTTGAACAGTCTCCCTGGAAGGGACTGAATTATTATCTGGAAGAAGACCAGGCTCTGTTTTTTGGCCGGGATCGGGAAATACAAGAATTTGTCAAATTCATCGACCGGGATGTTCTTACCATACTGTTTGCTACATCAGGCATAGGAAAAACCTCTTTGTTGAGGGCCGGGGTCTTACCATTGCTGAGGAGTTCCGGAAAATTTCCTGTTGTTGTTCGCCTGCACTATGGAGAGGGTGTCCCCTCACCACAGAAACAACTCATAACTACCCTGATGGAAGAAGCTAAAAAGCTTCAAGTGGAAATTGAAGGCATATCTGAAGTCGATGTTTCGGGCATGGGGTTGTGGGAATTTTTTCATTGCATTGAATGCTGGAGTTCAAGAAACGATTTGTTGACCCCGGTGATTATTCTTGATCAATTTGAGGAAATTTTTACGCTTGGCAAAGGGGCGGATGAATTCATTGACGAGCTGGCGGATCTGGCGGAAAATCGCATTCCCTTAAATTTACGTCGGGCCGTGGAAGCAGAAGAAAAAATCATCAGCTGCGATCCCAACTTGCAAAACTACAAAATAATACTTGCTTTACGGGAAGACTATGTACCCAAGCTGGATCTTCTCAGGAGCAGGATGCCTTCAGTTATGAGAAATCGCTTTGCCTTGCAGGCGTTTGATCAAAGGGCTGCTTTTGAAGTTATTTCCAAGGCCGGGGGGGAATGGATAGATGATACGGTTGCCGAAAAAATCGTTGAAGCGGTTGCCGGAGAAAATAATCAGGATCGCTACGGCAGGGATAAAGTGGAACCTGCCTATCTGAGTGTCATGTGTGATGAACTTTACAGGCGAATGGTTTTGCGGGGTGAATCAAGCATTACAAAAGAACTGGTCTGTGAAGAAGGCAAAGATATTTTAAAGGATTTGTATGCCCGCAGCTTCGAGGGGCTGGATGATAATGTCCAGTTTTTTGTTGAAGACCAACTGCTTACCGAATCAGGCTTCAGGGCAACCCTGCCGGTGACGGATGCCGTTCAAAAGGGGATAAAAAAGGACGAGCTTGACATTCTGGTGAATCGCCGTTTATTGCGGTTTGAGGACCGGTTGGGAACCCGACATGTCGAAATGTCACATGATCTTTTAACCGGTGTGGCATTGGAAAATCGCAACCTGAGAAAGAAACGGATAGAGGATGCTGAACGGGAAAGTCAAATTCTTGAGTATAAAAAAAGGCTGAAAAAATCCCGCTTTATTGCGCTGGCTTCCTGTGCTACGGTTTTAATTCTTTTGTCAGCTGTACTAATTGTTTTTAATTGCTGGTTCCTTGAGCATAAAACTTACTTTCACTCTGTTAAAAAAATATACGGTCAACCCCGGGGGATAGGAAAACCATTGTCTGAAAAAGCTGTCAGGCACCGGCAAACTTCCTATGAGATTACAACGCAGGGACGCAGAATATGGTTTATAGGCCCACTCAATCCCACGGTGATATCCCTGCGTGCTATTGATTCCCACTTTAATTTGACAACACAACATAATATGGAAACATATCTGTATTCATCAAACGAAGCCCCTATAGATGAAAAAACAGAGCAAACTTTTTTTGGCGCAAATGATAAGACGGCACAAAAAGATCTGTCTGAAGAGGAACTGCAGTCAGTATGCCAGTGGGAATATTTTTCCGGAAAAAACGGCAGACCGATTTATGAGATTGGGAAAAATGGGAACGGAGATATTGTCTGGCGTTTTATATATGCACCTTCTGATCTATATGACTGGAAAAAACAGGTGGTTGGTCATTTTGTAAATAAAAGCGGATATCCACAAAAACAGAGGCAGGATGAAGCGGACTATGTTCAAATTTCCTATGATGAACGTGGATTTGAAAGGCTAATAGAGTATCGCGATTCAAACGGACAAAGAGTACCAGGAAGAGATGGTGCCCACGCTTTGGAAAGGACGTATGATTCTCAAGGCAGGTTAGTGAGCCTCCAATCAATGTCCTGGTCGGAAGATAATCAAAAATATGAACGTATGATAGATCGGGCGGGTAATTGTGGTATGCATTGTTTTTATAATGAGGCTGATTGGCTGATAAAGGAAGAGTCGTTTGGAATAGATGAAAAACCATGCTCTACAAAGGACGGCTATGTAGTTTGCAAATATAACTATGATTCATGGGGAAACTTTACTAAGGAATCATTTTGGGATGAAAAAGATCAGCCAGTAGTGAATTCTATGGGTATACACAAAATAGAAGATACCTACCTATCAGGATGTCTTATGAAAAGGGCTCATTATGGAATTAATGGGTTAAAAACCATTCAACAAGGCTACGCCATTGTTCGAATGAAATACGACAACAAAGGAAATCAAATAGAGTGGGCGTGTTTTAATGCACAGGACCAGCCCTGTCTTGACTTATCATCCGGCACGCACTTGACCAGGAGGACTTTTGATGACAAAGGCAGGGTTAAAGATGAGCGATATTTTGGAATATCCAACAAAGAACCATGTGAAAATAAATATGGCAATCACGGGTTTCTTTTTAAATATGGCGATCATGGAAAACTTGAAGAACAAATCTATTTGGGAATTAACGGAGAACCCAAAGAAAATGAATACGGTTACGCTATTGAACGAATGGAATATGATGACTGTGGAAATCAAATAGAATGGGCATGCTTTGATGCTGACAACTATCCAGCTCTCACCTTGTCTGATGAAATCCATATGATTAGCAGAGTTTTCAATAATAATGGAATGGTGGTAAAAGAGCGCTACTTTGGCACATATCGGCAGCAGCCCATTGAAAATAAGAATGGAGAATTCGGGTGGACTACCGAATATGACGGACAGGGGAATAGAATAAGCACAGTTTATCTCGGCCCCGACGGTACACCTAAAAATAAGGAAAGAGGTGATTTCTCAGGAATAGCGGTTGTAAAAAACCGATACAACAAACAAAATTTTGTTGTGGAACAGCGGTATTTTAATGACAAAGACGAACCGGCAGTTGTTAACAATGGAGTGCATTACGGAACGCTAATTTATACCGAATCAGGCAAGATGATGGAACTTGCCGCATACGATCTAAAAGATTCACATGTCGTTTTTGAAGGAGAGCGGATTGCCATGAAAAGGTGGCACTACGATTTTAAGACCGGGAAAGAAGCTGAGATCTTATTTTACGGTGTTGATGAAAGGCTGACTACGTGTGATGACGGCTATGCCATTGTTAGAATGCAATACGACAACAAAGGCAATCAAATAGAATGGGCGTGTTTTAATGCACAGGACCAGCCTTGTCTTGACTTATCGTTTGGTAATCACTTGAACCGTAGGACTTTTGATGAAGAAGGCAGGGTTAAAGATGAGCGATACTTTGGAATAGAGCAAGAACCATGTCTCAATGCAGAGGGTGTTTCCGGAAGTATCTTTACATACGATGCATCGGGAACGCCGGATAAAAAAATGACGGATATCAGCGGACAGGAGTGTGGATCAGATAAGGTGGTGAGCGTTACAATTGTACCTATAGATTCTCCAGCTGTAAAAAATGGGATCCGGTCCGGCGATATCATATTCTCTTACGGCAGATGGGAATGGTCCGGCACCTCATTGACAGAAAAAGACATAGAGGGTTTTGGTGCAGCATGCAATTCCGAAATACGCCTTCTTCGTGTGGTGGTTTACAGAAACGGTGAGATCATAGAACGGGAATTTGCAGATGGAAAAATGGGCGTTAGGGTTATGGATACCTCCATTTCCAACGATTTGTTTCAAAAAGTAAAAGAATCCTATCATCGTTATAAAGCTGAAAAGACAATCACAAAAAAACAAAGGATAGGAAATGTCTGAACCAAAACTGTTAAACCGCCTGTCACCTAATAGACTTCTCCTTAGCTTTAACATGGGCCTGGCCAATATCCTTTCTTTTATTGTCCGGATATTCAAGCGGGGAGTGGCCTTAAAATGGGCAATACTGGTCTTTGCCGTGTTTTTTTGTGCTTTGATCGGTTGGTGTGGATTTCTCAGTGAAAGCAAGGATATAACAAAATCTGAAGCCCTTTACCGGTCCCTCCAATTGTTTGTTCTTGGATCCGGGGCAGATGCCCACGGCGCTAAATTGCAGTTTGCGCGTTTTTTTGCGGTGATTGTTTCCGTATATGCCGTGCTTCTGACCCTTCTCCAATGTTTTATTGACCGGATACGGTTATATCTTCCCCGCCTCTGGAGCAGGCATGTTATCATTGCCGGACTGGGCAGCACCGGTATCCAGTTGGTTGAATCATTTAAAAAAAAGAACAGGCCCCGGCATGTGGTGGTCATTGAACATGATGAATCCAATGTAAATATCAAAACCGCAGAATCATATGGGGCAATCGTCCTGTGTGGTGATGCATCCGATCCACTGATGCTTAAGCATGCTGGCATAGCCACTGCCCGGTATTTGATTTGTGGCTGCAGGGAAGATGAAACCAATCTTGATATTGCCATGCAGGCTTCAAGGATACTGGACAGATCTTTCAGACATAAAACCCTTGGAAATCTGAAAGCATATATTCATTTTGCGGACATGGCCTTTTACCATCTGCTGTTCAGCCACTGGCTCTTTACCACCCGGATAGACCGCCTGGATATAAAAACGTTTAATTATTTTGAAACAGCTGCCAGGTTGCTGATGTTGACATATCCTCTGGAGAGGGGAAAGCAGGACTGGGAACAAGGGACTGTCCATTTGATCATTGCCGGGTTTGGTGCCATGGGAGAGGCTTTGCTGCTGCAGGTTGCCAAAACAGCTCATTTTGCTAATGCCTCTAAAAAGACCCTGCGGATCACCATTCTGGATAAGGATGAAAAGGTGCTTCAAAATAAATCAGATAGATTGGTGCAAACCCTTTCCATGGAAAAAATATGTGATTTTGAATTGTTAAACGAGGATGTTGAAAATCCCGCCGTCCGTGCACGCATGACCGAATGGGCCAACAACAAAGAGGTTACGGCCGCAATTGCAATCTGCCTGGATAACGAGCATTTTTCTGCTTTCTGTGCTTTGGAGCTGTCCAGGCAGGTGAACACAAATGTTCCAATTTTTATCCACATTTCAAAGAAAAAGGGACTGGCAAGACTCTTCACGGGATTGGGGTCCAATGCCCTGAAGATCAAACCCGACTCGGTGGCACACATCATTCCCTTTGGCATGCCTGAAGAGACAAGCACTCCGGAAACACTCATAGATAAAGAACTCGATATCCTTGCCCGGGCCGTGTATGAGGATTATCAGGAAAAGACCAAAGGCCCCGTCAGAAAATGGGAAGATCTTGAAGAGTGGGAACTCATTTCCAACCGGGCCCAGGCTGATCACATCAGTGTAAAACTCAGGGCGGTAAACTGCTATTCTGCTTCCCATCCAAAGGACCCTGGCGATCCACAGATTCACCAATTCTGCAACACTGAAATTGAAATCATGTCCAAAATGGAACATAATCGCTGGAATGCGGAACGTTTTTTAACAGGTTGGAAGCGATATACCGGACCCGTTCCCTGGGAAAATCTGTCTGTAAAAGAACAGGTGAGAATAAAAAATGAACTTCATCAATCCCCGTATTTAGTGGATTGGGCGGACCTTCCTGAAAAGATCAAAGATTATGACCGCAACGCAGTAAAAAACATATTTCATATTCTCAAGCGAATTCATCTTAATGTTTATCAAAACCCTGATTGAATTCTCCCTGCCTCCCTGGAGGATTTAAACTGCTTTGCAAAGTTCTGTCTGGCTGATAAGGATCAGTCATGCTTTTTATTTCCATAGGATGGAAAAAGTCGTGCCGGTTCAGGGCCGTTATTTATGATTTCCAAGGAACCATTGCCTTTGATTCCCACACTTGGTAGATAGACATATGACAAAAGAACAAGACATTGAGCAGGGCCTCATCAGCAAGCTCGAAGATCTCAAGTATACATACCGCCCGGATATCCGTGACCGCCTGACTTTGGAGGAGAATTTCCGGCGCAAATTTGAGGAACTCAATAAGGTTCGCCTGTCAGATACCGAATTTGAACGCCTGAAAGAACAGATTGTCACCCCCGATGTCTTTGCGGCAGCCAAGGTTTTACGCGAACGCAACACCTTCCAGCGTGAGGATGGCACCCCCCTGCAATACACCCTTGTCCACATAAAGGACTGGTGCAAAAACTCTTTTGAGGTGGTCAACCAGCTGCGCATCAATACCCAAAACAGCCACCACCGCTATGATGTCATCCTGCTCATCAACGGGGTGCCGGTGGTGCAGATCGAACTTAAGGCATTCGATGTCAGCCCCCGACGGGCCATGCAGCAGATTGTTGACTACAAGAATGACCCCGGCAACGGCTATACCAACTCGCTGCTCTGTTTCATCCAGCTTTTGGTGGTCAGCAACCGCAGCAACACCTGGTATTTTGCCAATAACCACAGCCGGCACTTCAGCTTTGACGCTGACGAGCGCTTCCTGCCGGTCTACCGGTTTGCCGGCGAAGATAACACAAAAATTGTCCACCTTGACGACTTTGCCGAGGCGTTTCTGGCCAAGTGCATCCTGGCCGAAATGATCAGCCGTTACATGGTGCTGGTGGCCGGCGAGCAAAAACTGATGATGATGCGGCCCTATCAGATCTATGCGGTGCGGGCCATTGTGGAGTGCATCCATCAGAACCGGGGCAATGGTTATATCTGGCACACCACCGGCAGCGGCAAGACCCTCACCTCCTTTAAGGCATCCATCCTGCTCAAGGATAACCCGGATATTGAAAAGTGCCTGTTTGTGGTGGACCGCAAAGACCTGGACCGCCAGACCCGCGAGGAGTTCAACCGCTTCCAGGAAGGCTGCGTGGAAGAGAACACCAACACCGAAAAACTGGTGCAGCGCCTGCTCTCGGACGACTATGCCGACAAGGTGATTGTCACCACCATCCAGAAACTGGGCCTGGCCCTCGGTGGCAATAATAAATCCAAAGGCAAAAACGGTCAAAATTATAAGGAACGGCTGCAGCCCCTAAGTGACAAACGGGTGGTTTTTATCTTTGACGAGTGCCACCGCTCACAGTTTGGCGAGAACCACAACGCCATCAAGGCGTTCTTTCCCAAGGCCCAACTCTTTGGCTTCACCGGTACGCCGATATTTGATACCAACGCCACCTGCAAGCAGGTGGAGGGCAAGCTTGCCTCCTTCAAGACCACCAAGGATATCTTCCACAAAGAGCTGCACGCCTACACCATCACCCACGCCATCGAAGATCGCAATGTCCTGCGCTTTCATATTGACTATTTCGGGGAGCAATCCAAAGGTGAGAAAGCGGATAGATCCGGGAAAAAGGCAAAGGCCGGTGCCCTACCCACGCAAGAGGCCGTTGTCGAGGCTATCTTGGCAAAACATCAGGCAGCCACCGCCGGGCGCAAGTTCAACGCGGTTCTGGCCACTGCCTCCATCAACCACGCCATAGCGTATTACCGCCTCTTTAAGGAAGCGCAGCAGGCCCGGCTGGATGAAGACGACAGTTTTCAGCCCCTGAATATCACCTGTCTCTTTTCGCCCCCTGCCGAAGGCAACAAGGATGTGGCGCAGCTCCAGGAGGATCTGCCCCAGGAAAAGGCGGACAATCAGGAAGCGCCCAATGAGAAGAAAGAGGCGCTGAAGGCCATCATTGCCGATTATAACGAGCGCTACAGCACCAACCACGACCTGGGCAACTTTGATCTCTATTATCAGGATGTGCAAAAGCGCATCAAAGACCAGCAATACCCCAACAGCGACCTGGCCCGTGCCCACAAGATCGATATCGTCATCGTGGTGGATATGCTCCTCACCGGCTTTGATTCCAAGTTCCTCAACACCCTCTATGTGGACAAGAACCTCAAATACCACGGCCTCATCCAGGCCTTTTCCCGGACAAACCGCGTCCTGAACGACACCAAACCCTATGGCAACATCCTTGATTTCCGCAACCAGGAAAAAGAGGTGGATGAGGCCATCGCCCTCTTTTCCGGGGAAGATACGCAACGACCCAAGGAGATCTGGCTGGTTGATCCCGCTCCCAGGGTAATTGATAAGCTGAAAAAGGCGGTCAGCGCCCTGAACACCTTCATGCAGTCCCAGGGTCTGGACTGCACCCCGGAGCAGGTGGCCAATATCAAGGGCGACGAGGCCCGGGCCCACTTTGTCAACGCTTTCAAGGAGGTGCAGCGCTGCAAGACTCAGCTCGATCAATACACCGACCTGTCGGAAGAAGAGCGCATAACCATTGAGGCGGTCATCGCGGAAGACCGGCTGCGTGGCTTCCGCAGCGCCTATCTGGACACGGCCCAGCGACTCAAGTTTCAGCAGGATAAATACGGCGATGACGCCGGCCCGGTCCAGCAGCTTGATTTCGAGTTTGTCCTCTTCTCCTCCGCCGTCATTGATTACGACTACATCATGGGGCTGATCTCCCGCTTCAGCCAGGCCGCTCCCAGGAAACAGAAGATGAGCCGCGAGCAGCTCATTGGTATGCTCTCCTCCACTGCCAACTTCATGGAGGAGCGTCAGGAGATGGTTGAGTATATAAAAACCCTGAAAGAAGGTGAGGGCCTCAGTGAAAAGGCCATCCGCGAAGGCTATGAGGCCTTTAAGGCCAACAGGTTTGCCGGAGAGCTGGCCAAGACCGCCCACAAGCACGGCCTGGAGGCCGAAACCCTGCAGTCCTTTGTGGACACCATCATGGGCCGTATGATTTTCGACGGCGAACAGCTCAGCGACCTCCTGGCCCCGCTGGAGCTGGGTTGGAAGGAGCGGACAACAAAGGAGCTGGCCCTTATGGAGGACCTGATGCCGCTCCTCAAAAAGCTCGCCCAGGGGCGGGAGATCTCCGGGTTGGGGGCCTATGAAAATTAAAGACAAGAAAAAGCAGGCCAGCAGTCAAGGCCTGCTTCCCCAACTGCGCTTCCCCGAGTTCCTGGATGCAGGGGATTGGGAGGAGAGGCCGCTTGAATCTATTTGCGGGATGCAAGCAGGAAAGTTTGTTTCTGCTTCAAAAATTAACGAGAAATTTGAAGCTGGCCTATACCCTTGCTATGGCGGTAACGGCTTGCGTGGCTTCACAAAAACTCACACGCATACAGGAAAATATCCGCTTATTGGGCGACAGGGGGCGTTATGTGGAAACATCTTTTTTGCAAAGGAAAAATTTCATGCTACAGAACATGCGATTGTTGTCACCCCATTTAAAGGTATCGATATAATCTGGCTTTACTATTTGTTAGTACACCTCAATCTAAACCAATATGCTACAGGTCAAGCGCAACCGGGATTGTCTGTCGATATCCTAAAAAAAGTTACAACTATAATTCCCGCAAAAGAAAAAGAACAACAAAAAATAGCCGACTGTCTTTCCTCCCTCGACGAGCTGATCGCGGCCCAGGCCCACAAGCTCGACACCCTCAAGGCCCACAAAAAAGGGCTGATGCAGCAGCTCTTCCCCGCCCTCGGACAAAGTACCCCCACCCTCCGCTTCCCTGAGTTCCAGGATGCAGGGGCGTGGAAGAAAAAGATTTTGGGGAAACTTCTAAAAATAAATTCGGGTAAGGGTTTTAAAGCTGCTGAGTATTCCAACAATGGCATCCGATTACTGCAAATTGAGAATGTTGGATATGGAAAAATTAAGTGGAGCGAAAACACCGTTTATCTTCCTCAAAATTATATCAAAGACTATCAAGAATTAGTCTTGCGTGAAGGTGATATTGTTTTAGCCTTGAATCGACCTATCACAAATGGTGAGCTAAAAATTGCTATATTAACAACTAAAGATGACCCTTCTTTATTGTATCAGCGAGTGGGAAAGTTAGAAAAAATATCGGACTTAATAGTTGGCAGTTTTGTTTTTTATATATGTCAAAAATTTATTAAAGAATTTGTCATAAAACAGTCAATCGGAAGCGATCAGCCCTTTATTTCTTTAAGAGAGTTATACAAGCAAAAAATCTTCATTCCATCACCAACCGAACAACAAAAAATTGCCGACAGTCTTTCCTCTCTCGACGAGCTGATCGCGACTCAGGCCCACAAACTCGACACCCTCAAGGTCCATAAAAAAGGACTGATGCAGCAGCTCTTCCCCAATCCTGACGAGGTAAATGGATGAGCCAGCTAACCACCTTCTACACAGATGTCAGGCAGATTCTGGAACAGGCCCGGAGCAAGTCCCGCTCAGCGGTGAACTCCGCCATGGTTGAGGCCTACTGGCTGATCGGCAGGCGTATCGTTGAAGAAGAGCAGGAGGGGGAACACAAGGCAGCATATGGCAAACGGCTTATTGAAAAACTCTCAGCCGCCTTAACTTCTGATTTCGGCAAGGGCTTCTCCTATGCCAACCTCTATAATTGCCGTCAGTTCTACCTGACCTTTCCGGAGCAGGAGATTCTCTCCACACTGTGTAGAGAATTGAGCTGGAGCCATCTGCGTCTGATTATGCGGGTCGAATCCCCCAAGGCCATAAAATACTATTGCCATGAGGCCAGAGAACAAAACTGGACCGTCCGTCAGCTGGAGCGCAATATCAAAACCCACAGTTATCAGCGCCTGCTTTCAACCCGGGCTGATAAAAAGCCGGACAGCCATGGCACCGGCCATCTTGATTTTATCAAAGACCCGTATGTCCTTGAGTTTCTGCAACTGCCGGAAGCCCTGCCCTTGAAGGAAAGCCGCCTGGAGCAGGCCATTATTGATGAGCTGCAGAAATTTCTTCTGGAAATGGGCAAGGGCTTCTCCTTTGTCGCCCGGCAGATGCGGATCAGCACCGAAACCAGCCATTTTTATATCGATCTGGTGTTCTATAATTACCTGCTTAAATGCTTTGTCATCATCGACCTGAAAACCGGCAAACTCAGCCACCAGGATATCGGCCAGATGGATATGTATGTGCGCATGTTCGATGACCTGAAACGGGGTGAAGACGATAATCCCACCATTGGCATCATTCTCTGCGACAGCAAGGACGAAACCATTGTCAAATACTCGGTTCTCAAAGAAAGTCAGCAGCTCTTCGCCTCGAAATACCAGCGGATACTGCCCTCTGAGGAAGAACTGATCGCCGCGATTGAGCGGGAGAAACGCTTTTTTGAGGATATGAAATGATGGATACAACAGCCAGAGTTTCATTCGCTCATGACAAGGTGAACGGATGAGCCAAGATATCATCGGTGTCGCCCAGGCAATTAACGATCTGGACAAAAATATTGTCCTCATCTATGCCTTCAACGGTACGGGAAAAACCCGTCTTTCCGTTGCCTTCAAGGATTTGACCAAGACCGATAATGGTGGCGATCATGCCGGGGTGTATTACAACGCCTATAGCGAAGATCTGTTTTTCTGGAATAATGACGAAGAAAATGATGGGAATGATATTCGTCTGATGGTGCAACAGAGCACCTTGAATAAATACCATTCGTTGCTTGATGAAACCAATCTTCAACAGAAGCTGGCCCTCTACAAACCGAACTATGACTTCAGGTTTGAGTCGTATCAGGATGTCGCTCAGGGCATTAAATGCGTCCGGTTCTTCTTGAAATCAGAAGACGAAGAAAAGGCCACCGAGACGATTAAAATCTCCCGGGGAGAAGAGCAGGCATTTGTCTGGTGTTTTTTCCTGACCCTCTTTGAAGTGGAGGGGTGGGCCGACCAGCAGGCAAACCATTTTTTCATTGATGACCCGGTATCCAGCCTGGATGACCACAACATATTCATTACGGCAGCCGCTTTAATGGATCTGATTGACGAACATTACAAGAACAGAAAAATAATTATTACCACCCATCATATCGGTTTCTTCGCCATTCTGGCGGACTGGCTTTCCAAGGGAGAGAAGTCTTCCTCTTATAAAAACCACATACAGCTGCATATCCTCAAACGGGATGATGAAGGCCTGCGATTGGCAAGCACTCACAAAGATGTGTTTTTGTATCACCTGGAGCTTCTGCAGACACTCAAGAGGGCTGTGGAAAAGAAAGAACTTTATGCTTATCATTTTGCCCTGCTCAGGCAGATTCTTGAAAACGTTAGCTCTTTTCTGGGGGTCGGGCGCATATCATTTGTCCTTAAACAAATCGGCATCTCAGATGCCGACGAAGTCAGCCGGATCGTCAACACCCTTTCCCATAAGACGGTTTTTCGCTATGAAGCAAAAGAGATGGTCCCGGATAACGCCCAGCTCTTCACTGAAATTTTCCGTAATTTAATGAATAAATATAACTTTGTTGTACACTGATACATTATGACCAAACAAGAACAAGAAGAATTAGGTAAAACCCTGTGGGCCATCGCTGATGATTTGCGCGGGGCCATGAATGCGGACGACTTCCGCGACTATATGCTCTCCTTTCTCTTTTTGCGTTATCTGTCGGATAACTACGAGGCTGCCGCTCAAAAGGAGCTGGGCCGGGATTATCCCGAGGCCGGGGGAAACGACAGGCGCTCTCCTCTTTCCATCTGGTACGGGGAAAACGAGCAGGATATTGAGCCCTTTGAACAGCAGATGCGCCGCAAGGTGCACTATATTATCAAGCCCGACTATCTTTGGAACTCTATTGCTGAACTGGCCCGCACCCAGAACGACGACCTGCTGCACATCCTGCAGAAAGGCTTCAAGTATATCGAAAATGAATCCTTTGCCTCCACCTTTCAGGGGCTGTTTTCGGAGATCAACCTGGATTCGGAAAAGCTCGGCAAGAGCTACACCGCCCGCAACGCCAAGCTATGCACCATCATCAGCAAGATTGCCGAAGGCATTGCCGGGTTTTCCACCAGCAGTGACGTGCTGGGAGATGCCTATGAATACCTGATCGGCCAGTTTGCCGCCGGATCGGGCAAGAAGGCGGGCGAGTTTTACACCCCGCAGCAGATTTCCTCCATTCTGTCAGCCATCGTCACCCTCGATTGCCAGGACCCCGGCACCGGAAAGAAGAAAAAACTCAAAAACCTGCTGGATTTTGCCTGCGGTTCCGGCTCCCTGCTGCTCAATGTCCGCCATCAGATGGGCGTACATGGGATCGGCAAGATTTTCGGCCAGGAAAAAAATGTCACCACCTACAACCTGGCCCGCATGAACATGCTGCTGCACGGGGTGAAGGATTCCGAGTTTGAGATATTTCACGGCGATTCCCTGCTCAACGAGTGGGACCTCCTGGCGGAGGAAAACCCGGCCAAGAAGCTGCACTTTGATGCGGTGGTGGCCAATCCGCCCTTTAGCTACCGCTGGCAGCCCACCGAAGTCCTGGGTGAGAATTTCCGCTTCAAGGATTATGGCCTGGCCCCGAAATCCGCCGCTGATTTTGCCTTCTTGCTGCACGGTTTCCACTTTTTGGCCAGGGAGGGCACCATGGCCATCATCCTGCCCCATGGCGTGCTGTTCCGGGGCGGGGCCGAGGCCAGGATCAGGCGTAAGCTGCTGGAGGACGGCAATATCGACACGGTGATCGGCCTGCCCGCCAACCTGTTCTTCTCCACCGGCATTCCGGTCTGTATCCTGGTGTTAAAGAAATGCAAAAAGCCCGATGATGTGCTGTTCATCAACGCCAGTGAGCATTTTGAAAAGGGCAAACGGCAAAACCGGCTCCTGCCGGAGCACATCGAGAAAATTATCGAGACCTACCAGTACCGTACAGAGGAAAACCGCTACTCCCGCTGCGTGGACATGGAAGAGATCGAGAAGAACGATTTTAACCTCAATATCTCCCGCTACGTCAGTACCGCCAAACCCGAAGACGCTGTTGACCTGCAGGCGGTGAATGATGAGTTAAATAAGGTGGAGGAGAAGATTGGCGATGCACGCCGGCGCCATAATGATTTTCTTGCAGAGCTTGGATTGCCTCCTTTGCCGTTTACAATGTGATTGTTTTTTTAACGGAACATAAATCTAAATTAAGGAGATGCCATGGAGAGTTCGGGCAATGTGGAAGAAAATCCCCCTAAGCAAATTCATCTAACCTCGGAATTTATGAAAAAAGTCAGGTTGCCAACATCCAAATTTAAAATACCGCGGACCATTAAGATCCTGATGGTACTGGTGATACTTGCCGCTCTGGCATATGGGTCGTTTCTGGAGTATATCCGGCCCTATGAATACGGCATAAAGGTCAATAAAATCGGTTTTCAGCGTGGCGTGCAAAAAAAAGTTTATGAAACAGGTCTTTACCTGGTGCTTCCCTTTGGTGTCCAGGAAATGCACAAATTGCCAAGGGGTTTGCAGGTTCTGGAGTTGACCAACTCTGCCCAGACCGCTGCCTATGATACCAGAATAGAGAGGGCTGCCCATATTCAAACCTCTGACGGATTCTTCGTGGATGTGGATGTCTCCATTATTTATCGCGTCAATGATCCATATAAGGTGTTTACCGACATTGGTCCCGGTCGGCTGTTTGAAGACAACGGCATTATCCCGAAAACAGAGCCTGCCCTTAAAAACAATCTGGGAAAGCTCACCACCGAAGAGTTTTTCAACAGCCCCATGAGAGTTGAAAAGGCTCTGGCGACAAAACAGGAGTTAAATGAAGAGCTCAAAGAGAAGGGTATCCTTGTCGAGCATGTCCTGGTTCGTTATTTTCACTACAGCGATGAAATTCAGAAAAACATTGAAGAAAAGAAACTTAAAGATCAGCTGGTTTTTAAAAATAAGTCAGAGGCAAGAGCCGCCATTGAAGGCGCCAAACTAACCAAAATTGAACAGGAAGGCAAGGTGCTCGTCGCTGTTGAGCTTGAAAAGGGAAAAGCCTATGTCACCAGAAAACAGGCTGAAAAAGATCTGTATTACAGGAAAAAAATCGCAGAAGCGGATCTTCTTGTAAAATTGGCGGAAGCGGAACAAATCCGTTTGAAAAATGAAGCACTTCAGGGAAAAGGGGCTGAGCGTATGGTCGGGCTGAAAATGGCCGAGGTCTATAAAGGGATTGATGTTGTTATTCTGCCCAGTGACGGGCCTTCCGGGGTCAACCCCCTTGATTTGAATAATGCCCTGGAACTGTTTGATGTCCGCAGCAAAGGAGGTGCCCAATGAAAGATCGGATGAAAAATCAGATGAAAAAATGGGTTCTTTTGATGGCCCTTATGCTAATGCCGGTCGGTTGCGTTCCCCATTCAACAGACAGTACAGAGGTGGGTGTCCGAACCATAAAGTTTTCCTTCTTTGGCAAAAAAGGGGTGGAAGAAAAATATTATGCCCCGGGTTCCACCTACTTTTTTATGCCCTTTATCAATGACTGGCATACCTTTGATACCAAGCTTCAAAACCTTGAAATGACCTATGACGCCAATAAAGGGGACAGAAAAATCCGGGACGATCTTTTGTTTAAAACCATAGACGGCAATGACATCAGTCTTGATGTTATTATCGTATATAAAATTGATCCCGCAAAGGCTCCCTATATTTTGCAGCATGTGGCAAAAGACGACATGGATCTTCGGCAGAAAGTTGTGCGCACCATTGTCCGAAGCAAACCCCGGGACATTTTTGGCGAATTGAAAACAGAAGAATTTTACGTTGCCGCAAACAGGGGCGACCAGGCCCGGAAAACAAAAGAGTATCTGCAAAAGATGTTCAAACCCATGGGCATTGTCATTGAAAAGGTGCTGACCAAGGACTACCGGTTTAACCCCAAATACCAGAAAGCCATTGAGGATAAAAAGGTGGCTGACCAGTTGGTTGAAAAGAACAAGTCTGCCCAGCATGCAGTCCAGGAAGAGTACATCCGTAAACTCGAAGAGGCCAGGGGCGAAGTCAACGGGATGATCGCCGATGTGGACGGAGAGTTCATGAAATCCAAAATTGAGGCAGATGTCTATTATGAAAAACAGCAGCTTCTTGCCCAGGCCATTAAGGCGGAAGGGGAGGCCCAAGCCAAGGGCATTCAAGAGATGAACAACGCCATGGCCAGCGCCGGGGGGGAAGCGTTGGTCAAGTTGAAGATCGCCGAAGCCCTCCAGGGCAAAAAATTGATTCTTTTACCGGTATCCGAAGGCGGAATGAATTTGAAAACAACCAATATAAATGAACTTATTCAAACCATGGGGATTAAGGAGCTCGGCAAAAAATAAATCCTGCATTTTGGGCCTCTTTAGTTTTATTGCTTAACCAGACTCTAAGCACAAGGTGAAAAAAGTATGTTGAAATTCATCATCAAAAGTTTTTTTTTGTTATTTGTTCTTGGGGTGCTGTTTTGTCCGCTTCTTTTTTTATTTGGTGCGATTGATAAAAGTCCTGCCGTGGGCAAACCACCAGGGGTGTCATTTGATCAGGTCAAGCGCATGAAAGAGCTGGTCCGCCGTTACACGCCTTATTCCATGGCGGTCAGACAATCCCTGCAGGTGAAAATTTCCGAACAGGATTTAAATTTGGTGGCCGCTTACGGTGTCTCCCAGTTTATTGACCAGGTTGCGATCTTTCCCCGGATCCGTTTGTCAGATCCGTTTATACATATCACTACCACAGTGCAGATCCCCCAGACCCCTTTGGGCGAATATATCAACACGGCATGTGCCCTGAAAATAGAGAACGGCAGCCCCCGGGTCCATTCCATTCGTGTCGGATTCTTTACACTGCCCGGTGCCCTCATCACGTCTGCGTTCTCCTATTTTGGCCCGGTGCTGCTTGCACCTGAGAATTATAAATTGGTTTTGCAGAACCTGGATGCCGTGCAATCGGTTGCAATACGTGGTCAGCAGTTAAGTTTTACCTATGACTGGAACCCGCAGATCCTGAGCCGGTTGCATGAAAGCCGGAAAACATTGCTCATTGCCCCGGAACACCAGGATCGTTTGATTGTATACACCAATGCGTTGACCAAATTGTGCGGCACGCTCAAAGAAGACGGTATTAAAACCGTCTCTGTGGTCCGGGTGGTCCGGCCCTTGTTTAAGTTGGCTTTAGACCAAAGTAACGTCTCAAAAGATCCGGTTAAGGAAAACGCGGCACTGCTGCAGACCCTCTCTTTATTCTGCCTTCGCCGGGGGCTGGACCGTTTTGTGACCGCGGAAAAAGCCGCAAAAGTCATTCCGCGTGAATATATTGGTCTCACGCTTTGGGGCAGGCAGGATCTGGTCAAACATTTTTTTGTTTCTGCGGGGATTGCTGTGTCCGGGGGCAGTAGGTTGAGCCACTTTGCAGGGCTTTACAAAGAGGTGGATGATTCACATGGCGGAAGCGGATTCAGCTTTGCTGATCTGGCCGCAGACAGGGCAGGTGTCAGGCTTGCCGAACTTGCCACAGGATCTGCCCAAAAAGCATCGGCAATACAACAGAAAATGGCAGCCGTCATAACGGAAGATCAATTTATGCCCCGGATTGATAATCTGCCCGAAGGGATTATGGCGCTGCAGTTTAAAAACCGTTATTCTGATTTTGATTCAAAGGCCTACACCCTGGTTGAAGATGAGATTACTCAGCGTATTAACGCCTGCTTGGTCTATCAATAGGATTTTTATGAATGACTGAACCGGTTCATGTGATCGGCATGGGGCTTGGCCCGAGGGACCATGAAAACCAGTGACGAGATTGATGCCTGAACCGCAGAAATCACCCAACGTTTGAAATCGGCTCTGGAAAAGGGGTAAGTGGGCGTATAATAACAAGGATACACTATGAGATCGATATCAGAAATAACCGCATTTTTAACCGAGTTTGATCACTGCATTGCAGATGATCTGGAAGACCAGGATCTTGATTTTAAACAATGGGACACCCAAAGCCGTAACAAAGCGGTAAAGACCATGGTTGAGATGGCGGTCTGCATGGCCAATGGCGGCGGGGGTACAGTGGTCTTTGGTGTGGCAGACCGGGTCCGGGGACGGGAACGGGCCATACTGGGTGTACCTCTTGAGATTGATATTAACCTACTCAAAAAAGCAGTGTATGACCAGACAGATCCGAAAATCACACCGGTGTTTGAGGAGTTGCGGGTTCCCGAAGGAACGGGTCGAATTCTGATTATGCAGGTTTATCCCGGCATGCCGCCCCATACTGACAGTGCCGGCTACGGCACCATCCGTATTGGCAAGGATTGCAAGCCGCTCACCGGCACCTTGCGGCGCAAAATTGCCGTGGAGACAGGGGAGACCGATTACACCGCCGAGACTATAGCCCCTGTGGATTTAAATCTGCTGTCTCCAACGGCCCTGGAAGTACTGCGCAATCAGTCCGGAAAGGAGAAAGCGCCCCAGGATCTGTTGGCCTTATCAGATATTGAACTTCTCTCTACCATCGGATTAATCAAAGCAAAGAAATTAACCCGGGCGGCACTGCTGCTTGCAGGGACAGAGGAAAGCTTACGTCAATATGTTCCCGGCCATAACTGGACCTTTCTTCACATGACGTCAGATACGGATTATTCCATCCGTGAAGACCGCTGCTTAGCCCTGCCCGTATTTGTCCAGCGAATCGAAGATCTGCTGGTGCCATTTAATCCTATTACCACTTATGAACAGGGGCTGTTTCACTTTGAATATCGTACCTGGCCGGAAGTGGCCATACGGGAGGCGCTTATGAATGCATTCTGTCATGCAGATTTTCGCATTGCCGGCCCCATATTGATCAAACTGTTCTCAGACCATCTGCAAATCAGTAATAACGGCGGCTTTATCGGCGGAATCACCCCGGATAATATTCTTCACCATCAGCCTGCGGCTCGCAACCCGCTTCTGGTGGAAGCGCTGACCCGTCTGCGACTCGTCAACCGCAGCAACTTGGGTATCAGCCGGATGTTCTCCTCGCTTTTAATAGAAGGCAAAGAACCGCCTGTGATCAGAGAGATCGGAGATTCTGTTTTAGTTACCTTTCTCCAGCGTGAGCTTGATGCTGATTTTCGTTATTTTGTGGCCAACGAGAGCAGAAAGGATAGGATTTTGGGCATAGATGAGCTGTTACTTTTGCAGTACCTTCGCCAGCACTCTGAGGTAGATACAGCCACGGCTGCCGGCATATGCCAGCGCAGTGAAATCGAAATCAGGGGAAAGCTTTCAGGTATGGTGTCAGCCGGCTATTTAGAACATGGCGGTACCGGCCGGGGCGCATACTGGTGCATGAGTCCGAATTTATATAACACTATTGCCGGAGACGGCAATGCAGAAAAACGCCGACGTATTGATTGGGAAGCTGCGAAAACCCGGGTTCTCAGTATTTTAATGGAGCGAGCCCGCCGTAACGAGCCCGGGCTAAGCAATGAAGAGATCCGGCATATTACCCGTTTTGATCGTAACCAGGCCAGACGCCTTATCCTCCAGCTAATGAAGGAGAATGCGGAAGTGGTTCAGGAAGGGACGCGCCGTTGGGCACGTTATGCGTACCGCAATGCGCAAACCGCTTAAGTTGCGCATAGAAATAGTTCTATGCGCAACTTTATGCGAATTTATTAATGCTAATTGCAATATAATAGGAATAACCGCCATGACTGAACCGGTTCATGTGATCGGCATGGGCCTTGGCCCGACGGATCTTACCGCATTCCACCTGGCACTCATTGACAGGGCATCCGTTCTGGTGGGGGGAAAACGGCATCTGTCATATTTTGGGGATGTCATGGCCGTAAAAAAAGAGATCTCAAGCCCTGTGTCCGGGGTGCTGGATTTCATTGAAGCGCGTATGGCTGACGGGCTTTTGGTGGTCCTTGCCTCGGGAGACCCGCTTTTTTTCGGCATCGGCAAAACATTGATCGCACGTCTGGGGCCGGACAAAGTCATCATCCATCCCAATGTCACCAGCATGGCTGCCGCCTTTGCCCGGCTTAAACTGCCCTGGCAGGATGCGGCCTGGGTGAGCCTGCATGGCCGGGACAATATGTCGGCCCTGGCAACGGCTATGAATGACAGGGATCTGGTGTGTGTGCTTACCGATCCTGAAAACGATCCCTGGATTATTAAAAAACAGGTGGATACCCATGATTATGCCTGGCGAATGTGGGTGCTGGAGAACCTGGGAGCCTCGGAAGAAAAAATTTCTTCCATGGATGAACACACAGATCTGTCCCAGGTCTTTGCCCAGCCCAATGTGGTGGTGCTTCAAAAAGGTGAACTGGCCGACCCATCCGGCCCCTTGCGTTTGGGGACTCCGGATAACTGGTTTGTCCATGAAAAGGGTCTGATTACCAAGGCCCCGATCCGCGTTCTCTCTTTGGCGGCCCTGGAATTGGCATCGGACAATATCTTGTGGGATCTGGGGGCCGGTTCAGGATCTGTGGGGATTGAAGCCTCGTTGTTTTTGCCGGACGGATTTGTCTATGCCGTGGAAAAAAATGAGAATCGTGTGGCACAGATCAAGGCCAATGCTGAGCGATTCAATGTTAAAAACATCTCTGTCATTTTAGCGGAACTGCCCGATGGGTTTGCAAATCTGCCGGCGCCTGACCGGGTTTTTATCGGCGGCTCCGGCAAAAACCTGGGCCGGGTGCTGGATGTGGCGGCAACGGTTTTGAAGCCTTTGGGCAGAATCGTCGTAAATACCGTCCTGTTAGAAACACTGCATCTGGCGGTATCGGTGCTGGAAAAAAAGGGCTTTGGGGTGAGTCTGACCCAGGCCCAGGTCAGCACGTCACGGAACATGCCCTGGGGGCGGCGTATGGAAGCGTTGAATCCCGTGTGGATTATTGCAGGAGAAAAAAGGAAAGATTAAAAGTTTGGGGCCTGTAAAAATGATATACCGGGTGTATGAGTAAAAATTACAGTTGATGATCAAAAAAGTAGCCGTTATAATAGGACTGAAAATAAGGTCCTGAAAAAGGGTCCAAAAAGGAGGTCTTATGCGTCAAGCAAAATTTAGTGTTGAAGAATCACAATCATTATTTCTTAATAGTTTTAAACAATACGGATTCAAGGATAAGAGCGCGATGCTCCGGGCGGCCATTGACCGGTTTAAAAAAGAAATAGAGCTTGAAAGTCTTAAAAAATCAGCGGATCTGTATTCAGAGATTTATTCCGAAGATGATGATCTTAAAGAGCTGACCGACACGGCAGTAAACGGATGGCCGGAATGACAACACTTAAACGGGGAATGGTCATTGACGTGGATCTTAATCCCATTAAGGGGTCGGAAACCGGAAAAATCAGGCCTTGTATCATTGTGACCAATGAGGTGTATAATCAAAGAGTTCCGGTTATCCAGGTGGTGCCGGTAACGGAATGGAGTGCAAACAAGGCCCGGATAAAAACCAATGTTGAACTCCTTCCCTCATCCGGCAACGGCCTGTCTAAAAAATCCATTGCAGACTGTTTGCAGACACGTCCCATAGACCACCGCCATAGATTGATAAAAATTCGGGGGCAATTGGCAGCGGAGCAAATTCCAAAAATCAATAAGGCTTTACAAATCGTTTTTGAATTAGATTCATAGCCCGGATATTTAGAATCCCCCGTTTTTACACGATTTTAACTTCCCGGCACAAAAAGGAAAGGTCTGATGAAAAAATTTCCGATTATATTTACCGGGGCAGGGCCGGGGGCACCGGACCTGATCACGGTCAGGGGCATGAAAGCCCTGGAAAAGGCTGATTATATCCTTTACGCAGGGTCTCTGGTGCCCGAAGCTGTGCTGACCTGGGCCGGTGACCGGGCAAAAAAAACGTCCAGTGCCGGCATGCACCTGGACGAGATGGTGGATGCCATGGCCCATGCCTGGGACAAGGGGCTTAAGGTTGTGCGGCTGCATACTGGAGATCCTTCCCTTTACGGGGCCATTGCCGAGCAGATGATGCTGCTGGAGCAACGGGAGATCCCCTACGAGGTAATCCCGGGCGTGACTGCGGCGTTTGCCGCGGCTGCCGCGCTCAAGGTTGAATACACCGTACCCGAACAATCGCAGACCCTGATCTTCACCCGGATGTCTGGCCGGACCCCGGTGCCGGAAAAAGAATCCCTGGAAAGCCTTGCCGCCCATAAAGCCTCTATGGCAATTTACCTAAGTGCCGGTATGGCCGAACAGGTGCAGAATATCCTGGCCGCAACCTATGGACCTGAAGCACCGGTGGCCATTGCCTATCGGGTAAGCCATCCTGAAGAGCGCATTATTGTCACTATCGTAGACCGGTTGGCCGAGATCATGGCGGACAACGGGATCAACCGACTGGCTCTCATTATTGTTGGACCCTTTTTCGAGATGGGAAAAAATGCCAAATCACTGTTGTACGACCGGGCCTTTGCCCATGGATATCGGGACAGGGCGTGATCGACTGGGCTGACAAAAAGCTTGCGGTGTGGGTGCTGACACCCCATGGAATGGTCCTGGCAGGCCGGGTGAAACAGGCGTTGCCTCATACTGAGCTGTTTGCATCACAAAAACTTGCGCTGGGTGAGTCCTATACCGGGTTCTCGATTTTGGCCAAGACCCTGGCACAGGTCTGGGACCGATATGATGCGCATTACTTTATTATGGCAACCGGTATTGTGGTGCGGACCATTGCTCCCCTACTCCAGGATAAAACAAAAGACCCTGCCGTGGTGTGCGGGGATGAGGCCGGTCATTTTGTGGTCAGTCTGGTGTCAGGCCATATTGGCGGTGCCAATGACCTGGCCGTCAAACTTTCGCAGATACTTGGGGCAATGCCTGTGGTCACGACGGCCACGGATGTCAACCAGGTGCCGGCCATTGATGTGATTGCCCGGGACCTGGACATTTATATCGAAAATAAAGCGGCCATTAAACATGTGAGCATGGCCTTTATAAACGGGGAACCCCTGCCGGTTCATGACCCGTTTCAGCTGGTGTCACCGCATCTGCCGTCCGAGCTCATGAAAGATCCCTCCTTATTTTCTTCTGAAAAATCCGGAATATGGGTGGATTACGCAGTCCGGGACCTTCCGGAAAAAGTTCTGGTGCTGCGCCCCAAAATGCTGGTGGCCGGTATGGGATGTCGAAAAGGCGTGACCCGGCGGGAACTTGAAGATCATTTGCAACAGGTCTTTCATGCCCAGGGGGTCAGCGTAAACAGTTTGTCCAAAATCGTCTCCGTGGATCTTAAAGCAGATGAACCCGGGCTTCTGGCGCTTGCCCGAACCTTAAACGTGCCCATTGAATTTTATACAAGAGACGAACTGGACCAGGTGAAGAGAGTGCCCAATCCCTCTTCCCTGGTGAATAAACATATCGGAGTCAAGAGCGTATGCGAAGCAGCAGCCATGCTGGCAACAGGCCGAACGAATCTGTTAATACCGAAAACGGCAAGCCGAAAAGTAACCCTTGCCCTGGCGGTAATATCCTTCAAACTTTGAATTCGACCAGTTCATAAACATCTGAAAGCTTTAATTCACAATCAATGGCCTCTATATTGATGGATTGCGCCATATGGGTGTATGGGGTCAATATTTGCCAAATGCCTTTGTCTCCACGAACAAAACGCTCCACAAGACAATTGTATTGAGAAACAAGGATATATTCCTGAAGCGAATCAATCTGCCGATAATGCCGGAACTTTTTTCCCCGATCATACAGCTCGGTGGCACTGGAAAGAATCTCGATAATGACAATGGGGTTCAGTAAGGTTTCAACGCCTTTAATTCTTTCCAGTTCAATTTCTCCACAGACAACGGCAATATCCGGATAGGTATATTTATCGATCTCTTTAATTTTGACCCGCATGTCGTTTGTGAAAGGCCTGCATGACGATCCCCGAAGCTTATTTTTGAGTTGATTGAAAATATTCCCGTTGATCTGATTATGGTCCAGGCTGCCGCCTGTCATCGCAAAAATTTCACCATTGAGGTACTCATGCTTGATTTGTGAAGTCTTCTCAAACGCCAGGTAAGCTTCCGGTGTTATCCGGATGTTTTCTTTTTGTCGGGTGTCCATGGTTGATCCTTTTTTTATACGAAAGTCTTCGTAAGCTACTCAGATCTTTCAAGCTTTGTTGTTGGCTATGCCTGGCAATTGATATGTCAGGTCAGCCCATGGCTGTTATATGAAAGTTGTGTCCATCAGGACATAGCCATTCTATAATAAATTCTTTCTCCTCATTTCTTCATGATGTCAAGTTATAGTAGCTGATAGGCAGGGCAAATTGGTTCTGCGGTTTTTGTTTATTATTTAGTGGAGATGCTTTAGAATTTACTGAATTTTTGAACTGAACCCATAAAAAATGAGTGAGAATCAGTAAAAAGAAAGGAACAACAGTTGTCTGTTAATACGGAAAACCGCAGGCCGAACAGTAACCCTTGCCCTGGCGGCAATACCCTTTACATCATAGGTACAGGGCCTGGAAAGGCAGACCACATGTCCGGCCGGGCACGTCAGGTTCTGGAGGCCTGCGATATTGTGGTGGGGTACAAAACCTATCTTGAACTGATCGAAGATGTGATTAAAGACAAGCAGACCCTTGCCACGGGCATGACCAGGGAAGTGGACCGGGTTCAGGCGGCCATTGATGCCGCCCTTGGCGGCCACTGTTGCGCCCTGGTTTCCGGCGGTGATGCAGGTATCTACGCCATGGCAGGACTGGTTTTGGAGATGCTGGCATTAAAGAAGATTGCCTGCAATACCGGCGAACAAGGCGGCCTGTGGGTTGAGGTGGTGCCGGGCATCCCCGCACTTGCTGCCGGTGCTGCACTTTTGGGTGCGCCGTTGACCCATGATTTTGCAGCCGTCAGTCTAAGTGATCTGCTCACCCCCTGGGAGATCATTGAAAAACGCCTGGATGCAGCAGCCTTTGCCGATTTTGTTATTACTATTTACAACCCCAAAAGCAAAAAGCGCGACTGGCAGCTTAACCGGGCCATGGAGATCATTTTAAAACACCGGGCCGGCACCACCCCTGTGGGTATTGTCACAGGTGCCATGCGGGACAACCAGAAGGTGGTTTTGTGTTCCCTTAAGGATCTGGACAAGGCCGACGTGGGCATGCAGAGCATCGTGATTGTGGGAAACAGTTCTACATTTATCTATAATGAGTTAATGATCACCCCCCGGGGGTACAGCAAAAAGTACGAAATATGAGTATTGAGATAAAGCAGGCAAAATGTATCGCCGTTCTCGGTACAGGTTCTGATGTAGGCAAGAGCGTGGTTGCCACAGCCCTTTGCCGGATTTTTTCAGACCAAGGGCATAAGGTGGCCCCCTATAAGGCCCAGAATATGTCCAATAATTCCGGAGTGACCCCCGAAGGCCTTGAAATGGGCCGTGCCCAGATTGTCCAGGCCGAAGCCGCCCGCATTGCCCCCCATGTGGACATGAATCCGGTGCTGCTTAAGCCCGTGACCCAGATCGGCTCCCAGGTGGTGTTGCTGGGAAAGGTGCATAAAGATCTCTCCGCTGCCGAATATCACCGGGAAAAGGCAAAACTTTGGGATACGGCCTGCGGCGCCCTGGATCGGCTGCGTGCCGGCAATGATGTGGTGGTGATGGAAGGGGCCGGTTCCTGTGCTGAAGTCAATCTCATGGCACGGGATATCGTAAATCTGAAAATGGCGGCATATGCCAAGGCACCGGTAATCCTCACGGCAGACATTGACCGGGGCGGGGTGTTTGCCCAGATCGTGGGAACCCTGGCCTGTCTGAACAAGGCCGAACAGGATATGATCGCAGGCGTTATCATCAACCGGTTCCGGGGCGATATTGCGTTGTTCAAAGAGGGCGTGGCATGGATCGAAAAAAAGACCGGCAAGCCGGTTTTCGGCGTGCTGCCCTGGGTGAATCATCGTATTCCCAACGAAGACTCTGTGGTGATCGAGCAGGCTGTGGCCAAAATTGATCCTGCCAAAACCCCCACGGTGCTGGTGGTGCGTACCCCCCATATATCCAATTTCACCGATTTTGATGCCCTGTTTCAGGTGGATGGATTAGGCGTGGATTTTGTTGAGCATCCAAGAGATCTGGCTGCCTACAAAGCCGTAATTCTGCCGGGTTCGAAGAGCACACGCAGCGACCTCAACTGGCTTGCCCGAACCGGTTGGGCCTCCAAAATTCAGACTTATGTAAAAAACGGCGGTCATGTTCTGGGCGTATGCGGCGGCTACCAGATGCTGGGAACCAAAGTCCATGACCCCCACGGTCTTGAAGGCACCCCGGGCGACACCGATGGATTGGGGCTTCTGTCCCTTGAAACGGTACTTAAAGCGCCCAAAACCACTACGATTTCCCGGTTTGAATGGGACGGCGTTCCGGGTCTTGGTTATGAGATCCACATGGGCCGGACAGTTTCTGCCGACCGTATTGCTTCGGGCAAACCCGAAGACAACGGCCTGTTAAGGGTAAAAGAGAGAAACAGGCAGGCCTGCACCGATTTTGACGGTGCAGCGACTGACTCGGGGCGGGTCATGGGCACTTACATGCACGGCTTTTTTGACTCCGCCCCCATCCTTAAAAAATGGCTTTCGCTTCTGGGCTTAGGCAAACTTGAGCCCCCCGAATCCTGGGGTCTTCAGGGGCGGGGCCGGCAGTACGACATGCTGGCCCGCCATTTTGAAACCCATGTGGATGTGGCAGCTATTGTAAGCGCCATGAATTAAAAAAAAGTAATGGGCGCATTCCCTTATCCATGTTGCTTGCCGGTAAACACATGAATCGACCGGTCCTTCTCTTTACCGATTGCCGGATCATTCGGCGCGTTTTCATCCCAGGAAACCAGGGCCTCCGGGTCCGTTATCACGATCACCGGACATCCGGCGCGGAAGGCGGTCCGCTCCACGGCACTGCCGGCATACCATTTTGTACCCTGTTTCTTTGTGTGGGATCCCAGAATGATTATGTCGGCATTGTTCTTTTCCGCACATTTAACAAGTTCCAGATGGGGCAATGCCCCTCCCCAGATTTGATAGGTGTAATCGGTCTCTTTGATCAGATCCCGGCAGAACGCTTCCAGGCGTTTTTCCGTATTTTTCCGGTCTGCTTCAGAATCTTCCTTGGTATACTTGGGATACGGCGGCACGGGGATCATGTGAAAGGGGAAAATTTTTGACCCGAATTTTTCCGCAGTTTTCCGGGCAAAAAACAAGGCGCATTCACAGGATACGGAAAAATCCACCCCCACCACAATTTTTTTGAATGCCGCCGAGGACAAGTGAACTGAGGGATTGATAATCATCACCGGACAATTTTCCCGCATGACCACCCCTTCCACGGTGCTGCCAATCTTTCCGGCCATCCGGACGGTACCCCTTTCAGCGGCACGTTCGGAATGGGGACCAAGAACGATCATGCCCGCGTTAAGGTGCCGGGATTGACGAACAATCTCTTCCCAGGGGAATCCGCAAACAACCTGAACATCAAAATCTATGCCCACCGGCAATATGGGTTTATAAAAATCGAAAAGTTCTTTCTGGACAATTTCCTGATATGCCGACGAAAAATTGATCTCCTCGCCGGTTTTAAAATCCTTAACCAGGTGTCGGTTGTTTTCATGGGAGGACTCCGCTACATGAAGAATGTTGAGCTTGGCTTGATGGGTTTCGGCGATGGCAGCGGCGCCTGTCACCACGGGGTCCTTAACTCCCACAAGGTCTGTCGCTGCTAAAATGTGCTTGAACATGGCTCCTCCTTTCTTTTTTTATGCATCAGGCCCTGTGCCTGTTGTTTGAGTACATTAATTTTTTAAATTATCCGGGGTAGAATTTTTGAAAGAGACGCATCCATGGATGCTTCGGTATTCACTTTTATATAGCGGTCCGTCTCTGTTTTTCGAATCGGTTCAAACCGGGTCTTAAATGATTGGAAATGCGAAATCCGCGCATCAGATATTGTATCCCGGCCCTTTCTCATGATCAACCTTTCTTGTAGAACAGGGTCCGGTACCGTGCATTCGGTAAACACGATGCCTGCACCTGATTGCTCAGCCAGGGAAACCACTTGTTTTCGATATGTTTCCCGGCTGAAGGTCGCATCTATTACCACGGAGTTGCCTTTTTTAATTTCTTTTTCTGCCAGAGATACAAGCGCGTCATAGGTCCGGCCGGTAGCGGTTTCCGAATACATTCCTTTTTCAAAGGGCATGTTCTCAGGATCCGTCGCCGGGGCTGAAAAAATTTTTTTTCGGACCACATCCGAATTGATGGACCGAATATTCAGTGCCAGGGAAAGGGCTTGTGCCAAAGTGCTCTTTCCGGATGCCGGCATACCGCAGATTACCCAGATCATGGGTCTGGAGAAGCGATCGGCATACCGGTCCGAAAGGGCAAGGTATTTTTTTGTCTTTTTTAAAAGTTTATTGCGTTCCTGTTCGGAAACATCATGCTCCTGCAGGCGGATGCAATTAACCTTAAAGCGTACCATGGCCCGGTAGCATTTATAAAAATTCATCAGTACATATACTTCGGGGTCATGACTATAGCCTGCATATGCTGAAAGAAACTTTTCAGCCAAAGCCGGAAATCCCAGAATTTCCATATCCATGACTAGAAAGGCCAGGTCCGCACCCACGTCCTGATACCGGAACCGGTCATTGAATTCAATACAGTCAATGATCTGAATCCCGGTGTCTGTGAAATAAATATGACCGGTTCTTAGGTCCCCATGGCAGTCCCGGAACCGTTTGTTTTCCATGCGGCGAAAAAACAGGGGCGGGTGCCTGTTTAAAAAGGCGTCTGTCCTGGACCATACCGACTGAAAACAATCGCCGTCAAACATTGACCCGAGCAGAGATTGGGCCTGTTTAAAGTTTTCATCGCAGTTCTGCCGGATTGTTTCAAAGGCCGCTTCCATATTGGGCGGCCTGTGGGATGTATCGGAACCGTAAAATTCGGACAGCTCCATTGCCAGCCGCTCAATCTCCTTATTCCCGATTTTTCCGGATCGCAGCAGCTGTTTCATGGAATGGGTCTCGGACAATTTCCGCATCCTTACGGCATATTCAACAACCGTTCCGTCGCCGCCTATATAAAAAAGGTCCCCTTTTTGGGTAATTTCCGTGACATCCAGGTATACGTTATTTGTCAGCCGGCGATTTAATGCGACCTCGCGGGTGCAAAAATGTCTGCGTTTTTCAAGGGTTGTGAAATCAAGGAACCCCATGCCCACGGATTTTTTAATTTTATAAACAACATCGCCTGCCAGGAACACCATCGAAATATGGGTTTCGCAGACCGTTACAGTGTGAGCAGGGTGGGGATAAAACTCCGGAGTCCGCATTTGTTTAAACAGGGCTTTTTGAAGGGCCGATTCTCTCATCTTCACTGGTGTGTTCCCCCGTTTGGAAGATTTTAGATAATATTAATTGTAGCACAAATATAGTCAAAAACAATGTTAGATTACCCTGAGCGATTGTTAATTTTGATTTTTGAATTCGAAATATTTTTTACCTAACAATTTTGTTCGCATATCTGCCGGCAATTTTTTTGGGATAACTGACTGGACAAATGTATGCGATATTGAGTATATCAACAAAATCGCCCCTGTCATGGGAGAATAGATTTTTAATATTTATGACTTCATTGTTTTTTAAGAAAGTGAAAATATGAAAAATCAGGATATCAAGAAATCCATCCACAAATTATTGAATTTTGCCGGCATCACCGTTAACGGAAGCAATCCCTACGATATTCAGGTGAAAAATGACCGGTTTTACCAACGGATAATCCATGAACCTGCTCTGGGGCTTGGTGAAGCATATATGGATAACTGGTGGGAGTGCCGTGCCCTGGATCAGTTCATCGCAAAAGTGTTGTGCGCAAACCTTGGGCAAGTATTAGAAAAGGAGTGGCGGATCACGTGGAATCTTTTAACGGCAAAGTTTTTTAATCAACAGTCTTCCAAGCGTGCCTTCATGGTGGGCCAACGCCACTATGACATCGGCAATGATCTTTATCAGGGCATGCTGGACAAGCAAATGCAGTATACCTGCGGATACTGGAAAGATGCCACCACCCTTGATCAGGCCCAGGAGGCGAAACTGGCACTGGTCTGCCGGAAATTAAAACTGGAACCCGGTATGAAAGTTCTTGAGCTGGGATGCGGGTTTGGCGGGTTTGCCCACTATGCGGCAACAAGGTACGGCGTTGAAGTGACTGGATACACCGTCTCCAAAGAGCAGGTCAAATTTGCAGAAAAACTATGCAAAGGGCTTCCTGTTGACATCCGGCTGGCAGATTACAGAACCGCCACCGGAGAATATGACCGGGTACTCTCCATTGGTTTAATGGAGCATGTGGGGTATAAAAATTATGGCACTTACATGAAACTGACCAATCGGTTGCTAAGGAATGACGGCATTGCTTTGGTTCATACCATCGGTCGTAATGATAGTTGTTGTGCCTGCAACTTATGGACTGCAAAATATATTTTCCCCAATGGCATGCTTCCCTCCATTGCCCAGTTGGGAAAAGCCATGGAAAACCAATTTGTCATGGAGGACTGGCATAACTTTGGAGAGGACTACGATAAAACATTAATGGCATGGTACGAAAATTTCAGACAGGTGTGGCCCAAACTTAAAGATAGATACAGCGATCGGTTTTATCGCATGTGGGAGTATTATCTGTTAAGCTGTGCCGGAGGATTTCGGTCTCGATCCATGCAGTTATGGCAAATTGTGATGACTAAACAGGGAACTTCAGCGCCCTGTTGTCGCCTTGTGTAAGAGACAAGAAAATAGAAACAAGAAAATAGATACAAGAGGGCGAAGCGCCTGTGGTACCCAATTTAAATAGTCTTCGACAATAGCTTAGGAGGGGTATGATTAACAAGGAGATCATTATCGTGGGAGGCGGCCCTGCCGGTGCCGCCTGTGCCTGGAAGCTCAAGCAAAAGGGGATCACGCCCCTGGTGCTGGATAAATATTCTTTTCCCCGGCCCAAGGTTTGTGCGGGATGGATTACCCCTGCCGTATTTAGGCTTCTTGAACGCCGAGGAGATGATTATCCTTACACCTTAAGTCAATTTGATAGAATTAATTTTCATCTGTTTGGTCTAAAAATTCCTGTACCCACTCGTCAATATGCTGTCAGACGATATGAATTTGATGCCTGGTTGATCTGCCGCGCCGGTGTCCCGGTTAACACCCATTGTGTAAGAAATATCACCCGGAAGAACGGTTTTTATATCATTGACGACCAGTATCAATGCAAGTACCTCATTGGTGCCGGCGGTACCCATTGCCCGGTTTACAAGACGTTTTTCACTCAAACGCGTCCCCGTCCTCCCAAATCCCTCATTGTTGCCGTTGAGAAGGAATACCCATATGATATTTCGCATCATCAATGCCATCTGTGGTTTTTTGACCATGGACTGCCTGGGTATGCCTGGTATCTTCCCAAGGGAAATAACTGGTTAAACATCGGCATTGGCGCAAAATTCCATACGTTGAAGCAGCGGGGACAGAACATTATGGATCAGTGGCGTCATTTTATAATGGATCTTCAAAAAAAGGGGTTTATCAGGGAAAATCCACCTAGTCCCAACGGTCACAATTACTATTTCCAGCATGGTCCGAAAAAATACCGACAGGACAATGCCTTCATCATCGGAGATGCGGCAGGGCTCTCTACCCTGGATATGGGAGAGGGTATCCATGGCGCTGTTTTAAGCGGTATCCGTGTGGCCGATGCCATCGTAGACAACAAACCGTTTGTTTTGCCTCACCCGCCAAGGTTCAGCCTGCCGAAAATACTGCTGCCTAAATGATCTTTGTGTAAATTCCGGTCAAGGTCAGGAGCTTTTCCCAAAAGCGCAGTCGGGAAACCGGCAGATCGGGCAGTTCCGGCACAGTCCCCCGTGACAAAGGCTTGCCAGCTCGCGTTTTCCAGGGCGCTCTCCGGCCATGATCCGGGGCAGCATCAGGTCAAATATGGTGGTGCGGTGATACAGCCCGCAGGCCGGCACTCCCATGATAGTGATCTTAGGGGTATAGCCTAAAAGAAACATGGCCCCGGGCAGCACAGCGGCTGAGTAGTGGACTTGATCAAAGCCAACTGCCTCAATAGATTCCCGGGTGACATCATCGGGGTCCACGGACATGCCGCCGGTGGTGATGATCAGGTCGGTCTCCTTGTCCATGTAATTCCGGATTTGGGCGGTGATGCGCTTCCGGTCATCGGGCAGGATATTCACCTCAAGTACCTGTGCCCCAAGCCGGGCTGTTTTTTCCTCCACAATGGCCTGGAACCGGTCCTGGATCAGGCCGTCATACACCTCGTTGCCGATGATGGCCAGGCGGATTTTCAAGGGATTGAACATTGAAACTGAAAAGATGGGATAGGCGGATTTCGCCAAGGCGGTGGCCTGGTCGAGTTTTGCCCGGTCAATGACCAGGGGAATGGCCCGGGTGGCTGCCAGGCTGTCGCCTTTGTCCACGGCGATATTGGTATGGATACTGGCGCACATGACATCATCCAGCATGTTGAATTCCGTCAATGCCGCCACATTTACCCTGAACAGCCCGGGATATGCCGCATATAGCTGCAGCTTGCCTTCGCTGGGTGTGCCGGAAAACTCAACCCCCGGTCCGGCCAGGGACGATGCAAGTTCAAACACTGCCTCATCCTCATGCACCTGGGTCTCATCAAGATCCAGCACATAGAGGTTATTTTTTCCCATGCGCATGAGCCGACAGATATCTCCGGCCTGGACCCGGTGTCCGCGTTTGAAGGCCGGTCCCTTGGACTTGTCGGGAATGATTTCGGTCATATCATGGGCAAGGGTCATGCCGCAGGCGTCCTGAACATGGACGGTTTTAAAGGGTGATGGTTGTGGGTTAGACTGTTTTTTCATGGTTAAATCTCTGCTCAAAATAAGATCCAAATGCACAATTGGGGCATAGATTCATGTTATTTTTTAACGCTTCCTTATTTATTTCTACGCGGCGCATAGGTTACACTTTTTGGGTAATCCATATTAGTCCCAATTTGTTTTATTGCACCAATCGGGTGGGATATTTTACAAATATATCAATTTTAACCATAAATTCAATTTATAACTCAACTTGCGTTGGCTTCTTTAATCAGCAAAAGTTGAGTTATAAATTTGAATCCTGTATGCTATAAGGGCCTGTGGGAACTTGGCCGTGCCTTCCGGGGCATTTTCACAACAAAGTTTGAAAGCAACATCCGGGTTTAACGAACCTGTGCTTTCTTAAGCAAAGCATGACTTTTAGACAGTGTCATAAACGTATTTCAAAGATAATGAGCCGATTTAAACAGTGGCGGATTTTAAAACACATCTTACCGTGGCAAGCATCGCAAGCAGCATTGCGGCAACAATGCTGTTTGCAGCGACAGTTGCAACTCCCCAGGAAGTGCTGCTTTACTTTGTTCTCGGGGTGGTGGGCGGCCTGTTGCCGGACATTGATTCAGACGCTTCTTTAACGGTCCGGTTGCTGTTTACATTTATTGCAACAGTGATATCCTTTTTAGTCATGTTCAAGCAGTGGGCCGATAACACAGTGATGGAGTTGTTCATCATCTGGGCGGTAAGTTTTGTTTTTATAAAAATTTTTATTTTTTCTTTATTTACGAAGCTGACGGTCCACCGGGGCATTATTCATTCCATACCGGCGGCAGTGGCCTTTGGATGCATGGCTGCAATCGGTCTAAACCGCGTGTTTCATTTCAATGATTTTGTATCCTGGATGGCCGGGGGATTTGTTTTTGGCGGTTCGATCCTGCACCTTATACTTGATGAACTGTTCAGTTTCAATTTTTTAAGCTTGAAAATGAAGAAATCTTCAGGCACGGCATTTAAATTTGGAAGCATTGGCAATATTAAGGCAACCATCGCCATGTATATGCTCATTGCCGTCTTGTTTGTGGCCATGCCCAGTCACACCCGTTTTGTTTCCGTGATTTTTGCCCCTCAAACCTATGAGCATCTCGCGTTTTTTCCCAGTGGAAAATGGTTTAGCCGGCTGTGTGCCGAGCTTGAAAAAACAGATATTATAAAATAGAAAAGATTTTGAGATTCAAACCGCATGCATAAGAGAGGAAACATGATTGTAGGAATACCCAAGGAGATCAAGTCGGCGGAGAATCGGGTGTGCATGACTCCGGCGGGAGTGGAGGTGATGATTAAGAGCGGGCACGAGGTGCTGGTGGAGAAAAGTGCCGGTGCGGGAAGCGGCTTTGCCGATGACGCCTACATCCGGGCCGGGGCCAACATCGTCGATACCCCCAAACAGATCTACGCTGGGGCTGACATGATCATGCACGTTAAAGAACCCTTGCCGCCGGAGTACGACCTGATCCGGGAAGGGCAGATCATTTTCACCTATCTCCACCTGGCCGCTGATGAGCCCCAGACCCGGGCATTGATCAAGAGTAAGTCCGTATGCATCGCTTATGAAACCATCCAGAAGGCCGACGGTACTCTGCCGCTGTTGACCCCCATGAGTGAGGTGGCCGGACGCATGGCCATCCAGGAAAGCGCCAGGTTTTTGGAGATGACCCATGGCGGCCATGGCATTCTTCTGGGCGGGGTCCCCGGGGTGGAGCCGGCCACGGTGGTGGTGATTGGTGGCGGCGTGGTCGGGGTCAATGCGGCCAAGATGGCCTGCGGTCTGGGGGCCAAGGTCTACCTGTTGGATCTGAACCTGGACCGGTTGCGTTACTTGAGCGATGTGATGCCGGCCAACTGCTTCACCCTGATGTCCACTCCGGCAACGATTCGCAAACTGGTAAAAAAGGCCGATGTCGTGATCGGGGCTGTGCTGATTCCCGGAGCCAAAGCGCCCAAGCTGGTGACCCGCGATATGCTCAAAACCATGAAGACCGGTTCGGTGCTGGTGGACGTGGCCATCGACCAGGGGGGGTGCTTTGAAACCTCCAAGGCCACCACCCATGGCGATCCCACCTTTGTGGTGGACGGCGTGGTGCACTACTGCGTTGCCAACATGCCTGGAGCAGTTGCCAAGACCTCGACGCTGGCGCTGACCAACGCCACACTGCCGTATGCGCTGCAGATCGCCAACCAGGGTTGGAAAGGGGCGATGCAGGCCAACGAGGAGATCAAACGTGGCGCCAACGTCATCAACGGCAAGGTGACTTACAAGGCTGTGGCCGAGGCTTTCGGTCTGGGTTATACATCCGTGGACGAATTGCTGAATTGAAAACGCTGATCAAGTCTGAAATATGCTCTTTTTCGGATGCCAGCAAGGAGAGAAGCGTCTGGGCGTGTTCTAGATAACACCTTTGCTCTGCTTGCCTTTCACACTTAAATGGTGTATGACCTTTTGCCATGGAGACCAGTGAAAAATATCAGGCCGAGGCCCAGATGCTGGCCAACCGGGTAAAAAAAAGATTCAAGCATCTGCATAAGCGGTTCGCAAAACAAAACCTGGAAGTTTTCCGGCTTTATGACTGGGATATCCCGGAAATAAGGGCTGTGGTGGACTGGTATGCAGGGCACCTTGTGGTTGGAGAATATGCCAGAGAACAGTCCACGCCGTACTGGCTGCCTCTGATGGGTAACGCTGTGGCGCAGGCCCTTGATGTTCCGCAGGCAAACCTGCATCTTAAAATCCGTAAAGCAGGCATCAAGGACGGGGCTCGATACCAAAGGATTAATACCAAGAATAAGAAAATCCCCGTGTGGGAACGCGATCTTCAATTCCTGATCAACCCCAGCGACTATGTGGACACGGGGCTATTTTCCGACCACAGGGAGACCCGGATGATGGTCAGGCAAATGGCCCGGGGTAAGGATTTTTTAAATCTGTACTGTTACACCGGGGCTTTCACCTGTTATGCGGCAAAGGGAGGGGCTGCCTCGACCCTGTCCGTGGACCGGGCCGAAACCGCCATTACCTGGGTCAAGGAAAATCTGGCCTTAAATCAGTTATCGGCATCATGCCACACCCAGGTCCAGATGGATACTTTTGATTTCCTGAAAAAAGCCCTTCGACTTGAACACAGATACGATCTGGCTGTGGTGGACCCACCCTCCTATTCCACAACGCGCCTGGACAACATGCACTTTGATATTGCCAAAGACTATCCGTTTTTGCTTAACCAGGTGTTCAAGCTCATGCGCTTGGAGAGTACGGTCTTTTTTTCCACCAACCACCAAAATTTTTTGTTGGATGAAAACAAGCTTGATGCCGCTGATATTAAAGAGATCACCCAGGAAACAATCCCTGAGGATTATGTTTCCAAGAAAAAACAGATCCACCGGTGCTGGCGTATCACTTGTTAGGGATATTCAGGATGCAGGCATTGAAACAGGTTCCGGCTTCCAGAAAATATTTTCGGGTCTACATATTGTGTGACCCCATTTCTTCAGATTTTTCAAACTTTGTTGTGGGCTATGCCCGGCAGTTGATGTGTCAGGTCAGCCCACGGCTGCTATAAGAAAGGAGTGCCCATGGATAACTTGCTTGATCATCCGTTAATTGAGCAGCGTTATTTTTTTCCCCGCAAGGGTTTTTTTGCTGATCCTTTTTGGGTTGATGTTGATGGCGCAAGATTAGCCTGCAGCTATCATGAAATTAATCCCGAGGCGAAAACGCTAGTACATTTTCACGGTAATGGTGAGATTGTTGATGACTGGCAAGGTGATTTTGTCTCCTTGATTCATCAGATGGGCTGTAATTGTTTGTTGGCGGAATTGCGCGGTTATGGACAATCAAGCGGTCGGGCGCAATTGGGTAAAATGATCTGCGATGTAGCGCCAACCATCGAAGCCTTAAAACGTAATCAGAAGGATTTGATTTTTTTCGGCCGTAGTGTTGGTTCTATTTTTGCTCTTGAAGCCGCAGCCCGTTTTCCTGATGCCGCCGGGCTGGTTCTTGAAAGTGCTGTTGCCGATGTGCTTGAGCGTTTGCTGTTGCGTGTTCACCCTGATGAACTCAATGTTGATTTCTCTGCTTTACGCAACGCAGTGGACCAGCAGCTTAATCATCAGCAGAAAATAGCCTCATTTAAAGGCGATGTATTGGTGCTGCACACCGTTAATGATGGCTTGATTGATGTGAGCCACGGTAAGCGGCTTTATGATTGGGCGCCAGGGCGTAAAACGATTAAATTGTTTGATCGGGGCGATCACAACAGCATTATGATGTTTAATGCCGATGAGTATTTTTCTTGTTTGGAAAGTTTTATTCGTGGTTTGAGCTGATGTACCGGCTTACCTGCCGATCACGCCGATGGCGGTGCAAAGATCAAGTCCGCCATGGAAAAGGGGCATGGTTGACAGGCTTAAGTTCAGTGCCTGGAACTCTTTTCTGCCCGGACAGACAACGCCTGCCCGCCATCCTTTGAAATCCGCAGCCAGCTTGTTCCCGATCTCTTTATAAAGGGCTGTGATATCGTCATTTTTATCCAGGCGGATGCCATAGGGTGGATTCAGGAGCACTACTCCCTGGTTGTCTGTAATGGGTGGGGGCTTCATGGTGAAGAAATCATCGCAGACTGGGCAGATGCGTTGAAACAGCCTGTGTCGGGTGCAGGTCTGTTTCAGCCGGTCAATGGCTGCCTGGTCTATATCACGGGCCAGGATGGGGGGCAACGCCCCGGCGTCCATGCATGCCCCGGCTGCTGCCAGAAGCGTGTTGCAGGCATGGGTGATACTTTTTTCCTCAAATCCAGGCCAGGCTTCAAAGGCAAATGATCTGAATGCCCCTGGGGGCAGTGCGCACTGCATCATGGCGCCCTCTAAGCTGAATGTGCCGGAGCCGCACATGGGGTCGGCGATCATGTCCTTTTCTGACAGATCCAGCCGGGTCAGAATGGCAAAGGCCAGGGTTTCACGCAAAGGTGCTTTAACAATTTTTTCTTTAATTCCCCGTTTGTACAAAGAGGTTCCAGACATATCGAGGGAGAGTTCAAATCTGTCATTTTCCCCGCGGACCATCAGGGTCTGGGAAATGATTTCGGCTGGTTTGATGATGTCGTGCTGCCTGGATGTATCCTTTAAAAACAGCCGGTCATGAATGATGGGTCTGATCCGGTCCGCAATGGCTGTGGAGTGATACAGGCGCGATTTGTGGGTGGATACCCTGATATCGGGCTGGCTTTGGGGCGGCAGGTACAATTCCCAGTCAATGGATTTAATCTGTTCTTCAAGCCGCCTGAAACCATCTGCCTTGAATGATGCGACACGCATGAGTATCCGGGTGGTTGATCCCATCAGAATATTGGCCAGGCAGGCGGTTTTCAATTTGGTTGTGAATTCAATCCCCCCGGGAATGGCCTTAATATCAGTGATTCTGTGGTTATCTGAGAATATTTCCCCCGCCTTTTGGGAGACCCGGTTCACCTCTGTTTCACAAACACCGCCAAGGCCCGGTGGGCATACGGCAAAAAAAACATGGGGTCTTCCGGAAATACGGCGTTTTATACGTTTTTCAAAGGCTGAAGGGATGTTGTACAATTTTTTTAAAAAGTCCTGCCGCAGCAGGAACCGGGACCGGCACATCCACTTTTTTCACCAGGTCTGGAACCGCAGCAGGCTGTGTCGTTGGGGCCGGGCAGGGAGCTGCCGGATTTGCCTGAAAAGCTTGAGTGGGCTGCCATGAGCTTTTCAAGTTGGGTACTGCCGCACTCAGGGCAGACAGTCTGGTCATCCCGACCGGTCACGAGCAGTTCAAGGATCCGGTTGCATTGCGGACAATGGAAGTCATATAAAGGCATATTTTCTCCTTTTTTACAGAAGCACACCCTGTGCTGGCGACACCTTTTTAAATGAGACGGGGGTAAGATAGGGGTAAAAGATGCCACCAGGACAGGGCGCGCTTCGGATTAATTTTTACCAGTGACCTTCGGCGTTGGCCCCGTCGGCAAATGTGAATTTACCTGCTTTAAAGTCCTCAATCGTACTTTTGATGGTACCGGAGGCCTCATTGGCTACTTTTACGCCGGCACTGTCAAGGGTTTTGAATGCATTGGGGCCGCAGAACCCTGTGATCAGCACCTGGGCACCCTTGTCACAGATTGCCGAAGCTGCTGTAATGCCGGCGCCTTTAAAGGCATTTTTATTTTCAGAGTTATCAATGACCTCAAAATCCAGGGTGTCTGTGTCCACCACTATGATGTAGGCAGCTCTGCCGAATCTGGGGTCCACTTGGGCATCAAGGTCTTTACCCGCTGATGTAATAGCTATTTTCATTGGTTTTTCCTAAAAATTATTAATCTGTGTCCGTCCTGAAATGAATTTGTGGATGGGCACTAGTGTGCGCCGCCGCCGCCACCGCCGCCGCAGACCTGATCATTCTGGATCTGTGTAAGTTTGCCGGCAATAAGGTCCATGACTACAGGTTCAATATCCGGACGCTGGTCATCGTGATAGACATCAATGCCCACCTGGCGGAAGCCCATGAGCGGCCGCATGCCGATGCCGCCCACGATCAGGGCATTTACCCGGTGTTCGGACAGAAGGTTTACAGGCACCATGCAGCCGCCCTGGGCATGCTCCTGGTTAGCAACGGTGGATACCGTTTCAATTTTTCCATCCTTGACATCCACAAAGGTGAATACGTCACAATGTCCGAAATGGCCTGAACGGGTACCGGAAAGTCCTCCTTCTCCGTTGGAGGGGATTGCAATTCTACCGTTTTCCATAATTTTTACTTAACTCCTTTACTTGTGTATATTGAATCTAAAAAATATTATTTAGTTAGCACAGCCTGTCCATCTTCATGGCCGGGTGAGCCATAATTCGATTCCAGATCTCTTTGATTTGTGTTGCGGCAGGGCTGTCACCATGGGTTTCCATGATGGATTTACCTTGGACCATGGCTGTTGTGAATGCCGGGTCAAAGGGGAGTTTTCCCACAAATTCCATATTTCTTTTTTCGGCAATGACCTCAATGGCCCGGGCCTGATCCGGGTTTAAATCGTATTTGTTGATGCAGACCATGGCCGGCATTTTAAAATGGGCTGCCAACTGGGCCACACGTTCCATGTCATGGATGCCTGAAACCGTGGGCTCCGTCACGATGAGAACTGCGTTGGCATGCCCGATGGAGGCAATAACCGGGCATCCGATACCCGGAGGGCCGTCCGTGAGCAGGATGTCAATGTGGTTCGCAAGTACGCGTTTTCTGGCCTCGTCTCTGACCAGGGCCACCAACCGGCCTGAGTTGTCTTCTGCAATGCCTAAGCGGGCATGGATCATCTCTCCGAACCGGGTAGAGGAAGCAAACCATTGTCCGCAGACTTTTTTCTCAAATTTAATGGCAGATTCAGGACACAGGTCTGCGCAGACCCCGCAGCCTTCACAGGCAAGGCCGTCAATATAAAATATCCCTGCGCCTTCCACCGGTTTAACTGCGTCAAACCTGCAAAGTTCCATACACTGACCGCAGCCGGTGCAGGCGTCAGGGATGATTTCTGCCTCATAGCCGCCTGCAAAATCATGGGTTTCTTGAATGTCCGGGTCCATAATCAGGTGGAGGTCTGCTGCATCCACGTCCGCATCACAAAGCATCATATTTCCGGCAAGGCTTGCAAATGCTGCTGTTAAACTGGTTTTTCCGGTTCCGCCTTTGCCGCTTAAAATAACAAGTTCTTTCATCAGGCATCCCCTTTCCGGTTTACGATTGCTTCAATAGATGTGTACAGACCTTTAAATATCTCTTTGTATTCAGGCAAAGCCTGGACAAGCAGCTCGCCCTTTGAGTAGGCCGAAGCAATGTCCTTGTCAAAGGGAATTTCCAGTAAAATTGGAATATTTTCATTTCGGGCATAAATTTTAACCCCATCATTGCCAATACCCGCCCGGTTGATCACAATACCGCAGGGAATGCCTAACAGCTTCACCGCTTCCACGGCCAGGGTCAGATCATGCAGGCCAAAGGGCGTGGGCTCGGTGACCAGAAGCACAAAATCCGTTCCTTTCATGGAGGCAATAACGGGACAGGAGGTGCCCGGCGGGGCATCTATAATGGTGAGTTCTTTTTCTTTCTCAAGTTTCCGAACCTGCCTGATGACCGGTGGTGCCATAACCTGGCCGATATCCATAAGCCCCCGGCCGAATGACGGGGAACCGGGCAGATTCAGGCTGCCTGTTTCCACCGTACCGATGAACCGGTCGATTTCAGTGATGGCTTTTTCCGGACAAACAACCGTGCAGCCGCCACAAGAGTGGCAGAGTTCCGGAAAGGTAACCACCGTTTTTCCGGCCACGGCAATTGCGCCGAACCGGCAGATATTCATGCATTTTTTGCAATAGGTGCAAAGGCTTAAGTCCACTTTAGGCACAGGGGCATTGACCTTTTCTTTTCCAGTGAAGTTTGGGTTCAGGAAAAGGTGGGCATTGGGTTCTTCCACGTCGCAGTCTAAAAGCATAAGGTCTGTATCAAGACTTGCGCAAAGATTGGTGGCCACAGTGGTCTTGCCTGTGCCGCCTTTTCCGCTTGCTATGCTGATAATCATATAATTTTATCTCCTTGCGGTCAGGGTTTCCCCTTACCCCAGCAACCTGATTTTTTTCAATTGGTTTTCCAGGTTTCGGGCATCATCCTGGCCCGGTTGAACAGGCAGCTGCATCAGCACACCGTATCCTTCATAAACATCATGGAACTGTTTTTTATCCATGGTGCCGCTAATTGCACAATTGGTCATGGGGCTTTGGGTGGTGACGGCCTCCACCAAGACTTTGGCATTCATGTCCGACAGAGCTTCTTCCATGATTACCAGGTCAATCCATTGACCTTTTGGCGTATTGGCAATCAGGGATAAAAGTTCTTTGCCGGTTGCGCACCATTTTATTTCAATGCTGTGTTGGCCCAACATCTGTTCAAGCCCCTTAAACTGAGCTTTGTCCCTGCTCACAAATACTGCCTGTTTCATTTTGTATATCTCCAGTCTCTTTTAATTCAATTGCCAAGATCCCTGGTTTTGGAATCTTCGATAAAGGAAAGCAAAGCATGTGCCATTGCTTGATTAATATTGAACTTATGTGCAATGGACTGAAAAATAAGGCATATTATCTCTTTGGCAAGGGGGGGATAAAAAAGACGGCTATGTGATGGGTGCAAAAATGCGACCATGTATTGCATATGCAACAACGTGGGGCAAAAACGAAACCTCTGGGGTTGTTGTAATTGATTTATCGTCACGGAAAGCACTCAAAATTAAGGAACGGATCTTAAATACCTTGTCCATTTTGCCATATCCGGGAGCGCGGACGGCACACCCGCGCTCCCCAGGTTAAACTGTTTCGGACTCAGTGTTGTGTTAAAATTCAGGGCAGCTTATCAAATGCGCAATGGAGAAGTTTTTCCGTGGTTTCCCATGAGATGCATTCATCTGTGATGGAGACCCCGTACTGAAGGTTATCCGCATCCCCGTTGCATTTGCACTTCTGATTGCCTTCAAACAGGTTGCTTTCCAGCATCAGGCCCACAATCCTGTCATTGCCCCCAAGCCTTTGATCCACGGCGCTCTTGAATACAAATGCCTGGCCCGTGTATTTTTGGCCGGAGTTGTCATGGGAACAGTCAATGATCACCGCATCCAAAAGGCCTCTTTCCCTGAGTCGGGCCTGGGCTTTTCCCACGGAGACGGGATCGTAGTTGGGTGTGGCCCCGCCGCGCAGGACAATGTGGCAGAAGCGGTTGCCCCGGGTGGAGACAACGGCTGTTTTGCCGTCCGGATCAATGCCCAGAAAATGCTGGGGCGTCTTGGCGGCCTGGGTGGCGTTGATTGCTGCCGTTAGAGTGCCGTCGGTACCGTTTTTGAATCCCACGGGCATGGAGAGTCCCGAGGCCATCTCCCGGTGGGTCTGGGACTCTGTGGTGCGGGCACCAACGGCCACCCAGCTTAAAAGCCCGGCAATGTACTGGGGGGTAATGGGATCTAAAATTTCCGTGGCAGCAGGCAGGCCCAAGGCATTGATGCTGATCAGCAGGGACCTGGCCCTTCGAAGTCCTTCTTCCATATTATATGAAGAATCCAGGAGCGGATCATTGATCAGTCCCTTCCAGCCCACGGTGGTTCTGGGTTTTTCAAAATAGACCCGCATAATCAGGCTGATTTTATCTTTTACCTCTTCGCGCAGGGCTTTCATCTTTTGGGCATACTCCATGGCGCCATCCATGTCATGGATGGAGCAGGGACCTGCAATGACCATCAGCCGTTTGTCCTCTCCGGTAAGGATCTCCTGGACTTCCCTCCGGCCGGCCAGCACGTTGTCGGCAGTTTCGTCGGGTATGGGCAGTTCCATTCGCATGACTTCCGGGGAGGTAAGGGTGAGAAATGATTCTACGTTTACATCGTTAATCTGTTTCATGACGATTCCTTTCGCGGGCTCTGGTCGCCTGAAACTTCAAATAAAAAAGCCGCAGGCGGTGTCTGCCTGCGGCTTTAAAAAATGATATATTTAGCGCAATACAGGCAGGCCGGTATAAAAATAATACCAGAAATAAAAATAATAGCTGTCTGTTTTGCGGATGGACATATAGTTTTCCTTTATATAACTATAAAAAGTTGTATAAACTCGTTTTCCTGGCGAGTCAAGCATTTAATTTATGAATTTCGTATGGAACCGGTGCTGATCTGTACGGCATTATACTTTACATAAGAAATGATGTTTGGTAAAAAAATTGCATTTGTCACGTTTTCAACAAAACAGTCCCATTGTTTTGACAAGGATCTTCTCAAGCGGTTTATTGCTACCTTGAGCAAATCTGATAGCTTTGACCTCTCGGGCCTTCTGTGACGCCTTTCCGACACAGACCCTGTAAGTTTAAGGAATGAGCACGAAATTAAGATGCCTGATTAGAACTTTTATTTGAAATGATTCTTCCACAATGCTTCTGCTATTGAATGCTGTTTTGAAATTGGCTTGGGCGAGGATAAATAGACACATTGTAGGGCCTCTAATTCCTCAAAATCTTTGAAGATGCCCGATTTACGGCGGGGGAGTCGCCGTGAACTCTGAACATCTACGGTTTGAGTGTAGCATGTTTCTTGTTTGACTTGAGTAAGCTGTCCCCAGAATACCCAATTTGAGATTATCCTTATCGTTACACGGATTACAAGAAAAAGCGCTGGATGAATTTTTATTTTTCATAGAGCCCACAAGATATTGTGATTGGGCTGAAATCAAAAAGCCTGAGCGCTCATACCATTATGTTGCGAGTGGACTTAACTCATTGAATTTATAGAGTATTCAAATGGTGGCTATGTAAGTGAATATCCTTTTACAATTCAATAGGTTACAGCGTATTTGAAAAATCCCAAAAATGGCTGGCTACATAATTTTTCCACCATTAGAGGCGGATCAAGTACTAAATTTACCGCAGCCATACAGATAACGTAAAAAACCTTCCGCTATTCGAGCCCTATGAATAAGCAGAAAGCGGCGGGGTAGTAATTTTTAAATAGGGCGGGGTTCTGCTGGGTCAGGCAAGGTAAACACGCAACAAAAAAAACTCGCTACATAAATACCATGATTGCTCGGTCAACCTATGTATAAACACCGAGTCATGGCTGACATTCATACCATGAAATCTATTATCCAGTTTTAACCTAACAAACATATAGTTATAGAGTTATACGTGAAACCTTTTTATGAAAGAAAGGCGCAAAAAGCTGGTTTCTTTCATGTTTTGTTGTGCCCACCAAGGCATGACTGTTAGTCGGATTAAGGTCATTGTCAGCGGGCTTGATTCGACTGTTTAGATATCTTTTTCAAGGCGTCAATCCGTTTTGGAATTATTTTTCTTGATATAACAATGCTGATATGTAATGCAGAGGATAAAGAGAATACTGGTAATCTGGATATCATTAATTTTTGTAAAATGTTTTTAGAGGTTAGCTTATGAAAAACGACATAGGTCTTTAAATATCTGGACAAAAGGCTATCTTATATTAATTTAAAAGAAAGAGTTTGTATTTTATTTACGATATGCAATATTATTTTATAACTATTTGTTTTATCCATAAAAATGATTTTATAAAATTGGAGAAAACTATAAATGATTAATTTCGAAACGATACACTTATTTCAATTTGCCTTTTTCGCTCCAGGCTCAAGACTTGAGCCATCACCAGAAATTATTACGGATTTACTTAAAGCATTCTCCGGTACAGAATTTATGCCGACAACCATCCAAGAAATGCGGTTAGGGGCAATAGCTGAGACTCGTATGCAACTACAGCTTGTTACAAAAAATTCTGAGTGGCGTATTGAGTTTGAGCCACATCGCATATGCTTCACAAAAATGAATGTTCCAAATAGAGAGATAGGAACTTTAAAAAAATTTTCTCAAGAACTTAATGACTACACGACACGACTTTCCTCTGTCATCTCATTAAACGGTACTCGGCTATCCTACGTGACAAAAGGATGGCTTAAGGAAATGAAAAAAGAGGAACTTGAAGAAATTGCTAAAAAATTTTTAATAATGCCATCATTCTACCAAGAAAATATTCCAGTCGAATGGAATTATAGAACTATCTCAAGATATGAAACTTCCATTAAGAACACCCCTGAGATAGTTAATGTTATCACAGACATTAATCGAATACAGAGTCTGCTAAAAGAAAAGACCGAGGAGAAAGAATTCAGTCGCCTTGAAATTGGATTTGACATAAATACTTTTCAAAACAATAAAAAAGGACGTTTTCAGCTTAATGATGCTGAGGAATTTATGCAAAACGCAGAAACTATAAGCCATCGTTTATTAACCGAATTAGAAGAGATGATTTTATGAATATTTTTAAGACAGCTCACTCATCAACCAGAGATGAAGATAGTCTGGCTCAGAATGATGGCTTCGTCTCGGAGAAAGCATTATTTTTAAAAAATAATGAATTTGACAGAGTCTCAAGCACTAAAAATTCTTTAATAAACAACGTAAGACTTTTATTGTCTAAAACATATGAAGAAGACTTCTTAAAATCTGCAACCACTAAACGAGTAAGTCTAAAAAACCAAACAGAGACACTTACGGATGCATGTAAAGCCGATACAGAACTATTGAAAAACAATTTCGTGCAAAATTTATTACAAATATTGCGCAACGTTGAGTTTGAATTTGGATATGAAACTCCAGCAGATAAATATGTCAGAGATGCGTTAGCAAAATACGGAACCTTTGTTAGAGAATGGATTAATGATGTTTTTCTGCGGTGTTTTGATGATCCCCAAATAGTGTCGGCTATTCTTCGAGTAATATCTCATTTTGAATATTCTCAAATGTACCCTCAAGGAATGACAATAGCTATTGCTGCAACACGACACGAAGATGCAGAGGTTCAAGAGTGTGGAATACGTTGTTTTGAAAACTGGGAAGCAACAGAAAGCATTCCCATTTTAAAACATCTTTCGTTTTCTGAGAGATGGTTAAATGATTACCTGGAAGATGTAATTACAGATCTTGAAGGATTAAATTCTTAATGTCTCTTATAGTAAGAAAGATCGAATACAACAAATGGATGCAGCGCGATATTTTGAACGGAGCGGAACCTTCTTCGGATGCAATTACCAATTGCATGAAAACAACTAGAAATACACTGTCTGTCTGGTATATAAACGATTCTACAGAGCTTGAAGAAGCTGTATTGGCTATGGCTTCACAATTTGATCATCTGGATACTGCAGATTTCTTGATCATCGAAATCCCTTTACTTCAAGAAAAACATCTGCTTCTTGATAAAACACGGGGAATGACCCCTTATTCCAATTTTGCTGATAACCATAGAGATATCATAAATCTTGACTATTCCTCCTTAGGGTCTATGGCAAGAATTGTGGTTGAATCTATTAAGAGATCATACAGAGAGCGATTCACAAGGCCTAAACTTATAAATCTTCTTAAGCAAGGGATCGATGATGGCAAGATTAAGCCAGAAGATCTTAAAGAATCAGTTAGAGCAAAACTCTTCCAAGCATAAAATTGGATTTGGAAAGTTCTTAAAATCAAGTATTATTTCTATTTCAAAAAATACAGTATCTAAGGTTTGTTGATTGAAGACCGGCATGACACACACTATATAAAAAGTTGATTCTGACTTGCCATCTTGACCTGTTGACTATGTCTATACATAAACGCTGTGATGCTTGTTATTGAATGCGTTGGCTACTTCCGTTATTGAATGCCGCCTTAAAATAGGCTTGGGCAATTGGTAATAAGGTCACGCTTTTAGTATTCTCAACGTGCGTGGAGTTTCATATTTACATCCGGTTGCTTGGCTGATATTGGAATATTATCCTTTTGGCTACCGACATAACGCGGGACAATTTGACCCGGTGATGAGAGTTTTGCAATACCTGCGGCTCATGAACCGGGGTTCCGAAGAAGCCTTGTTTTAAAGGGTGTCCCGGCTTAAATCGGTAGCCATCCTTTTTCTGTTTTTTCTAACGGGATAACCGACATTGGGCAGATAATCCATAACACCCTTATTTTATTAGGGGTGAAAATTTGTCGAACAAACTCAGACTCAATAAATTCAAAAGGTTACATATGGGGTTGCCCAATGTCGAGGATAACATTACAATCTCAAGTTTTAAAAGAGAAAAATTACATAATAACTTATTGGCTGGCACACAAATTCAATATGGAGACCATGGTGAGAAAAAACAATAAAGCTTCAAAATCGTTGTACCAAAT
>Ga0209800_10000611_pt1 | contig 51597 bp, 40 predicted proteins | sample Higcelweek8metaG_FD_187174 | JGI IMG/M metagenome (GOLD analysis project Ga0209800, IMG submission 187174) | Freshwater pond sediment microbial communities from the University of Edinburgh, under environmental carbon perturbations - High... | ecosystem: Environmental > Aquatic > Freshwater >...
TAAGTCCGCGCGATTTTCGGCTTCCATGCCGTCGTAAAGCTTTTGCAAAAGCGCCTTATGCTCTCTTGCCTTGGGGGAATCTTCAAGCAGAGTTATATGCGGCTCCAAACGCGCTATTGATTTTTTGCGCTTAAGCGCAAGGCCTGAAATGAGGTCGTCCCTTTTAAGTATGGCCTCAAAAATCCTTGCGGCTCCCCCAAGCCTTCCGTCTTCAAACGCGTCGAGCGCGCTTGAAAGCGTCTCGGGGCGCAAATTCCTTATTGGGTTAAACCTAGCTCTCGATATTCGCGAACTTATGCTCGGTGTTACAGTTTTTGCGTTCATCCCGCAACCATACAGCATAACTTATTTTTCAAAAAATATACTTTTGGAACTTTTGATTGGACACAAACTTTTGAAACTTTGGAAGCGATTATTACTTTTAAAATCACTTAAATTTTAAGCGCAAATGCCTTTGAAAACTCCTCAAATAATGCGCATAGGCAAAAAAAGCGCCATTGCTGGCGCAAAAAAGGGGCGGAGAACAGCAAAACGTTAAAACCCCACGTTTTCAAAGTGGGATACGTTTAATACATTTCCGTTATCGTCATGTACGACTTCAACCGCGTCATATCTGTAAGAAACGGGCGTGCTGCGTTTTAAGCTTTTAATATAGTGCATGGCCGCAATTTTTATATTTTTGCGTTTTTTAAGCGACACGGCGGCATAATAACCGCCGGTTTTAGAATCGTTCTTACGCGCTTTTACTTCTACAAAAACTATGCAGTCGTTTTTTTTATCAAAGGCCACCAAGTCTATCTCTTTATGGCCGAATTTGTAATTTTTTACTAAAATTTCAAGACCGCAACTTTTCCTCAAATAATTTGCGGCTGCACTTTCCCCAAAAAAACCTAAAACGGCTCTATTTCTTTGCTTGCAAATTCCAAAAAATTTTGCGAAATAGGGAAAACAAGTTGGAAAAAGCTTTGAAAGCTGAAGAAAAATTTTGTTTTTCTTGGGTAAATCCATTTATTAAGAAATTAAGTTTTTTCGGCTTTAAAATTTTGTATAATATCTTAAACATAAAATTAGAAATCAACATAAAAAGATGGATGATTTAGTAAAACAATTTGGTGAAAGCCTGCAAAGCGGGCAATTTTTGGAGCAGCTTTTTAACGTTGCTCCAAACTTGCATTATTTCGTTAAAGATACCGAAGGCCGTTTTGTGGCTTTCAACAACAACCTTATGAAGTCTTTAGACTGCAAGAAGCCCGAAGACCTGTATGGTAAAACAGACTACGATTTTACGCCGAGTTTCCTTGCCGATATGTTTGTGAGGGACGACAAGCATGTGATGACTACGGGCAGACCCATACTTGAAAAGCTTGAGCTTGCGCCCAGTGATGAACTTATACCCGATTGGCGCCTTTCCACAAAAATCCCGCTTTACGGCAAAGACGGCAAGATAGTCGGTCTTGCGGGGGTTACGCGCATGTTAAAATCTACGGATCCTATATACCTTGGGCATCCCGAAATCAGCGTGGCCATAGACTATATCAAGCGCAACTATATGAATAAAATCAGCATACTTGAAGTGTCTGAACAGGTCGGCATTTCGGTAAGCTCCATAGAGAGGCTCTTTAAGCGCATATTTAAGACGACGCCGATAAAGTACATAAAAAAAATCCGTTTAAACGCGGCCTGCCGCGAATTGCGTTTCAGCGACGTTGCCATTGCCGATATCGCGGAAAAGTGCGGATTTTACGACCAAAGCAGCATGAATAGGGATTTTCGTTCCGTTTTAAATTTGACACCTTTCCACTACAGGAAAAAATACAAGCGTGACAAAAATCAGTAATAGGCGTTTTTCAAAAATTTCTTCCACAAATTTCATACATACCGCGGAGGCCGCTTTTGCGCGCTCCGCGGTTTTATTTTGCGGGAGGGCGTTATGAACAGGCCGCCCATGCGCTCTTGGATAGAGGTTGATTTAAAGCGCCTTGAAGATAATGTCCGTGGGATAAAGTCGCACTTCCCGACAGGCGTAAAATACATTTGCGTAGTCAAGGCAGACGCTTACGGACACTGTATGCCGCAGGCGGTGGGGCGTTTTTTGCGCGGGGGCGCAGACATTTTTGCGGTTGCCAATCTGCATGAAGTTTCGCGCGTGCGTGAGATAGTTTCTTCAAAGCCCGTCTTGGTGTTAAGCCCCATACTTTATGCGGAGCGTCATCTCGTGTTTGACTACGGCGCAACGCCGTCCATATCAAACATGGAAGAGGCCAGACATTTTGACTCTCTTTCTGCGGCTGTCGGCAAGGTTTTGGACGTGCATATAAAGGTGGATACGGGCATGGGGCGCGTTGGCGTATGGCATGAGAAGGCGGTCCAATTCATAGAAGAGGCAATGTCTTTTAAGAATATCCGCATAGCCGGCATATTCTCTCACTTTTCATGCGCAGATACCGACAAAGATTATACCTTTTTCCAATATAATTTATTAAAAAATATTGTGTCGCGCTTTGACGTTTCAAATATGCTTATACATATGCATAACAGCGCCGCGCTTGAATATATACCGCTTGAAACGCCATTTAATGCTGTGCGCGTGGGGCTTTTGCAATACGGCATAAATCCTCGCGGCTATTCCGCAAACGGCGCAATGGGCATAAGGCAAGTGCTCAGTTTCAAGGCCAAGGTTGCGGGCGTTTCAAACACGGCGCAGGGCGGGCGCATAGTGTCTATAAGCGCGGGTTACGCCGACGGCGTGCCCGCCGGTTTCAAGGGCAGCGCCTATGTGCTGATAGGGCAAGAGCGTTGCCCCGTAATAGGCCATGTCAGCCTTGACGAATGCTTTGCGGACGCTTCCGCCGTTTCCGACGTAAAGGTGGGCGACGAAGTGGTTTTCATAGGCGAGCAGGGGTCTCACAGCATAGACCTTTGCGATTACAGCAAGTGGACGTGCCGCATCCCTTGGGAAACCATGGTCGCCATACCCAAGCGCGTTGAGCGCGTATTAATAGCCTGAAAATTTATGCAGAGCGGATACTTAAACTTAAGCCCTTATTTCAGCCTTCCGCCCGCCGACATGATGTGCGGAGGCTCTCCCTTAAAATCTGCAGAGGGTTTTGAATTTTATTCAAGCGGGCGCGCGGCGGTGTTGGCGCTTAAATCCGCAGAGGGCGGCGGCAAGCGCGCCTTGCACGTGCCGCATTTTTTTTGCCCCGCGGTTGCGGAGTTTTTTGCGGCGCACTTTGAGGTTAAAAATTACGAGCACATACCGTCGGAGGCTTTGCCGCGTTTTGAAACCATACGCGCCAAAGGCGGCGACATAGTAATGGCAGTCAATTTTTACGGCATTTTTGATTCGGCGGCATGGGCAAACTGGAAGGCGTCAAATATGGGTGTGACGCTTCTTGAAGACCATAGCCATGCGCCTTTTTCTTTGGCGGCGCTGCACCCTGCGGGCGATTATTCTTTTGCATCGCTGCGCAAATATGCGCCCGCTTGCGGCGCGTATCTGAATTTGAAGGGGCGCGGTGCGCGCGCTCTTTTTAACAAGGGCTGTAAGGGGATGAATCTTTTTGAGGCAAAGATACTCTCTGCGCAGGCGCTTAAATTTTTGCAGTCGGGCGGCGCCGATATGGATTCTTCAAAGATTTTCGAGACCTTTGAAGACGCCGAAAACATGCTGTGCTTCAATCCCGAAAACCCCCGTATTAGCGAGTATTCTTTAGATATGGCGCGCCGTTTTTGCGTTTCAAAGGCGTCGGCGCTCAGGCGTGAAAACTTTCTGGCGTTTTCGGAAACTTTGGCGCGCTTCAAAAATCTGCCGTTTGAGGTGCTGAACTGCCCCTTGCGCGCCCGTGCGATTTTTAAACCGCAGACGGATGAAGATTATTTTTACCCCGTGCTTTTGTTTAATGACATAAAGGCGCGCAACCTATGCCGCGCGCGCTTAAACGCAATGGGCGCAGAGCTGCCGGTATATTGGGCGGCGCTTCGCGCAAACGCCTCTGAAGTCGCAAAAGATTTTTCGCGAAGGGTGCTGGGCATACCTTTAGATTACCGCTCTGCGGTTGATTTTGCGCGGGAGGCGGCGCAAAAAATCGCGCGCATATTTTTTGCGGAAGAATAAAAAGGCGCGTATGCGCGCCTTTAATTTTACTTTGAAATTTTGAATATATGGTCTTCCGCTTTCAGTTTTTCTGAAAGTTTTGTGTAATCCAAATCCTGCACGGCCGTCAATTTCTGAGAAGCAACCTGCATTCCCGCGGCGGTTCCCGCGGCGTGCCCCATGGCCATGTAGACGGGCTCCATTCTTATAGAGCAATACGCAACATGGCTTGCCGACATACAAACCGTAACCAGCAGATTCTCGCACTCGTCTTTTTTGGGAGTTATGCTTTTAAACGGGATTTCGTAAGGCTTGGCGGCAACAAGCAGATGGCCTTCTTCGCGGACAAATCCTTTGTCGTCTATGTATCGCTGTATGGGGTGAGAGTCCGCGCTGAAAGAGCCTATCGCGACGGCGTCGCTTTTTGAGCGCTCGTTTGTTATGTCGCGCTGCGTCATTACGTATGCGCCTTTCATGCGGCGCGCTTCGCGGACGTAAAGCTGCGTCGGCCAATGAGCGTTATTTGCAAACTCGTCTTTGCAAAGTCCCCATTTGTTGGCTTCTGCCCTTATATTTTCGGGCACGCGTTCGTCGTTTGCCAAAAAATAAAAGAAGCCCTTTTGATAGTCTTCATGGTCTTTCCATATCGCTTTGCGCTTTTCAAGGTTTGCATCGGGATATTCGGTATTGCCGCCCACATAGTCGGTGGTAAATGGGCCGCTTGCGTTTATGTCAAACTTGCCGTTTGGCAGGCGTCCAAAGTGGACAAGCTTATAGAAAGAAATGTGCGGATGCGCCTCAATATATTTAAGCAACAGCTCATAGCGGGCTGGTACGTAATTATCGGGCTTTGGCCACTTGACCAAAATATCTACGCGCTGCGTAGCGGGCACTCTGAAGTTATAGGCTTGCGTCTTATTGTCGCCCGCACCCGTTTGGGGTTTTATGTCGGCGTTTACGCCCCACATTACTTTGCCGTCGGCTCCGCGCGCGGGTATGTCTGCGCCAAACTGCGTATTATGCAGATAATGCACCTTGCTGTTGCCGCCTAGGCAGGTGCAGGGTTCGGCGTAATCGTCTTGCGTGTAAAAGCGGATTTCGCCGATTTGAAAACCGGCATTCGGCTCGTCGTAAACATCCTTGCCTTCGCGGCCCACAGCGTATGAAACGCCGGCTTTTGCCATCAGGTCTCCCTCGTAAGAGGCGTCTATAAAATTTTTTGCGTAGATTTTTTTGCCGCTTTGCAGCGTTACGCTCTCAATGCGCTTGCCGACTTTTGACACTTCTTTTATGTCGTCGCTTTTGATTATCTCTATTTTATTTTCCGCAATCCATTTGTCGAATACTGCGCTTGCGACTTTCGCCTCTAAGTCCCAAGGGCGGCCGGGGGTCTGCTTTTCTTTTGGAGTGGCTGCGGCTATTTCATTTAAAAGCTTTGCCGATAGGCCGCCTACGGTTTTGCGTTCTCCCACATCTGTGCGGCCGAGGCCCCCCGTAATCATGCCGCCCACATGGTCGGTCTGGCTTATCACGATTGTTTTTGCGCCGTTTACCTGCGCCGCCGCCGCCGCAACTATGCCCGAAGGCGTAGAGCCGTATACGAGTGTGTCGCACACAAGCGGCTTATCGGTTTTTTCGGCGTCTTTCCCGCAAGAAATCAATGCCGCAGACAGTCCCGCAGCGCAAACAATGCTGCAAGTTTTAAGTGTGTTTTTAATCCCCATAATATATTCTGTTTAATTTAACCGCCGATTTTTGCAAAAAGCGCGCCGCACTTCAATAAAATTGGGGGACGTGCGCAACTTTTTGCCGACTTTTGCATTCACTATTAATATATAAAGGGGATATAAAGTTTTATGAAAATTTTCAAATCGTTGTGTTTTATTGCGATATCGTTTGGATTTTTAAGCGCGTTTGCCGAGAAACGCCCCAACATTATCTTGATAATGTCGGATGATATGGGGTATTCCGACATAGGCTGTTTCGGCGGCGACATCAAAACTCCAGTTCTTGACGGCTTGGCGGCAGAAGGGCTTAAGTTTACGCAGTTTTACAACTGCGCGCGCTGTTGTCCTACGCGCGCGGCCTTGCTCACGGGGCTTTATCCCCATCAGGCAAGCGTGGGCCACATGTTGGAAGATTTGGGACAAGACGGCTACCGCGGAGAGCTTAACAAAAACTGCGTTACGATAGCCGAGGTTTTGAGCGGGGCGGGTTACAATTGTTACGCTGCGGGCAAGTGGCACGTAACAAACCAGGGCAATCTTTCGCATATGTATAACTGGCCGCTTCAGCGGGGCTTTAAGCGCTATTACGGCACCACATCCAGAAACTATTTTAACCCCAAAGAAATCTTCAGGGGCAATCAAATTATCGCCCTTAAAGACGACAAAGCCTATCAGGTCGCAGATTATTATTATAACGATGCCGTGGCCGATAACGCCATAATGTTTATCGATGAGGCGCGCAAGGCCGGCGACGACAAACCGTTTTTTTTATACCTGCCGTTTAAAGCCGCGCACTGGCCCATGCAGGCACCTCAAAAATATATAGAAGCCTACAAGGGCAAGTATGACAAAGGTTGGGACGTTCTTCGCAAAGAGAAGTTTGCGCGTATGCAGACGCTCGGCCTCATAAATCCCTCGTGGCGGCTTTCGGAAGACGCCTCTGTCGACGCTTGGGAAGATGCAAAATATAAGGACATAGAAAAGCGCTGTATGGAAACTTACGCGGGCATTGTGACGAGCATGGACGACAACATCGGCAAGCTCGTAGAATATCTGCGTCAAACGGGTCAGCTTGAAAATACGGTGATTTTCTTTTTGCAAGATAACGGCGGTTGCGCCGAAACCATAGGCCGTGCGGATATGTCAAAACTCGACGTTGCGTCAGTAGGTACCGAAAATTCATTCATTGCTTACGGCAAGGGCTGGGCGCACCTGAGCAACACGCCCTTTAAAGAATACAAGCACTGGGTGCATGAGGGCGGCATATCTACTCCGCTTATAGTATACTGGCCGCAGGGTTTGAAAGACAAGGGGCAGACCCGCAATCAGCCCGGTTTTGTGCAAGACATCATGCCGACAATTCTTGAGCTTGCCGCCGCAAAATACCCCGCAGAATTTAACGGCAACAAAATCAAGCCTTGCGCGGGTTTAAGTCTCGTATCGGCTTTTGATAAAGATATGCCCTATGCCGATCGCGCCATGTTTTGGGAGCATGAGGGTAACCGCGCCGCGCGCCAAGGTAAGTGGAAGGCGGTTTATAAGGCAAATCCGTCAATGAAGCAAAATGACGTTCCGCTTTCGGATTGGGAGCTTTACGACATTGAAAGCGACCGCACCGAAACCCAAAACCTCGCGAAAGAAAACCCCGAAGTCGTCGCGCGCCTCGCAAAGATGTGGGAAGACTATGCGGCAGCTTGCGGCGTCAAGCCTTGGCCGCAATCTTTAACCGAGACAAAGCGCAAGAAAGCTGCCAATAAAAAAGCGGACAAATCAAATGTCGGCGGCGGCGACTAATCTCTTTTTGCTTTAGCGGCAAAATCGGGCAAAAAAGACGCATAACTTTACGGTTTTGGGTCTTTTTATGTCCGTCGGTAAAGCTTATTTATAATATACCTTCTTTAAAAAAAGGCCTTTTGCGGGCGCCGCCTGAAAATTTGCGCCGCGTTTTTTTGCGTCCAAGATTTTTTTAAGGTCTTTGTCCGTCATCTTGCCGAGACCTATGTCTACAAGCGCGCCCGTAATCATGCGCACCATCTTGTACAGGTAGCCGCTGCCGGTTGTGCTCAGTTTAATTTCTTTGCCCTTGCGCGACACCTTAAGCGTGTAAAGCGTCTTAACGGTGTCTTCGTCGCTTTTGCCGTGGTTTGCGCTGAAAGAGGTAAAATCATGCTCGCCAAGCAGTATTTTGGCGGCTTCGTTCATTGCGGGCACATCAAGCTTTCTATGCAGCATAGACCATCTGAAGCGCGTCAGCGTCGGGGGCGCAAAACCCTCGTAGATGCGGTATTCGTAAGTTTTCTTTTTGACGCCGTAGCGCGCATGAAATGTTTGCGGCGCGCATTTTACGCTTAAAATCTGCAATGTGTCGGGGAAACCGCAGCGCAGTGCGCGCAGCATTTGTTCTTCGCCGTGCGGCCAGTTTGCGTCAAAGTGGAAAACCTGGGCTGCGGCGTGCACGCCCGCGTCTGTGCGGCCGCTTGCGTGCGTGCGCGTGTCTTTGCCCAAAATCACTTTTAGCCTGCGCTCAATAAAGTCTTGCAGGGCAAGGCCGCACACTTGGCTTTGCCAGCCCCTGAATTCGGTGCCGTCGTAGGCGCACACGCATTTAAAGCGTCGGTCGCTCATCCAGATACTCCTGCAGTACGAGCGCTATCGCCCGCGAATCTATGTCGCCGCTGAGCCTGTGCTTTTTGCGTGCGGCTATTGATTTTTTATGTTTTTTTGAAACGGCCGCCAAATCCTGCTCGGCCTGAAAAGAGCTCAACCGTTCGTCGGCGGTGTCTACGGGCAGGCCGAATTTTTCTTTGAGGGTTTTTATGAATCCGTCCACCTCGACAATTTTTGAGCCCGACGTGCCGTCCATATTGTAGGGATAGCCCACTACCAGTTTTTGGATACCGCGGCGTTTTATTTCTTCGCCTATGTGCTTAAAGCGGGCGTCCTCTGTGGGTTCTGTGGCGGCGGCTACGGGCACGGCCACGCCAAGCTCGTCGCCGTAGGCCAGCCCCACGCGCTTATGTCCGTAATCTATGCCTAAAATGCGCATTTTTCAGGGGCATTTATGAAAATTTAAAAATAGAATTGCAAGAGGTAAAATGTTCAAAGAGACTTTGGGCGTGATAGACGACATTAAAAAACTGTTGGTGCTTCAGGGGGCCGACATGGCTTTGGCCAAGATTAAGTTCAGGCTTGAAAACATCCCCCTTGAGATTGAAATTTTAAAAGACAAAATCAAGGCTGCGCGCGGTGCGGCAGATTCGGCGCACAGCGCCAAAAAGGCTCTTGAGGTAAAGCGGTTGGGCTTAAGAACGCAGCGCCTTGAGCTTGAGGAGAAAGCGTCCAAATATAAAACGCAGCTTCTCGGCATAAAAAAGAATGAGGAGTTTCACGCAATGCAGCACCAAATAGAGAGTGTTAAGGCTGAGATTTCCGCGGTTGAAGAATCTGAGATTGAGCTGCTTTACGCCATTGACGAGGCTGTCAAAGAAGAGGCCTTGCAGGAAGCAAATTTTGCCGCGGAAAAATCCCTCATAGAAGGTTCTGTCGCCGTAAAAGAGGCGGAGCATAAAGAATGTCTTGCGGCGCTTAAATCTGCCCAAGAAGCCGCGGCTTTGGCAATGTCAAAGGTTGACAGCCCCGCATACTTAGATGCCTATTTGCGCGTCAAAAAAATGGGCAAGCGCCAACCCGTTGTCGTAGCCGTGCAAAACGGCAAGTGCGACGGTTGCCACCTTTCTGTATCGCGCATATTGACCGATGATGCCTTAAAGAATGAAAAACCGCTTTTTTGCGAACAGTGCGGGCGCATAATCTGGCGCGCATAAACGCTTGCGAAGTCTGCCGCGCTTTCGGTGTGGGGTTTTGCGGGGCGCACGTTTCGTAAAAGCGCTTTTGTCCGATATATATTAATGAGCCACGATGCGGCTCTTTAAGGGCTTTTAACATTTTTCTAAAAAAGTGCTTGCTTAGGCGCACTCTTTTTATTCTATTTCTCGCTTTCAATACGGCGTGGTAGCCAAGTGGTAAGGCAAGGCTCTGCAAAAGCTTGATTCGTCGGTTCGATTCCGTCCCACGCCTCCAAAATTTCACCCGCGCAATGCGGGTTTTTTTGCGCCGTTTTGCGGCGCAGACCTGTATCGCAGGCGATATTGACAAAGCGAGTTTTATTTATTTAGTCTTTTCTATGAAAAGATTTTTTTCCCCGCTCATTTTCTTTGCAGTTTGCGCTTTGTTTGCCGAACCCGCAGATTTTAAGGCGCAGTTAAAGCTTGCCGACAAGGGCAATGCGGACGCTTGCATGTTTATAGGTAAGTGTTATTATAACGGTATGTTTAATACTCCCGTAAATATAATAAAGGCTGTTAAGTATCTTGAAATTGCCGCAAAGGGAGGCTATTCGAGCGGCATGTACAACCTAGGCATGATATATTATTACGCAGAGGGCGGTGTTGCGCAAAACAAGGTTGAGGGCGTGCGGCTTTTTTATGAAGCCGCCAAGAAGGGGCACCCCATGGCTTTTGATGAGCTTAAAAAAGCCGCGGAAGAAGGAGACTCAGAGGCTCTCTGCGGTTTGGGTTTTTGCTATATGACGGGTTTGGGCGGTGCGCCCAAAGATCCGGCAAAGGCTTTGGACGCTTGGCAAAAGGCTGCGGACAAAGATTCGGCGCGCGCCTATTTAAGTCTCGGGCTTGCCGCCGCGCAGGGTTTTGGCATGCCCCAAGATTTGACTAAGGCGGTAGAATACTGGCAAAAGGCGGGCGAGTATCCCGACGCTTTGCGCAATCTTGCGCGCTGTTATGAAGAGGGCTTGGGCGGCTTGAAGAAAGACCCCTCAAAAGCCGCAGCTTTGATGAAACGTGCGAAAGATATTGAAAAGAGCCTTAAAAAGGCAAAGTGAGCGTTGCCGTTTTTGCGCCGTTTTGTAAATTGCGCTTTTTCTTTGTTTTTTCGGGCATTTGGGCAGTTTAAAGCGCAAAAAGCGCCCGTCTGCACTAAAAAAGGCGTATTCGTCTTTTAAAAAGGCGATAAATCATTATTTTCTTCGTTTGAAAAATCTGCTTGCAAGTTTTCCAAAAAAAAACAAACTTTTCCATCACTATGTCAAACGTTTATCAATCAGCAAAAGATAAGTATGCCGAATACGGCATAGATACCGAAAAGGTCTTGAAAATAGCGGCACAGGTTCCGCTTTCGATGCATTGTTGGCAGGGGGATGACGTCGGCGGTTTTGAAACTCCGGATGCGGAGTTGAGCGGCGGCGGCATACAGACGACCGGCAATTTTTTTGGCAAGGCGCGCACAGTTGAAGAGCTCAGGGCGGACATTGACGAAGCGTCAAAGTATATCCCGGGCGCGCTCAGGCTTAACTTGCACGCTTGCTACGGCGAATTCGGCGGCAAGAAGGTTGACCGCAATGAAATTTCTTACGCCAACTTCAAAGGCTGGGTTGACTGGTGCAAATCTCGCAAGATGGGTATGGACTTTAACCCCACTTATTTTTCTCACCCCTTGGCGGCCGACGGTTTTACGCTTTCAAACAAGGATAAAAAAATCCGCAAATTCTGGGTGGAGCACGGCATTGCCTGCCGCAAGATTGCCGAAAAGATAGGCAAAGAGCTCGGCTCAACGGTAATTACAAACTTCTGGATACCGGACGGCTATAAGGATAATCCCGCAGACCGCCTTTCGCCGCGCAAGCGCTTGGAAGAATCTCTCGATGAAATTTTCTCGATAAAAATCAACCCCAAGCACAATAAAGACTCTGTAGAGTGCAAGCTCTTCGGCATAGGTTCAGAGTGCTATGTCGTAGGCTCGCATGAGTTTTATATGGGTTATGCCGTCAAAAACGGCACGCTTCTTACGCTCGACGCCGGCCACTTCCACCCGACGGAGACCATTTCCGACAAAATCTCCTCTATACTTTTATTCGTGCCTGAAATTCTCCTGCACGTATCGCGCGGGGTGCGTTGGGACAGCGACCATGTGGTAATTTCAGACGACCACACAAACGCCATCATGCAAGAAATCGTCCGCAGCAACGCGGTCGACAAAGTGCATATCGGTATGGACTTTTTTGATGCCAGCATCAACAGAATCGCGGCTTGGGCCGTCGGTATGCGCGCCGCCCGTAAGACTCTTCTTGCGGCTTTGTTAGACCCCGTCGCCCTCATGCGCGACGCCGAAAAGGCCGGGGATTTTGCCGCCCGCTTGACTCTTGCCGAAGAAGCCAAAAATCTGCCCGTTTCGGCAGTGTGGGCTGAGCTTTGCGAGCGCGAAGAAACCCCTGCGGGTCTCTCGCTTATCAAGCAGATTAAGGATTACGAGACCAAGGTTCTCGCAAAGCGCAAGTAGCGTTTTTTTTACGGCCTTTCCCGCAGGCGCCCGCGCAGGACGTCAAGGCGGGGAGGCCTTTTTTTTAACCAAAAACCAAAAATTAAAACCAAATGGATTCATTACAAGCCATACTTATATTCGCGCTTGCGGGCTTTGTGTCCGCGTCGTTTTACACTCCGCTTAAATTCGTCAAGTGGAATTGGGAAGTAATGTGGATATTTTACTCCGTCGCGGCTCTGATACTTTGCCCGATGATAATCGCCTCAATCGCCATCCCGGGTTGTTGGCAGGCCATAGGCCGCACTCCCGCCGACGTGCTTGCAAAAACCTTTGTATACGGCGCGCTTTGGGGCGTGGGCGGTCTGACTTTCGGGCTTTCCATGAGGTATCTTGGCATAGGCTTGGGCACTGCGGTTGCGCTGGGTTTTTGCTCGCTCGTAGGCACGCTCATACCGCCGATTCAAAACGGCGAGATTATGAACATAGCCTCCACTTCGCAGGGGCGCATAGTGCTTTTCGGGGTTTTCGTATGCGCGCTTGGCATCGCCATTAACGGCATAGCGGGCATACTTAAAGAAAAGGACACCGCCAATCCGAGCGGACATAAGAGCGAATTCAGCTTGGTCAAGGGCTTTACCGTCGCGATAATCGCAGGCGTGTTGAGTGCCTGTATGTCGCTTTCTATGGAGGCGGGCAAACCCATAGCCGCCGCCGCCCGCGACATATCTGTTTATGAAATCAACATAGACGCAGACCGCGCGGCGCTTTTTATGAACAGCGCCATTTTGATTGTAACGCTGCTCGGCGGCTTTATGACTAATTTTTTGTGGTGCCTCTTTTTGGGTTTCAAAAACCGCACTTTGGGAGACGTCAAAAAAAGCGGCGTCGCCGCGCCTTTTTATCTTATACTGTGTGCGCTCGGCGGTTTGCTTTGGTATTGCCAGTTTTTCCTTTACGGCATGGCGCAGACCATGCTTGACGCACAATACTCATTTGCAAGCTGGGCGATTTTGATGGCTTTCATAATAGTTTTTGCGGGTCTCATAGGCTTGCTTATAGGCGAGTGGAAGGGCACCAAGGGGCGCACAAAGGGCATTCTTTGGTTGGGCATCATAGTGCTTGCGCTTTCGACATTTGTAATGTCCTACAAGGCTTAAAGATTTTTGTTTTAAAAGGCGCAGGGCTTGCTCTGCGCCTTTTTTTGCATCCGCGCGCAAGCTCAAAAAACAAACCGCGCGCATCCGCGCTATAAAATCTCTTGAAAATAATCCGATTTGGGCTTCAATGGCCTGTTTATTTATATGCTAAAGCTCATCACAGGTTTTGCGCTGCTTGCGGGTTTGCCCATGCTTTCCGAAAAATTGCTTGGGCTTTTGGGCTTGCGCTTTCCTGCGGCGCTGCTCGGCATGGTGTTTTTATTTTTGCTGCTTCGCTTCAAAGCGATTTCCGAAAAATGGGTGGAGGGGGCTTGCAACTTTATGCTCGCCAACATGGTGATACTTTTTGTGCCCATACTTGTAGAAATAGCCGCATATAAGGAATTGCTTTTAAAAAACGGCGTCGCACTTTTTGCGGCGGTATTTTTAAGCGCGCTTGTTACGATAGTCTGCACGGGGCTTGCCGCAGATTTCTTTGTGCGCCGCGCCAATGCAAAAAGGGCGTTTAAAGAGGGGGCTTCAAAATGAGCGCGGCAGAAATTTTTACAGAAATCGGCATATACGGCGGCTCTGCTTTGCTCACCTTATCCGCTTACGAGCTTGCAAAGCGCGTCGTCAAATTTCGGCCGCTCAACAAGGCGCCGCTGCTCATAGTTGCGGGTTTTTTCATTTTGGCCGCCTTGGAGTTTTTGCCTCTCGGTTATGCCGATTATACGCGCGGCTCATATCCTTTTATGTATCTGCTTGGGCCCGCAACGGTCGCGTTGGCATATCCGCTTTATAGGCACTGGGCGCTCGTGGTAGAAAATCGCGCGGCGGTGCTTGCTGCGGCCTTGGTGGGTTGCATAAGCAGCGTAAGCTCTGTATGGATTTTTGCGGCGTTGTTCGGGCTTGATTCCGCCATAAGCATATCGCTTACGCCCAAATCCGTAACTACGCCCGTTGCGCTTGAAATTTCAAGACAGCTTGAGGGCATACCCGCCATAACTCTTTGCGCGGTTTTTATTACGGGCATAGGGGGCGCTGCGGTTGGGCACGGGCTTTTAAAAATTTTCTGCGTAAAAAACGACGCTTCGATAGGGCTTGCCATGGGGGCTACAAGCCACGTGATAGGCACCGCAAAGTGTCTTGAAAAAAGCCAGTCGCAGGCGGCTTTTGGTGCGCTCGTCATAGTTTTGTCGGGGCTTGTTACGGCTGTGCTTGCGCCTGTTTTGGCATTTTTCGTATTCTAAAGGCCTTGACACGGCCGCCGTTTTTGGGGATTATAAACGCATTGAACGCATATATATCGTTTTCGGTTTTTGTGTTCATGTTTTTTGCGGTTTGGGGGCGGTAACTTAGGCTTTTGCCTATGCGCGGCTTTTCAGCCGAAAAAAGCAATAAACCCCATAGCCACCCCTTTATAAAATATGAAAAAACTGTTTATCGTCCTATTTGCGGCGGCCGTTTTTGCCAACATTTCTTCGGCATACAACTATATTTGCGGCCAGTCAAAAAGCAGCGCTTATGAAGTCAATGACGGCATTTGGAGCAAGCTTCAATGGACGCTTGACGAATATGCCCAGCCCGGCAAGGCCAAGATTGAGCCCAAGGGCCCCGGCCCGCGCGACGATGCCACGATACGCAACCGCTGGCGCGTTAAAGTCGACCAAGACGTCAAGGTAAACAACTTCAGACTCGAGACCATCAACAACGTTTGGTTTGAGCCCGGCAAAACGCTTGAGACTCGCAAAGACCTAATAATCCGTCTGGTTTTGATGGGGGACAATTTCATAGAATTTAAGGGCGGCAAAGCCGTCATAGGCGGCAACATTGATATGTCAAACCGCGATATGGATTCAACCTTGGGCACTGCCGGCGTGCGTCTTATAGATTCCCAAATGACCGCGAGGGGCAGCATCATAGCCGCAATACGCGCGGCAGAGTTTAAACAAATGTCAAAACCGGGCGGCATAACGCTTTATCTTGAGGGCAAAAGCTCGCTGATTGCGGGCGGAGACCTTCTTGCCGACCTCCAATATCAGAAGTATGCCGACAGGATAGGCTTTAACATAGTCTTTAAAGAGAAGGACGGCAACATTCCCATGTTGAGCTTTAACGGCGGTGACTTTTCGCCCTGCAAATTCTTGCTGGACATCAAAAATGCCGCGAAGGGCAAGTATCCCCTTATTTGCCTTTCCGACAAAAAGTCCACGGTTGAAAAACTTTTAAGCCTCACCGTAAACGGCAAGAAGGTAAAGGTCGGCGAAGAGTTCAAAGTCGGCGATACGGTCGGCTCTCTCAACTTTGACTCCGGCGACAAGGATAAGAACAAAAACGACCTTGTCTTGGAGGTAAAATAAATTCTCGCGCATTCGTCTTCCTATTTTGATTTCGTCTTCAAATATTGTTTTACAAATCAAAAAAAAGAGGCAAAATAATCTCAAAAATATCCCATCACTATTATTATGAAAAAGTTTGTCATTTTTTTACTTTCGTTGGGGGCTGCGCTTTCTTCGCACGCTTATAAATATGTTTCCGGCCAGGCAACGGGCGATGAAAACTTGCTTTGGAGCACTTGCGTCTGGACTAACAGCGAATTCATTGACGACGCCCCCCTGCCGGGCAAACCCTCTGCCCGCGACACCGTGGTGGTGCGCACCACAAAGACGCTCAAGTGCGATATTGACGTAAACATAACGCACATCATGACGGGCTCTTACGCAAAGTTTTTTGCCGAGAAAATTACATTCAACTCAAAGCGCGGCATTTTGATAAGGCAGACGGGCGTAAACGCCTCGTCTTTTTTTGAATTTAAAGATTGCAAGGTAAACCTAGGCGGCCTCGACATAGGCCCCGTTACGGGCGACCAAACCACCATGGGTGTCGGCGCCTATCGCTTTATAGATTCAACCGTCAATGTTGCGGGCGACATCACTTCAACAATTATAAGCGCGATAGACAACAAGGGGCAGGGCAAAGCGGGGCTCGAGATTTATCTTGAAGGTTCCACGCGCCTGATAGTTAAGGGTGTCACCATACTTGACTCGATGTATTCTTCAAATCCCGATTTTACCGCGCGCATAATTCTGCGCGAAAAAAACGGCAATGTGCCTTTCATGCAAATTAAGGGTATTGACGCAAAACTTTTTGATATTTCCGTCAGCGTGTATTCAGACCTCAAAAAGGGCAAATATCCGCTGCTTGAAATTTTGGAGCCTAAGTCTACCGCCGCAGATTTTAAGAGCATACAGCTAAAGGGGCGCAAGTATGAACTCGGCACAGATTTCAAATTGGGAGACCGCACGGCGCGCATAGAGCTTGACGCGGTTGCGCGCGGCAATAAAAACGACCTTGTTTTGGTGGTTGATTAAGATTTATGAAAAAGGGGAGATTATCGTTTGCTTTAAGAAGCGCGCGCCTTGCGGCGGGCGCTTCGCTGTTTTTAATCGCGGTTCATGCATTGGCGCAGTCAAAGTATGACCCAACTTACTTCAGGCGCGCTCCGCTTTTAAAGGTGGACACCGCAAATGAAATAAGCGTGAGAGATTTCGGGGCATTGCCCGACGACGGCAAGCCCGACACCGCCGCAATAGCCGCCGCCATAAGAGAGGCGGCCGCAAAAGGCAACTGTCGTGTCGTCTTTGAAAAGGGCGTCTACAACTTAAATCGCCTTGATGAAAAGCAGAATTTTGCTTTGGCGCTTGTGGCGCTTAAAGATTCCGCCATAGACGGGCGCGGCGCAACGCTGATTGTGAATGAGCCCACAACGGGCGTCTTCATGGTGCGCGATTGCGACCGCGTAATTATAGAAAATTTTAAAATCGACTACGACCCTTTGCCGCACAGCTGGGGCGCGGTTGTAAATTCTGGGACGGACGCCGACAAGTGCTTTATAGATTTAAAAATCGCCCCCGGTATGCCGCCGCTTGACGCGCCGCATCTTAAAGATTCCCTCTGGGGTTTTTTTATCGATAAGAATGTGCCGGGGCGTTTGGCCTACAACAGGCAAAACGTCTTTTATCATGACTCCTCAACGCGCATTTCCGACGGCGTATTCAGAATATGGTTCAGGGCGGGTTCTGTGCCCGAAACCGTCGCAAAATCTATATCCGCGGGCGATTTGTATTCCGTTACCATAAGGCCGAGTGCGTGCATAGGTTTTATTGCCGCCTCAAAAGACGTAACCTTTAAGGATTTTGAGATATACGCGTCGGCGGGCGGCGCATTTACGGGTTCTTTTGCGGACGCGCCCAACTTCATAAATTGCCGATTGCTTTTAAAAGACGGGCGCCGCAAGGTTTCAAATTCTGACTCTTTCCATTTGCAAAACGCAATAACGGGGCCTTGGATAGAAAATTGCGTTTCGGACGCTATTGCAGACGACGCCGTAAACATGTATGTGCGTCCAAATTATATTGCGTCGGCAGAGGGCAAGACGCTTAAGGTTTCGCGCAGCGACAACTTAAAGGGCGGCTTTTCTCAGCTTGATTACAGAGTGGGCGACACTGTGGCCTTCTTTGACGGCGCAACTTCAAAAATCATTGGCCGCGCCACGGTAGAAAACGCCGACTTTGCAAAAGGCGTTTTAACCCTCAATGAGGACGCGCCCGCAGGCGTCAAGGCGGGCGGCAACAAGGCGTCGGATACTACGCTTTACAATATATCGCTCGCAAAGGGCTTTGTGATAAAAAACAGCGTGTTTAAGAATTCGCGCCGCTACGGCATTTACGTTAAGGCCAGCATGGGTCTGATAGAGGGCAATACCTTCGATGGCCTATCTGCGGACTGCATAATGATTGTCAATGAACCCGGGTGGCCTGAAGGACTCATTGCCGAAAACCTCGTAATTGCTCATAACACCTTTAAGAGCTGCGGCTTTGAGCCGCATTATCTGGGCATCCCCGTGTCGGGCTGCATAACTGTTATATGCGGCGGCAACATAAAAGACCGCAAAGATTATTACCCCTATAAAAACATAATCATAGACGGCAACAAATTTGAAAATTGGCGGCGTTCATGCTTGGCTTTGCAGAACATAGAAAACCTCAAAATCATAAATAACACATTTGGCAAGCCGCGCCCCGCAAACGGCATAGGTGCGCCCGACGTAGGGGTCTTAAATTTAAGAAACTGCAAGGCGGTCGAAAAAAAGGGCAACGCAAACGCTTCCGGGCTTGCCGACAAGCTTGAAGGCATTGTGAAATGAGCCCTATTATTAGAGCCCGAGCATAAGCCCGCCGCAAGCGGACACAAAAAAAAGCGGATTGAGAAATCCGCCTTTTTTGTTTTTTGGTCGGGCCGCCGAGGATCGAACTCGGGACCTCTTGCACCCCATGCAAGCGCGCTACCAGGCTGCGCTACGGCCCGTCAAAAAAAACAATTTGGGCAATTTAGATAAGTGGGGGGTATTAGCAAGCTTTTTTTTAATAAATAAAAAATGCGCAGGCTTTTCGGGGCGCGCCTTTGCCGTTAAAACGCGCAAGCTTTGCGCGCGGCGCAGGCGATGCGTTTGCGAGATGCGTCCAAGCGCATTTTTTTGCGACTTTCCGCACTCCTTATGCGTCAATCGCAAAGGCTTTAATTTAAAAGCTTCGGCGGGGTTTGCGGCCTGCTTTTTACGGGCTTGAAATCGTGGATTTTTTTTTATGAATCGCACGCTTTTTATGTTGCAAAAATTCATGCTTAAAATACCTTGGATAGAAAGTGCTCAACAAAGTACAAAAGTCTAAAAAAATATAAGTAAAATGCCAGACGACATACAGAAAAACGACAATTACGACGCTTCAAAAATTCAGAAGTTGGAAGGTCTTGAAGGCGTGAGAAAGCGCCCCGATATGTATATCGGGGACACCAACGAAAGGGGTTTGCACCATTGCGTGTTTGAGATAGTCGACAACTCCATTGACGAGGCCTTGGCGGGCTACTGCACGCAGATAAAAGTCACCATACACATGAGCGGCGCCTGTTCTATAGAGGACAACGGCCGCGGCATCCCCGTCGACATACACCCCAAATACAAAATTCCCGCGCTTGAGCTTGTTATGACAAACCTGCATGCGGGCGGTAAATTCGGCAAGGGCGCGTATCAGGTTTCGGGCGGTTTGCACGGCGTGGGCGCAAAGTGCGTCAACGCGGTCAGCGAAGTTTTTGAGGTTGAAGTGCGCAAAGAGGGCAAAATTTACCGTATGGAGTTTTCGCGCGGCAAGACAACGTCGCCCATGACGATTGTCGGCAACACCAAGGGCACGGGCACCAAGATTTCCTTTTTGCCGGACTCTGAAATATTTTTGGTCACTCGCGAGTTCAAATACGAAATTCTTTCTAAGAGGCTTAGGGAGCTTGCGTTCCTCAACCCCGGAATTACTATAGTTCTTACGGATGAGCGCACAAACAAGGTTGAAGAGTTCAAATTCAAAAACGGCATATCCGAGTATGTCGAGTTTTTGAACCGCGCCAAAGTTGTGGTAAACCCCAAGGTCATATATTTTACTGGGGAATTCCCCGCGACCGAGGCAAAAGACTCCGCAATGATAGTAGCGGACATCGCCCTGCAATATAACGACTCTTATAACGAGCAGGTTTACGCCTACGCAAACTCGATATTCAACATTGAGGGCGGCACGCATTTAAGCGGCTTCAGAACGGCGCTTACAAGGGTTATAAACAACTACGCCAAGTCAAACAACATCCTCAAAGACAAAGACCCCGCCATCAGCGGCGACGACTGTCGCGAAGGGTTGACCGCCGTAATCTCCGTAAAAGTGCCCGAGCCGCGCTTTGAAGGCCAGACAAAGACCAAGCTGTCAAACGGCGAGGTTGACGGCATAGTGCAAAAAGTCGTCGGCGAAAAGCTCAAGTATTTCTTTGAAACTTCGCCCGCCGTCGCAAAAAAGATTATAGAAAAGTGCATACTTGCGGCCCGCGCGCGCGACGCCGCAAGAAAGGCCCGCGAAACCGTCCGCAAAACCGTGATGAGCGCGGGCGGCCTGCCCGGCAAACTTGCCGACTGTTCTGAAAAAGACCCCTCTCTTTGTGAGCTTTACATCGTAGAAGGCGACTCCGCAGGCGGCTCCGCCAAAATGGGCCGCGACAGAAAGTATCAGGCCATACTGCCCATCAAGGGCAAAATTTTAAACGTTGAAAAGGCGCGCCTCGACAAGGTTTTAAACAACACGGAAGTGCGCACCATAATAACCGCCTGCGGCACGGGTATAGGTCAAGACGGCGAGGGCGCGTTCGACATTTCAAAAGCGCGATACCACAAAATCGTGATTATGACAGACGCCGACGTAGACGGCTCTCACATACGCACGCTTTTGCTTACGTTTTTCTTCAGGCAGATGCGCGGGCTCATAGAGCAGGGCTACGTGTATATCGCGCAGCCGCCGCTTTACAGAATCAAGCGCAAAAAGAGGGAGCAGTACGTCATGAATGACGGCGAGCTTAATAAAATTCTTCTTGAGCTGGGTTCAGAAGAGGTGACATTCAAGCGCATTTCTGACAATCTTGAGTTTCCGCCCGCAAAGGTTGACAAGCTTGTCGAGATACTTTCGCGCATAGAGGCGCTCGGCCACGGCGTAACGCGTTACGCCTGCCCGCTGCACACATATCTTGATTCTAACCGCGACGGCAAGCTGCCCAAGTACATAGCCCGCGTGCGCACCGGCAACAAAGAAGAGTTCAAGTTCCTTTTGAATGACGAAGAGCGTTCAAGCTTTTACATTTCTTTCGGCAATGCCGAAGACATCTTTGAGGGCAACACCGTCCGCGAAGTCGTGGATGAAACTTCGGGCGTAAAGCTGCAGCAGCGCATAAATGTCTATGAAATTTATGAAGCCACACAGCTAGAAAAAATGCTTTCCGAAATGGCGAAGATGGGTTTGGTCATAAAGGCCTATACGCCTTCAGAAAAGGCAAAATACCTCATTACCGAAAAAGCGGGCGACGACAAGAAAAACGCCGTTGAGCTTTACTCCATACTTGAGCTTGTCGGCAAAATCAGGGAGCTCGGCAAAAAAGGCCTCACAATACAGCGCTACAAAGGCTTGGGCGAAATGAACGCAAAGCAGCTTTTTGAAACCACCATGGATCCTCAAAAGCGCGCCTTCCTCAAGGTTACGATTGACGACGCCGCCGCGGCCGACGCAACCTTCTCCATGCTTATGGGCGAAGACGTACCGATACGCAGGGCCTTCATAGAAGACAACGCCCTCAACGCCTCATACTTAGACATATAATTCAAGGAATTTAGATGTATACAGAAAACGAAAAAATACTCGACGCAAGCATAAGCCAGATTATGCAAAGCGCCTATATTGACTATTCGATGTCCGTCATAGTCTCTCGCGCGTTGCCCGACGTGCGCGACGGCCTCAAACCCGTGCAGCGGCGCGTGCTTTACGCAATGTTGCGCGAAGGTTTGGTGCACAACCGCGCTTTTGACAAGTGCGCGGGCGTCGTCGGCGAAGTTCTTAAAAACTACCATCCCCACGGCGACTCTTCGGTTTACGACACGCTTACGCGCCTTGCGCAAGACTGGGTCATGCGTTATCCGCTCGTAATGCCGCAGGGCAACTTCGGCTCTATCGAGGGCGACTCTCCGGCGGCCTACCGTTATACCGAGTGTAAATTGTCGGAAATTTCTGAAGAACTTCTTTCCGACATAGACTCCGACACCGTGGACTTCATGCCCAATTATAAGGAGACCGTTTCTGAGCCTATAGTTTTGCCTTCGGCTTTGCCCACTCTTCTTATGAACGGTTCCACGGGCATTGCGGTAGGTATGACTACAAACATCCCCCCGCACAATTTGGGAGAGCTTATTGAGGGCATCTGCATGCTCATCGAAAACCCTTCCACATCCATTGCAGAGCTTATGGATGTCATCAAGGGGCCCGACTTCCCGACGGGCGGCGTCATAGTGGGGCGCGCGGGCATAGACAGCTACATGAAGACGGGGCGCGGCATAGTGCGCATAAGGGGCGTCGCCGCGGTTGAAGAGCTTAAAAACGGCAAAGAGCAGATAATAATTACGGAAATCCCCTACAACGTAAACCGCAACACGCTTGTAGAAAACATCGCAAACCTCGTCGCCGAAAAAGTTTTGACCGAAGTCAGCGACATCAGGAATGAGTCCGATGAAAATACGCGCGTTGTTATTGAGCTTAAGCGCGGCGAATCTCCGCGCGTCGTGCTTAACAAGCTTTTTAAGCATACGCAGTTAGAGGCTTCTTTCGGCGTCATTTTGCTTGCGCTTGACAAGCGCAAGCCCAAGCAGATGAACATTAAAGAAATGCTTGAGTGTTATATTGAGCACAGGCGCGAGGTCATATACCGCCGCACGCAGTTTATGTTGCGCAAGGCAGAAGACAGGGCGCACATTTTAGAGGGCTACAAAATAGCGCTCAACAATCTTGACGACTTCATCAAAATCATCCGCGCTTCAAAAGACCGCGAAGAGGCTAAAATCGGCCTCATGTCAAAGTATCCCATTTCGGATCGTCAGGCCAACGCCATTTTGGACTTGCGCTTGCATCAACTCACGGGGCTAGAGCGCGACAAGATTGAAAAAGAGTATATGGAACTCATGCGCATTATCGAGGAATACCGCTCGATTTTGGACAATGAGAAAAAGCTGCTCGGCGTAATCAAAAAAGAGCTTAGGGAAATGCAGGGCAAGTATATTTCCGAGCGCCGCACGAAGCTCATAGCGGCCGAGGGCGAATTCCGCATTGAAGACGTAATCGCGAATGAAGGCTGCATAATCAGCGTGTCGCATAACGGCTTTATCAAGCGCACGGGCGTAAGCTCATACCGCTCGCAAAGGCGCGGCGGCAAGGGCGTAATCGGCAGCGGCCAGTATGATGAAGATTTTATCGAGCATATCTTTACTGCTTCCACGCACGACAACATCATGTTCTTTATGAACACGGGGCGCGTATACATCCAAAAGGTGTATGAGATACCCGAAGGCACGCGCATTTCAAAGGGGCGCTCAATCAAGAACGTGCTTGAGCTTCAGTCCGATGAAAAGGTGGCGGCTATGATATGCGTAAAGAGTCTTGAAGACGACAAGGCGCTGATTATGGCAACCTCTCACGGCGTAGTCAAAAAGACCATGCTGCCCGATTATAAAAACTGCCGCAAGGGCGGTATAATCGGCATAAATCTCGACGAGGGTGACGACCTTATCGGCGTCGTGCTTGTCGAGCATGATGCAAACGTCGTTCTTGTGACGCGTCAGGGTATGTCTATACGCTTTAGCGAGACTGACTTGCGCGCGCAGGGCAGGGCTACGCGCGGCGTGCGCGGCGTAACGCTCAAAAAAGAGAACGACTGCGTTAAGGCGATAGTCGTCGTAGATGCAGAATCAACGCTGCTCATAGCCGGCGAGCAAGGGCAGGGCAAGCGCACAGAATATTCTGAATACCGCCTGCAGAACAGGGGCGGCTCGGGCATAATCGCAATCAAGACGCACGGCGTGGCCGGCGCGCTGTCGGTTCGCGAAGACGATGAAGTCATGATGTTCACGCAGGGCGGTCAGGCCGTGCGCTCTCCCGTAAAGGGCGTGCGCGTGATAGGCCGCACAACGCAGGGCGTGCGCCTCATCAACCTCGCCGAGGGCGATAAATTGATGGGTATATGCCGCGTAGTGAACACGCAAGACGAAGTGATAGAGGGCGACGGCCTCGACGGTGCCGAAGATGCCGAGGGCGATGCGGGCGGCCTTATACCGCAAGAATAGTCCCGCCTTAAATTCTTAAAACCAAAAGCCCTTGCGGATTATATCTGCAAGGGCTTTTTCTTTTGGGTTATTTTTAGGCCGCCGCGCCTAAAACACAGTCCCAAATATATGATAAATGCGCGCGCACCGCATGGGTAGTCGCAATTTATATGCCTTTACGCGGCAAAATTTACCCGAAAACTTCCTACTCGGATTTGGTTTCGCAGTCAAAATAGGCTTGCAAACATTCGTGTACTGCCCGATTTTATGTAGAGTGAAAAAAACCTTACTAATTCTGCTGGTTGGCGTGAGCCTTCTTCTTTCGGGTTGTGCCGCAACATTCAGCCCCTTGCTTTTGCTTTTGCTTAAGAATGACCCGGCAACGCAAATAGTTCCGCAGGATGAAGAGTTCGAAAAGGTTTTACATCCCGAGGCCAAAGCGTAGTTTTGCGGATTTGGTTTCTGTGCACACTTGTTATGGAAAAAAGCCGCCTAAAATACAATATCCCAAACGTTAAAAAAACGTTGGACGTTCTTGAAATTCTTGCGCGCAATCCGCGCGGCCTAACGCTCGCCGAGACGATAGAAAAATCGGGCTTCACAAAGACCACAGTTTTCAGGGTGCTTTGCACGCTTGAAAATTTGGGTTACGTCGTAAAGCGCGCCGAAGATCGCAAATATAGCATATCGCGCAAGCTGGTTGCCCTCGCCTACGCGTCTTTGAGCGAGCTTAATTTGACCGAAGTCTCCCTTGACGTCATGCGCAATGTCCGCGATACCATTAAAGAAACCACCATGCTCGGCACGCTTGCAGACGGCGAATGTATTATGATTGAGCAGGTTCTGGGTTCCCACAGCTTCAATTTTTGCGGCAAGGCCGGTATGAAAAGTCCGCTTCACGCGTCCGCCCCGGGCAAAGCCTTTTTGGCTTTCTTGCCCGATGCCGAGTGCGCGCGCCTGATAGACTCTTTTGGGCTAAAATCATACACCCCTTCAACCATCACTTCAAAGTCCGCCCTTTTTAAAGAAATCGCCAAAATACGCTCCCTCGGTTTTTCCACCGATTCCGCCGAAGTCATAAGCGGCGTAAACTGCGTCGGTGCCCCCATTTTCAATTCCGACGGCGCCATCACCGCCGTCCTCTGGGCCACCGGCCCCGCCGAACGTTTCCGCGCCGAAGACGCCCAAAATCAAGGCGCCTATTTGCGGTCTATGGCAGATATAATATCGCGCCGCCTCGGCCACATATTTTAACTTCGCGCTTGCGGCGCATAGCGGCGTTGCTGCGAACGTCTCGCGACCGGTCATGTGCTTAGGCACACTCCCGCCCGCTGACATTCTTGCGCCTTGCTCTGCATCCGCAATCGCTCGTTAATTTTGTGGTAAAGACTTTGCGGCGCAGAGTTTCGTCGCTTCAAAATAATTTCGACCCTTATGTGCATAAGCACACTTCGGCCCTCAATTTTTTTTTACTCCTGCCCCTGCATCCGCAATCGCTCGTTAAAATTTGGCGAATGGTATCGGCGCATAAGTTCGTCACTGCAAAAAGTCTGCATCGGTCACGTACGTTTAGTACGCTCTCGCCGCAAGCTTTTTTGTTCCTGCTTCTGCATCCAACCTCATTGCGGCAAAGCTTCTGAATTCTAAAGCTTTTGTAAAAAACTTTTACTTTAGCCAAATACCCCGAAGGGGCGTGACGCCGTATATTGCGCGTAAGCGCAAGCAAGGCGCGTGTTAATTTTTATTGCTCCTTAAACGTTTTGAAGAATCTTTTGGCTTGATAGTCGGTGACAAGGCAGAATTTTGACACAAATATGTTTCAGCGCGCAGCGGCTTTCAATTCCGCATTTTATACTGTTTTTGAGCCTAAAATTCCTGCGCCGTATATTCCGCTGCGCCAAAGCCTTTTGTTTCTTTGGGCGCGCTTTTTAAAGTAGGGCTGTGCGGCAATCTTTTTTGTTGCAGACGCAAGCGCCATTACCTTTAATTTGCGCAAGTTTTTTTATTATGTTTTTAAAGCAGGTAACAATCAACGGCTTCAAGAGTTTTGCGGACAAAACGTCGCTCTCGCTACCCAAGGGTATAACTTGCATAGTGGGTCCCAACGGCTGCGGCAAGAGCAACATCGTAGACGCCATAAGATGGGTTTTGGGCGAGCAGTCCGCAAAGGCTTTGCGCGGCGGCAAAATGCAAGACGTCATATTTCAGGGCACCGACAAGCGTAAGCCCCTGCAATTTTGCGACGTGTCGCTTCTTTTTTCAGACTGCGAGGCGCAGCTCGGCTTAGAATTTAACGAAGTAGAAATTTCCCGCAAGGTGCACCGCGACGGCGGCAGCGAATATTATATAAACGGCAAAGCCGCGCGTTTGAAAGACATACAGCACCTCTTTATGGATACGGGTGTGGGGCGCGTTTCATATTCCTTCATGGTGCAAGGTCAGATAGACCAGATTCTGTCTTCCAACCCGGGGGAGCGCCGCTCTATATTTGAAGAAGCCGCGGGCATCACGCGCTACAAATCTCAGCGCCGCGAGGCGCTCAACAAGCTTGCCCTGGTAGACCAAAACCTTGCGCGCGTTACCGACCGCATCGGCGAGATTGAGCGCCAAATAGGCACCCTGCGCCGCCAAGCGGCAAAGGCGCTGCGCTACAAGCGCCTGAGTTACCGTCTCAAGCATCTTGATTTGGCGCTCGGCTCAAAAAATTATTCCGACGTGTCAAAGCTTGTTTCGGCAGACAATGCGGATTTTGAAAAATCCGCCAAGTCGCTTTTCGCGCTTGAAAACGAGCTTGCCGAGGCCGACCGCGCGCTTTCCGGCTTGCGCACGCAAAGGGCCGAAATCGCCGCAAGGCTTGAGGGCTTAAGGCAGGGCGCGGCAGAGCTTCGCAGCGCCAAAGAGCAAGCGCAGATGAACAGCGAATTTGCGAATGTCAGGCAGAAAGACCTTGAAGACCGCAAAGCGCAAATCGCGCGCGAGTCAGAATCTTTGGTTGAGCAGCTGCAAAGCCTTGAGGGGCGCGCGCGCGGAGACGAAGAGGTAAAGCAAATGCAGCTTAATTTGGTGACGGAGTCCGATGAGGTTTTCCGCCGCCGCGCCCAAGACCTTGCCGCCGCCGATGCAGAGCTTAAGTCGGACGAAGACGCGCTTTCGGCGTGCAAGCAGGATATTTTGGTGAATGAGGGTTTGATGACGCGCCTGCGCTCAAAATGCACCACGCTTGAAGTTGATTTAAAATCTTACCAAGTGCGTCATGCGGGCGCGGCAGATTCCATATTCCAGCTCAAGGAAGAGTCTGCGGTGCTTGAGCGCAAAGTTTCAGAGGCTTCAAGCGCTTCCGAAAACGCAAAGCAGCGTCTTTGCGAGACGGAGTCAGAGACCGCCGCCGCCGCCGAAAGCGTAAACACGCTGCGCGCGTCTTACCGAGATTTGCAAATGCAAATCCAGACCGCCGACAGGCAGCTTGCAAGCAAGAGCGCGCGCCTTGGCCTGCTCAATGATTTTCAATCGCGCATGGAGGGGTTTTCCGAGGGCGTAAAGGCAATCTTGAAAGGCCGCATTGCGGAATTTATAAACCCCGCAGAGGCCAAGGTCGCAAGCCAGAATGTAGAAGTCTCGGAAGATTGGACGCAGGCTTTTGAAACGCTCATGGGCGGCGCGCTCGACGCGGTAGCTCTCGAAGATTTTTCAAAGGTGCGCGGCGCGCTGGGCGCAATCAGGGCAAAGGCGCTCGGCAAGGCGTGCTTGCAGACATCTTTTACGAGCGTTTACACAGATCAAACGCCGCCTGCGGGCGCGTATGCCGCGGCCGGTCTTGTTCGCCCTTCGTCAAACTGTCCGCAGTCTTTAAAGCCCCTCATAGAAAACCTCCTGAAGGGCTGTTATTTTTGCGACGATATAAGCGCTTTTGCGGAATGGGCGTGCGCCAATCCAAGCTTTAAATTTTTTGCGTGCGTCTCAAAAGACGGCGATATGTTTGATTCCCGCGGTTTTTTATACGTGTCCACGGGCGAAAAGGGCGATACCGAAAGCAGCTTCATTTTGCGCACGCAGGCCATACGCCGTCTGAAGGACGAGATTGAGTCTGAAAACGCCGCGCTTACGGAGATGAATGAGAAGGCCATGGACATAAATTCAAGGCTTTCTGCGGCCGAAGAAGAGGTTGAGCAAAAGAAGAACGCCGCCTCTGAAATCAGGCGGGAGCTTTCCTCGATGGGCGCGCAGATTAGCGCGCTTAATTCCGCCCTTGCTGAAAAATCTGCGGAGCTTGAGCGCAAGCAGACGCTTTTAAACGAGATGGAAAACTCGCGTTTTGAGGCGCAAGACAGGCTTAACGCGGCCATGCAAGAGCTTGGGTCGGCAGAAAAATCGGTGCGCGAAGGCCGAGATTCCATAGAATCCCGCGAGGCTCGCATTGCGGAGCTGCGAAGGCTTAAAGACCGCAACCACTCCGTGCTTTACGAAGCCCAGTTGGATTTGGCCGACAAAAAATCCCGCCTGCAAAGTTTGGAGCGCGGCTTGGGCGCGATTTTAGAACAGCAGCGCGAAACGCGCCTGCTCATAGAGCGCCGCGCCGAAGAAAGCGCTGCGATAGTGGGTCAGATTGCGAAGCTTGCCGAAGATAGGGAGCTTGAAAAACTCCAGTCGGAGAAATTCGCCAAAGAGCTTGAAGGTGCGCTTGCGCGCATAGAAGAAACGCGCGTATCCTTAAGCGCGCTTGAAGAAAAGCTCTCGGCGGCAGAAGAATCAATGAACCTGCGCCGCGAGGCGCAGCGCCGCGAAGGCGCGGTAAAAAATGATTTAGAGCTGAAACTTGCCAAAAACCGCACGCGTTTAGACTACATTGCCGAGCGCGTGCGCGCCGATTACGATTGCGACATTTCCTCCGTCAATTGGAAGAATGAGCTTTGGCTGTCCGATGAAGAGTTTGAAGTTAAGGTCAAGTTTGACGATATAGAAGAGGGCGATGTGCGCCCCAACGTCAAGCGCGACAGGGGAGAGCCTGCCGAGGCGGATTTTGCCGCGATGGATTCGACGGATTTTTCGATAGTAGAAAGCGAAGTGCGCGAGCTGCGCGACAAAATAAGCGCCATGGGGGCGGTCAACCTCGTCGCCATTGAAGAGTATACAGAGCTGCGTGAGCGCTTTGACTTTTTAAAGACGCAAAGCGAAGACCTTTGGAGCTCTAAGAATGAGCTTGTCGCCGCTATCGACGAGATAAACGCGACGTCGCAAAAAATGTTTTCTGACACCTTTGAGCAAATCAGAAAGAATTTTGAGTTTACTTTCAAAAAGCTTTTCGGCGGCGGCTCCGCAGACCTTAAATTGGTCGAGAGCGAAGACGTGCTCGACAGCGGCATAGAGATAGTCGCGCGCCCGCCCGGCACGGTTCTTAAAAGCCTTTCGCTGCTTTCCGGCGGCCAAAGAACTATGACTGCGGTCTCTCTTTTATTTGCAATCTACATGGTAAAGCCAAGCCCCTTTTGCGTGCTTGACGAGCTTGACGCGCCGCTTGACGACGCAAACATAGGCCGCTACACCGATATGCTTAAAGAGTTTACGCGTTACTCGCAATTTTTGGTGATAAGCCACAACAAGCGCACAGTTGCGGCCGCAAACACCATATACGGCGTAACGCAGCAAGAGCGCGGCGTAACCAGGCTTATTTCCATGCGCTTTAATCCCGCAAGTTCTGAGATTGAGCAGGCTGCCGAAGTTCAGCCGTAATCCGCGCTTAAAAAATATCCCTTGCGTTTAAAAATAATATTGACCTTGTTGCAAATATAAGGAGAATCCCGAACTTTCATTTAAGGCCGGATAGCTCAGTCGGTAGAGCAGAGGACTGAAAATCCTTGTGTCCCCAGTTCAAATCTGGGTCTGGCCACCACTTTCAAAGGCTTGCAAGATAATCTCTTGCAAGCCTTCTTTTTGCAAAACAGGCATGCTTTTTGGCGTTAATTTTAATACTCCTTAAGTTGTTGATATTTTGCCTATACTTGCCGCAAACGCCCCAAAAAACTGTTACAAAACTGTTACGCATTTTTTAAGCATTGAGCATCCTTTAATGGACAGTCCCCTAGGAATATTAACACATTAATCGCAAAGCGTCAAAATGCCTACAAAGCCCCTAAATATAAGCTTTGGCAGCTATTATTGAAAATTTCATTCATCTCTATAGTGATGAATTTTGGGCACATATGTATTCTTTTGCTCCCGCATGTGCTCTTTTTTGCCTTAGGCGGGTTTTTACACCACTTTGCGCAAGGGCATTATAAAAAAAGCCAAGCGGCGTTTCAAAACACCACTTGGCCGAAGTATACTATACATCTTCCTCAGTTCGCGGAAGGCGTGTACTCCAAGAAATATCCTCCTTTCTGCGCAGGTATTTTTTTAAAGATATGGGGGTGTTGCGCTACAAGCTTATCAATATCTTCTTTTTCTATGTGCGCCCTTTTGAATTCCGAATAAAGGAGACTGTTTGTCGAATGTTTCTCAAATATGGAAATCACTTTTCCCATGAGGTCATTGTTCGACATGCTCGATCCTTCCCGAAATTGCGATAACAAGTAGCTGTTGGAATACTCGATAAGTTTGCATGCCATTGACGCAATGTTTTCATCAATTATCTCCGCATTACTTGCTATTGCATAAAGAAGAGCCAAGCGCATTGCTTTTTCAGCAGAACGCCCAAGAATGTCATTGTATCGAATAAGCCGATTTTGAACGTCCACCATGTGGTTGTGGAAGTCTCTAAACACGCCTTTTGCGGAGTCGCTTGCAGGGATTTTCTTAATTGCACCGCAAATTCTGACATCAAGAATTCGGGCTATAATATCCTCCCAATCCGAGATTACGTCTTGATTTAAGGATGGCCTTGAAAGGGGCTCATGCTCTAGCTTTTGAGGCCCCTTGAAGTATATTATACGTCCAGAAAGCCCGCTGCTTACACTCGTTCTGTTTTTGATAAAGAAATTGCCAAAAACATCCGGTTGAATAAGCCATAATGCGGAAAGGCATGGATTATCTACTCTGCTTCTACCGCGCGTTATGCGCATGTCGTCGAAACGTTCGATACTCCATGCTTTGCAATAGAAATCGATATCCGACGAGTCATGTTTTCTATACATACCTGCCATTATTGAAAAAAGACCCCTGGCATCCGTATTCAGGTTGAACATTGGGATTTTTAATCTGGCCATTTCTTTACGGATGGCTTCAGATGTACCGTCTTCAAAAATAAATTCCTCGTTGAGTTGAGTAAAACTTGCGTTCGGGTCTTCAACAAAGGCATTCACGGGTTTACCATCTACGACTGCGCAGACATCAAAGACGTCTTCTTTACGAACTTGACGCTGTGGTTGCCTACGTATGATTCTTAAAGCCGAATCAAACAATATTTTTACCGATGCACTTTTACCCGACGCCGTTACGCCGTTCCCCAGAAAATATAAGTTTGGAGATTGGTTAAAACCGTTTCTGCAGTTTGTAGCCTCAAACGAGTTGCCTGCCATTCCGCTTATTATAGCGATAGCGGACATTACTACCATCTCAATAGGAACTCCCAGGATTTCTGACAAATGCGTTGCGATTTCCAAAATCTCTTTTGGAATCGCATCAAGTGGGAAATCCATAGGTGCAAAGTCATTCGTCGAGTCGTATGATTCGCTCCCTTCAGGTGAAATCCCGGCCTCAACGTTATCACCGTTTTTCGGAGAAGTCGGTATAAACCGTTTTGTTGGACTCTTCATGTTATTTCCCCTCCTTTAATAAATCCAAAAACGGATTTGCAAATTCAAGCTCTTCCCCGAATAAAGAAATATCGACGTCAATAAAGTCGCATAGATCCTTGATAGGGGATCCATCCGCCTTTTTGAAGGACTCTAAGTCAAGATATAATACGGAAGCTGCAACCTCGCTCAAAGCATTCCCCCAATTCGCCAAAGCATTAGCCCCAGCTTCATCAATATGCGGAACAATGAGAATATGTTTCCCCTTAAACGCCTCTAAGAATTTTTCTCCGATTTGGGCATTGGCGCCCATCATCGCGACCGGAGCTATGAGTTCTGCGCATCCATTTTCAATTCCAAAATGGAATGCCGCCAAGAGATCTGTACTGCCCTCACAAAAAACTATGAATTTACGTTCCCCTATGGAAGAAACTCCGATAGGGCAAGAACAGTCAGAATATTTTAGCGTTTCGGCTTTATGCGTCTGATTCCCGCTTCCCCATGGCATTCCATCTAGTCTTCGAGCTTGCGCGCATACTCCTGAAAGATCCTTAACTATCCATGCCGATTGATTTTTATAGTCGCAGAATCCGAAAATACCGCGATTATAGGCTTCTCTCAAAGCTGGCATTGAAAACTTTCTTTTTAAAGACAGCATTCTTGCCTGCTTTTCTTCATATTTTAATTCCGGAATTTCCAGAACACCGCCTTTGTCGGAAGGCGCCGCCCCTGAACTTTTTTTTACAAAATGCTCAAATTCTCCTCCTGCTTTAAGCGAGGCAATAAATTCAAGATCCGTGATAGCGGTTATGAAATCGGCATCGCTTGCTAAGCGATAAAAGCCTATGACATCTCCCTTTTCATCGGTTCCAAAATCCTTGAAGGCTTTCCCGTCTTCAAAAACAGAAAAGCTGGGTTTATTATCCTCTCTGAAGGGACTGTGGAAAGATTTCCCACTCCCTACCAATTCAATATCCATGAGCTTTGCTACATCAAAGATGGTAACATTAGCCTTGATGGAACTTATCCTTTCATCAGATACGGATATATCGCCTATGACTTTCTCCGCATTGATAGGAGCATAGACAATGCGCCTTTTTTTGAAAGAAGGCTTATCCATTACAGATACCTCCGTTTATTGTGCATGCATTCAGGAGCGCTTCGCAATCGCTCACGCGATAACGGATGCAACGTTTTGCAAGTTTGATATAGGGGAGTTTCCCCTGGCGTCTGAAGCGTTCAACTTGTCGAACGCTTACGCTTAAGATTTCAGATGCCCCTTTTCTATCGGTGACATCTGTGTTAATTTTGTTTTTCAAAAGATTTTTCCTTCTTTTAATTATTTGTTTGTTGATGAGAATTGTAGATTGCGTCAATCTACTTCACCTTTAACGGAAAATTTCTTAAAAAAACAAGACATTAGCACATTGCAAATTGCTGAATATCAAAAACAAAAAAGTGCCGACTTCGGCACTTTTTTTAGCAGGTTTTCGGTATTTAAATGTAAGTTTCTATAAGGTAGATTTTTTTGTTCTACCCAAAGTCGAATTTCTGCCGATTCTCAAGCGATTACATGCACTTTGCACAGTCGATGTAGATGTTTTAATTCCGTTATCTTTTAACTTTTTTATCACATCAGACACCTTAACTTTAACAGGCTTACTGCCATTACATCCCATAGGGAAAGCAAGATTCATAATGGCATCTTCTATTGGTCTAGATTCATCAATTGGATCATGCCATATTTTAATAATCTTACTAATGAAACTTTTGTCATTTGAGTTAATCGCCAAGAGGAGCTTCAGAATAGCAGATTCAGAAAAAGGATTAAAATATAAGAATTTTTGCAATCCGTTTTTATAATCGCATACGTATTTACCGTCTAGAATGGCATTTTTTAAAGAGTCCAAAGAATACTTATTTTTTATAGTACTATCTTTTATTTCGCATTCAGCTTGTTTTGAGACAATATCATCAAGAAGAATCTTTAAATGCAACGCACAATCATACTCATTCATTGGAGGCTTAAAAGAATCTGGCGATGGTATCGATTCTTTTATTTTGTTATACCTATAAAATGGATATAACCCAAAATCTAAAAAATCAAAAAGATCCCTCCATCCAATTTGTTGTAGGATGCGATCTAACATTTCTTTCAAATGTTTAGCATCGTTTATATCAGGATTAGAAGATGAACTTAATGAGGTCTTAATTTTCTCGATCTCTGCTGACTCAAATGAGAAAGAAAGCGTTAAGAGTTCATTTTTTTCAACTGCATCATCTATTGATTTAAAATTTATAAGAATTCCAGATGGCTTTATATCTTTTTTCAAAACAATCTGACATGAAAACGGCTTAGATAATTCTTCTTTTGGTGGACGGGTTACCGTCATGATTATCTCATTGCTTATAAATTCTACGTCCATGTCCGAAATTATTAATGTGTTTTAATGAAATTAATCGCAAAATCAAATTCACAACTTTGCAAGATACGCTTACGTTAATATAATATTTTGTTGTAAAACAATTAAATGATGCAACGCATCGATGCAAATGTAAATAAAGCTACATTTATATTATTAAAATAATTCTGAAATAGTTTATGCGCTATCCCCTTTGCGCGGTCTGCCGGGCTTGGGCGGCTGATGTTTTGAGCATCTCTCCAAGAATTTGGGGTCGGGCGGGGTTAAGAATTCCCAAATCTTCATATCGCAGGCTTCGGCGAGTCTTTCTACCGTATCCATCCTGATATATTTGTTCCTGCCCGATTCAAGGTTCTGATAGAACTTGTAATTGAAGCCGATTTTCTCGGCAAACTTCTCTTGGGTGAGACCTTTTGAGTCCCTAATTGCCTTGAGCCTTACAGCTATAAACAGCATCAGATCCATGGGTTTTAAGATAGCGATATGCCCAAGCAATAAAAACCCAATAGTTAGCGGTGTTTTTTACTTGAAATGCTTTCAAATATCTTTTTTATCACATGCATAAAGGAAGGGATAAACATGTTTTTTTGCCGCAAACGAGAATACAAGCATGCAATAAAGCAAACTTTGCTCAGAGAGCGTATGCGCATACTCATACTTATCTCTGCGACGTTTTTATGTTGCGCATGCGGCAAGCAAGAAAAAGAGGATTGGTTCAAGGTTGACGACATCGCAACGCTTGCCATGAATGGCGATACGAATGCCCTTAAGCGCCTTATTAAACAAGCGGATAAGGGCAACCCCAGCGCACAAGCCTATTTGGGCGGCATGTATATTCATGGAAACAATGTGGGAAGAAACACTCTATTGGGGCTTGTATTACTGAATAAAGCCGCAAAACAAAAAAATGGATTAGCCTATTACCACTTGGGATATTACTACACGGCCCTAAGGGCAAAAGCGCCTCTTTATGAGAAATCCCTCTTCTATTTTAAGAAAAAAGAGACTCTGGATCTTGAATACGCGGATCTATCCGAAACGCCGGAACTCTTAATCGGGCACATCTATTTGAAAGAGGACTATGCAGGTAAAGACAAGCGGGAAGCCTTTTGGTGGTTTCAAATATCTGCCTTAAAAAAGAACAACCCTTGGGGTAAGGGCTTTTTGTCAATATTCTACACCGAGAATGGTGTTGTAGATAAAAATTTTGAGTTTGCCCTTTCTTTGGCTCTCCAAGCTAAGGAGGGCGGGGATACCGATATGACGGACTCTTATATCGACGCTCTCAAGGCCGACGCCGAATTTGAACGCGGCGAAAAAGCCGCACTTGCCGGCAATGTGGATGCGCTGATCGACTACGGGCTTTTTTATTACGATGCGCAGTCTGATGATGAAAGAGACCCCATGAAAAACAAAATAAAGGGTCTGCGATATCTGGCAAAAGCGGCAAAGATAGACGAAGTTAAGGCAGTTGACCCCTTCATGCAGACGGCAAAGAAGTTTTATTTTGAAAAAAAAGTAATCATCCCCGCCGAAACCCAAAACGACAAAGGCGCCCAACTCTTTTTAGGCATTTACATGTATATGGGGAAATTCCCTATGGAAGAAAACGTCGACGAAGGCCTCAAATGGATAGAGAAGGCCACAAAGGGAGATAAGCAGTATGAAGACCTTGCTTTGGCGATATCTTTGGTGGGTGCCATAGGCGGCAATGATGTAATGAAAAACCTCATATCTACGGGCATTCAAAATATGGATATTTTTGTAGGCATCCAAGACAAAACTGTGGATGAAGTCATGGCAAAACTTGAAATCAAGGAATCAGAATGAAAAAGAAAACGATTATCGCATTGCTCTTACTTGCAGCGCTTACGGGCGTTTATGCAGCAACACAAATCTTCAAATACAGGTGTCCGTATTGCGGGCTTATTCAGATATTTTCATGCCAGCAGATTAACCCAAAATGCCCCAACGACGGGCAGAATATGTTTAGGGAATATGACTACTGAGTATACCTTCTCCAAAATCGCAAAATAGCAAATATAGCAAACTTCAAACAAAATGCAAAAGGAGTCACTCTTATGAATTTCTGTTCTAACTGCGGTCATAAACTTGTCGGAGGCGAAAAGTTTTGCCCAAGTTGCGGCAATACTCTGAATGGTCAAAAAACATCTGGGCAAGAGCATGCTTCATCTGTTCAAACAGCCAGAGCGCCAAGCATAAATCTTTCCTTAAAAGATAAACCTGCCTTAGCAAAGGAATCATCAGAAGAAATTCACGAAACAAAAAACGTTAAAAAGAATTCCGTCATTAAACCTCTTGTTATTGTAGCCGGTATAGTAGTTATAATTTTGCTTTGCATTTCGGCATATGGTGACAAAGCAAATGCTGCGCCACTAGAAGGCTTAACTTATTCCCAAGAAGAAAAGGCGCAGTTTAAAGACTTCTTTTCTACTATGCTAAATGACACCAAACAGGATATCTATAACATCCTTTTTTCTGATGAGTTGGGTTCAGGAGTGGCAAAATCAATATCCATAGATAAATTCGACTATCAAGCTCTCAATGATGATGCGGTAGTATTTAGGGTCGCTTACACTCTGTTTTGGGACGGCCCCATTACAACAAACGGAAGGACTCAAGTGTATTATGAAGTCAAAACACAAATCTCTTCCGGAGAGTCTGAATATGTTGTCTTCCCCAAAATCCTATATACCGACGGACACACCAGCGGAGATTTAGTCACACTTGGCGCAGCACTACTGACCCTACTTTAAACACCCCATGCAAAACTCCGCATTTTAGGGGTATATATTTTCGATAACACCAAGCCTTTGACTTGGTGCTATTTTTGCTATTCTGCTATTTTATGTTCGACGTCTGAATATTTTTATATTCAGCAACTTAGTCGACATTAAACGCCTTTGCTTCGTTTGGAAAGCTCATACATACTGCAAGCTGCTATATGGGCTTAGGTGCGGTAAACATTTATATTAAATCAAATGACAGAATATTTGTAAGGTCTATTTTTAATGTTATTTACCATTGACATTTAACATAATATTTAAAATGTTAAGTTAAACGACTGCTGATTTTAATGTTTATTTGTTTATAAAATATTTAACAGGCACAAAATATATGAAGAAGTTTTTAATACTGATTGCAGCGTCATTGCTTTTGTTTATGGGGGCTTCAAGCGCTTTGGCAAAATCATATGTTTTAAGCGACAGTGTAGGGATAAGCGCGGGCGGCAGTTATACATTAAGCGGTACGTTAAACTATTCGGGCGGCGGCAAGCCTGAGGCAAAAATTTATATTTTGGCGTTTAATTCGGCCGCCATGCAAGACTTGCAGGCGGTTATTTTGTCCGATTCTGCACAGCTTGCGGAAATAAGCCATATATCAATCAATGAAAGCGGGGCTTTCCCCTTTAATGCGGCGGTCTCACTTGATAATTCTTCGACAGACAAAGCCGTTCTCGTATTAGAGACAGATGCTGACAGTGCCGAACTCATATTTTTTGAAAATGTAAAACTTTCGCTGATTGAAGATGGCGTATCTGCGCCTGATACATCGTCTGGAGAATCCGCAAACGGTGAAGGCGATGGCGGAAATAATGTTTCAAGCGGTTCTGCGAACGGCGACTCCGTCAAGCCTTCAAGATTATCGTCAACGGGGCCTGCCGGATCTTCAATTTCGGGCGACGTCTTAAAAGTATCTTCAATGAGCTTTTTAACAAGCGGCATAACGGTTTATCTGAATTCCGCAAGCGGTGCAGACGCGAATGACGGCGATACGGTTGAAACCGCCAAACAGACTATTGCGGCGGCGTTAAGTGTTGAGGGGGTTTCAGAAGTGGTCTTGGCAAGCAGCACAACTCCTTATATTGCCCCCTTAATAAAACCCTCCGCTGGAGCTAGCGTAACCCTTAAACATACGGGAACAGTAGTAATTAAAGGGCAGTAAATTTTATTAAAATAAGGCAAATCATGAAAACTAAAATTGTTGCGATGAGTATAATATTAACAATATGCGCTAGTTGGGTGAATGCGGAACATACCACAACAATAGTCGAGGGAAACCTTCGCGTATTAGATGACCCCAATACGTTAGATGATATTAATCCTGAAGGTGGTTTGTATGTTTTCAATAGCGCAAGATTAGGTCCGACTTCTATTTATGGGACAGTAAAAATTTACAGAGGCGCACCTGGTATTGGAATGCCAGATCCGGCAATTGATTTATATGGGGATGGAGGATTTCTAAGAATATCTACAGAAACTGTTTCTTTAATCCCCCAAAATCGTGTCGCGCTCATATTCGGAAATCAAAATAGCGTTACTAATGGAGGTTTTGTATTGGGAGATTCAAATTTCGTGGGAAATTTTGCATTTACTGTTGGTGAGTCAAATTATGCCTCATATTTTTCTTTAAGTATTGGTGAATCAAATTATGCAAGTAATTATGGTGTAGCATTCGGCTATGGTAATACAGCTTCAGGATACAGCTTCAGCTATGGTTTAGATAATATATCAAATGGTCTTTATACATTCACTGGCGGATTGTCTTTGCGTTCAAGTAACTTTGCAGAATTTGTTATAGGGATATGGAATGATCCAAACATACCATCAGATGGAGAGGATATATTTATATCTAATGATTTCATTGGCGGTGATATACATTATAAAACTGGGGATCCCGTTTTTGTAATAGGTAATGGTACTAGTAGTCTGACCCGGTCAAATGCCGTTGTTATACGCCGAAATGGGAATGCGGAGTTCGCTGGTGTAGTGAAAACCAAGCGCGGTGGTGACATTATGATGGGAGCTTACGGGCGCGCGGAAGATCAGTAGCTTATTGCACCTGAGCTGTTTTAATAATCATCCAATCAGCAATTATAATATCTGAATTTAACTCAAAACTACTATGAACATACTGTTTAAGGCTTCTGCGGGGCTTCTCGTATTGTGTTCTTCACTTTACGGGGTTGACTATAATTGGAATTCTACAGGTAGCGACAAAAGTTTTGCCCTTGCCGCAAATTGGAGTCCTGTGGCGAGTCCGCAGTCTTTGCCGGCGCTTACGGGCGGCAGTGTTTATGAATTCATCGTCTCAAATTACTCGACGCGAGGGGCTGCGGAAATCGCAGGGAATTTATCCATAAATACGGGCACAATAAATGCAAACAGTTCTCTCGGCACCTTGGGTGTGGTCAATATAAGAAGCGGCAATATATCATGCAACCGCATACAAGCGGGTATGCGCAATACGGCAGGTATCGTAAATATTTACGGCGGCGCAATACAACTTAACGGAATGGTCGGCAAAACCGACACAACAGGCGCATTGCGCGCTTATTACGGGGGCACTATAAACTTTTACGGGGGAACGGTTGAGATGGATTACGCCTTCTGGCTAAGTTCTGATTGTGTTATGAATTTCTACAATGCGGGCGGCCATACAAAAGCTCCCAACGCCACAAGCAATGCGCCCATATACGCAAAGCGCGGAGTAGACAGCTATGGTTTAAAAGTTTCTTACGGTACGCTTAACATACATCTTGCAACGGGTCTTAATCTTGCGGTGAACGATGTTATATATTTGATAGAGTATAACGGCACGGCGTCTTCTTCAGGATTTTTAAACGTTACAAACAACAGTGTAATTACCGTAGACGGTTTCCAATTCCGTTTTGAAATGGCAAGAGATTTGGGTAACGGCAATAAGGCTGTTGCGCTTGTTGCGCTTGAAGCTGTCGATACGCGCCTCAAGAAAGGAAGTATTATTATGATTTCCCAATCCAAGGCATCGCCCAAAATTTTTGAGAATATTTAATTTTGCCTGACTAGGCTAAATTTATGTTAGCCGTAACTTTAACCCCTCCAAAATATGATTTTCACAAGCGGGAAGAAATATAAGTTTTTTTTGGCTGTTGCGGCTCTATGTTCAGGCTGTTTATTTGCGGCGGCACCCCAATGGTGGTTTGCCCGCGGGGTTGTGCCGAGCGTGAGCGATCAAGGCGATGTCGAAACTATCGGCAATAACTATGACGCGGCAAATGTGGGGCAGCTCAAAAACATTGCTCAAAAGGCCGCCGATGAACTTAACGATAAGTTCGCCGTTTATGGCGGTGCAGGTACCGAAATTAACAACATGGTTGTGGCTTTTAGTATATTTGACGCGCAAAACCCTAATATAAATTATGAAAGTTTAAACATAGGCCAACTTAAGTTTGTGGCCGAACCTTTTTATAGGCGTCTGCGCGCATTGCCGCCGTCTTTGGTAAGTTTCCCCGCACACATGACATTTCAAAGCGGCGGGACGAATGCCTCAAACCATAAATACCCGTGGCCGGCATTGCCCGTAAACCCTACTGAATCAGACTTGGCGGCAAACTACGAAGTTGCAAACATAGGTCAGCTTAAATTCATTTTTGGTTGGGATGTTGCGGGGGACAGCAATTCAAACGGAGTATCGGACATTTGGGAGATGTTTTATTTTAACAGCCTCACCTATCCCATGGATTGGGATTATGATAATGATGGGCTTTCAAACCTAGTTGAATTTCAAAACGGAACAAATCCCAAACTTATCGATACCGACGGCGATAATCATTCTGACTTTTTGGAAATCAGTCTCGGCACAGATCCTCTGGATGCCGCATCAAATAGCGGATATGCGGTATTGCCTTTCAGTCAGAATTTTGAATCTTACGCGGCAGGAAATTTGCCCAAGCCTTCATACATCGTAAAAAACGATGACGTTAATTTAGAAATCAAGCCCGCCGACAGCGGCAGAAACAGTAAATACCTCAATATAGATTTCACGAATTACAGATCATCGCAAGCAGGATTCTATTTTGCAAATACAACACAGAATGCCCTTTGGTATGATTTTTACATGAATGTGGAGCATCTTGAAGAAATATATCCGGGACCAAGTGGAACCTCATTGGATGCAGTAAATTTCTATTTTTGTAAAAATTATACCCCTTATTACAATGGGAACACTTGGGAGGAGACGTTTAGAGTCACAGAGGGATGGCATCGAATAACGATAAAGCGTAGCTATGCTTCCGACTCATATGACGGGGCTTCAAGCAAATGGTCGCTCTGGGTTGACGGTAAACGCTTTATAACAAAAGCCAGCATAAATACATCTTTTACAGACAAATACAAATCATCAATCAGATTTATAAGCGGCGGTGGTAATGTTATTTTAGATAATATTTATGTGGCTGCAAATGCGCCCTCCGATTACGGCACTTTTGACGATGATCGTGACAATTTGACAAATGCGCAAGAAGCTGCTTTGGGTTCAAATCCTCAACTTACAGATACAGACGGTGACGGCGTTCGGGACGCTACTGAAGTTGCATACGGCAGAAATCCAATTATTAACGACAGCCAATTTTCCGAGAGTGATGGATCGATAAGCGGAGCAGCATACTCATGGACTTGCGATTTTTCTGTCCTAAAAGGCTATATGTCAGGTAATTTGGACGGGCAGAATATGTGGCTTGGCAAAAACTCTGTCGTAAGTAATACGGAAACTGCCGCGATAGAGTTAAGCGGAGAAAATACGGAAGGCTATATGCGCCGCGATGCTTTTGGCGAAAATGCAAATAATGTTTGGGTTGCCTTTGACGCTATATTTTTTCCCAGTGATTTACCCGTAAAGCCGCCGCTGGGCGGTCTTGCCGTGGCAATTGCGCCAGACTCAAACGGCGACATTTTTGCCTATAATTTCGGTACTCAAACTTGGGTCAACATTACTCCGGAAAATTTCGATAAACAGGCATGGCACAGATACCAAATCTTTTTAGATTATACGACAGGTGAGGCTGATATTAGAGTAGATATGTCCTTTGATGATTACCATGGGGGTGGTTTGCCTCCAATTGTCACAGTATCTTTTGACGCCTCGCAAGGACCTCGCAAATTTAAAAGCATACACGCCTCCGCAGACCGCGATGCTGAGGGCGACGATAAATACATGTACATAGATAATCTGACTGTTTCTATGGAATATGTCGGTATGGATAAAGAATTCCCCGCGCTTCCCGCAATTTTACCCAGCTATTCAACAATTCTAGACACAGATGCCGACGGCTTGGACGACAACTGGGAAATGCTGTATTTCGGAGATCTTGTTACCGCCAACGCTTCGAGCGACTATAACGGCGATGGCGCTTCCGACCACCAACAGTATCTCGACGGCACAAACCCCGCCGTCAACCAGAACGTAAATCTTGTGATATATAGTATTCTTGAAAAATAAGATAAAATGAATATATTTAATAGCATTAAAATACGCGTCTTAACCAGATTAATAGTATTTTCTTCACTTTCAATTGGAGTAAACATACAAGTTCTTGCTTGTTGTTCTTTGCCCGAGGCGGCAATGACGGTTACCGAGCCTGGTATAAGTATAATGACTTTCGGTATCGGTGATGTCGCAGATGGAGAACGGACTGGAGATATTGCGCTCAGGGAGGATGATGAAGATATCAGATTATTAAGTTCTCCAGAAAGCGTTATTGCATTTATTTCTGAGGACGTATTTACGAAATATAGATCCAAGGGAGTTATGCAGGCATCTAATTTTCCTACTGGAGGAAGAGTTTCTTTAGGACTAAATGGATTTTTTGAAAGTCCCATGATGAAAGTTGAGATATCTCCAAATAATAATTTAAACAAAAATGCATATGGATATGTATTCAAAATGTGGGGTTCAGATCCTAAATTTAACGCCCGCGATCGAGAAAAAGCAGGTTATATTATTTCTCAGAAAGAATATCTAGTATTTAAAATTGAAGTTAATGGCGGGTATAAGTCATCTATAGATTCTCAAGAATTTATTGATAAATCAGAAGTTAGTGAAGGCGGAATATATATTATCGAATTTCGCAAAATAAATTACTTTCCTCAACAAAGCGAACAAGTATATAAAGTATATCAAAATTATAATGAAGCTGGAGTTCCAGCGGATAATGTATGGCATTATGATTTAGATGGAGAAATTGCCACGTGTGAAAAAAACGTTAGTGAAATTATTGTAAAAAACAATAAGTTGCCTGATTCAAAATATAAATTTATAAGGAGAACTTTATTAAAAGGGGATCGCCTTAGAACTTGGGATGTTATACGTTTCAGATTATATGGAGTGGACAGCTCAAGAGATTTGAAAGAGAACTCAGGGCAAACTCTGAATCTATCTAAATTTCGATATCATGATATAAAAATTTATGAAAGATATGATAATATATACGCAACTGGATCATTTTCTAAAATTTCCGAAGAAAAAACTTCATATTTTCTTGAGCAGGGCATTGGCGAAATTGGTTATGCGGGGAAAGTGAAATCGCATCTTTCCTCCAAAGGAGAATTAACGGTATATGAGCCAGATCCAATCGGTAAAAAAGAGATAGGGCGTAAATACACTGTGCTTAATCCTAAAAAAGTTAAAAATTTAGATGGGGAAAGGCCAATAGAAATAAAAGATTTAGATGGTCTTGATGTCGTAACTACGGAATATTTTTACGATAATGATGGGAAGACACTTCGTTTAGAGGAAGTTAACAGCGGGAAAGTAAGACTCGCGCACAAAAATGCTAGGGAAGCACTAGGTTCAAAAGGTTATGCTTTAAGTATAAATAACGCTAGGATGGAATTTAGGCGTGAATATTCGGCAAAGTATGAAGAAATATCTGGTAGGAAATTTAAAAAATCTGACGTTAGTACAAATTCTTCAAAAATAGTTAATGCAAATTTATCGGCCTCAAATATTTCCACTCAGACAGCTTCTTCTTCGCAAGAACTGACTGAAACCTCACAGGGGCTTTTTACGATAACTGAAGAGCGTGAAGTGGGATTTAATTTGAATGGTTTCCTTAGTGGAAGCGCGCCAAACTATTCAGATGTTCCGAGTATAGTATCTGGGGGCGGATATGATGCTAAGTTAACCTTAACTGTAAGAGAAAGCCCCGATGTCAATGTGATAACCTTACCTTGGGGAGATAATATTATCTCTTCTGAGTATACTGTCCTTGTAGACTCACAATCCGAATTAAATGTCGTGATATCTCAATATGGAGAAAAATTATATTCGTGTAGATATATTTATATAAACGGAGCATTTCATCTGGCTGATTGGGCATATGCTCATCGACATATTTCTGGGAGTTACTATTGGGTTACAGATAAATATTACTCTAATGGAACATTTAGCCTTGAATCTTATAATACATCAACTTCAGTAAAAACATCCGTTGGTATTGATGGCAGTGTTACTGAAACATATGACAACTATACTTTAAAGAAGGGAGTAGATGATGCTATATATGGTAAACAATATAGTATATTGAAGATAGATTATGGTAGTCATGAAACTCTTTTCGGGTGTGGATGTAATAATGAAGGCGCATTGGGTAGTGGTTCTAATGTGAAATCTTTCTATTCTTGCGAAAACATTAATACTGGGATGACCTCAATTTTGCCAAATATTGGAACCGCAGAATATCAAACAGCAAAAATTGCGACTATCGACGGCGTTAATAATGTCCTTACAGAAATCAAACTCAATGAATACGGAGTATCTCAACAACGCGTTGTCTTAGATCCTTATGCGGAGAATAAAGTGATTAAGGAAATCGCCCCAGGGTATTCGGAAAGTTCTCCGTCTATTACAACCGTCTTCACTGATGAGTACAATTATGTAAAGACTGGGCCGGCAGTTGTAAGTGAATATACATCGGGTTATCTCAATGATAATTATAATAGGGTTACTAGAACAACTTATGGAGCTTTAGATTCGGGAAGATTTTACGAAAAAACATATGATTATAACAGCAATCTTATTAAAGAAGAAAATGCGTTTGGTGTCGTGACGTACTCCTTTTTATCACAGGACAAACCAAATTTCTCTTCTTATCCAGATGGCACTGCAATATGTTATGAATATGACAATTATCAAAATTTAACAAAAATCGTTCATAAGTACGGCCAGTGCGAAATAAGTTCTCTTGCCGCAGAAACAAAACAATATGAAATTTTAGATTCGCAAATATGGGAAGTTAAATTTTCAAATGGCGTAGTTGAAAAGACAAGACTTACTGGTTATGGAACCGCTACATCTTCAGGTGAGAACATATTCTTTGAATCAATCGCCCAAAAGGACCAAAAGAAAGTTCTCATTCAGCATAGCGTAAATAGAAATGAGAAAACTGTATCTGAAACAAAAAGTGTATTAGATCAAAATTCTACAAAAAGTCATACAACTTTTGAGAAATTCCTAAATGGACTGCTTGTTGCGGCATGGGAAGCTGATATTGAAAATCCATTTGGATCTAATCCGGTGAAAAGATACATTAGTTCATATATTTATGAGTATGATAATATAGGAAGGCTTTGGAAACGTTACAGCGGGCTCAGCAGAACCTCTGCGGGCTCTATAACAACATATTATTATTATCCTAATCAATTGACGACAATAAATGTTTCTGGCAATAATTTAAGTTACCGTTCTGTTGGAAGACTTAAATCTATAATAACTGAAACAGGAAGCGGGGTGAAGAATGGTATTATGTATGAATATTATCCTGATAATTCTGTAGATTCTGGGAAAATTAAAAAACTGACTTATGGCAGAAATTTTTATACAGATGCTACAATGACCGGACCATCTGTGCACTTCCAGTATAATTCACTTGGATTGGTAACTCATGTTTGGGGATTGTTAGATACGCCGGCTATTTTAGAATATGATATCCTTGGTCAAAATACAGATTTATACATATTCAAAGCGCCTCATTCAGATACGCTATGGAATACAGATGTATGGCCATCTTCAGTAACGAAAAGCGGAATTCCAAATGGAAGCGTGGAGCATATTAATTGGGTCTACGATACTCCAACCGGGAATATACTTTCAAAGACGGATGCGCTTGGGAATGTCAGAACGAATACATTTTCGGCAATAGGAGACCTGATTTCATCTGTAGACGAGTCTGGGCGTCTTACAACATTCTCTCAATCTTATATTACTGATTCAGAAACCCTGAAGGCTATCAAAACAAAAGTTAAGACTTTTGGTGGCGTTGATACGGTTTATAAGTACACATCAGATGATGCCGTTAAAAGTGTATCAATTGGAGATAAAAATTGGTCGTATGAATATGACTCCATCTTAAATCCCTCTTTGTCCACATCCGAAATATATCCTGACGGGCATGTTTTGGAAAGGGACATAAATTCCTACGGTGACGTCGAAAAGTTAACTTTAAAAAATCCTGAAGGAGAAGTCATATATGAAGCTTTTTACTCTTCGGAAGTTGATGGTAAAATTAAAAGCGTATCATGTGGAAATAATGTAAGCACCTACACAAGAAGCAACAATGGAGCATATTCAATAAGTAACACTACAGAATCCGGAACAATTTCGTTCAATTACGTCTCCGATTCCTTCGGACGAATAAATTTATGGACGTCTCCTGATTTACAAATTAACTATACTTTTGACACTCTGGGAAGGCTAATCAACGCAAAATACGGTAGAAATACTTCAACGCCTTTATACAATTGGGCTTATTCTTACCTTAATAACCTTTCAGCCCTCTCCTCTGCAAAAATGTATTCTGGCGAATCTCAACTTGAAACAGATTTAATCCCCTATGCTTCGGAAGAGTATAGATATGATTCAGCCGGAAATCTTCTAGAAAAAAAAGCAGCTAACGTAGAACTATTATGGGATGCTTATTCAAGTAATATTGGCAATGCGCTTCTGCAAATTAATAAGGCTGCAGACTCTCAATATGTGGTAAGCGGAAGTACAGATGCTTCAGCTTCACTTTCTGTTTTTGTGGATGGAGAAAGCAAAACAATCTCAAGAAGCTCAGCAGACTTTACGCTTCTATTGCCTGCATTTTCAGAAACTGCAAAATATCTGCATATAAAAACCGAGTCCATGTTAGCGGGTGCAGGACATGATGGCGTGGATGCAAAATCCATGAAATTTGGTTCTTTTTATATTTCACCTACTCCTGAGGCTCTTACTTATGACGCAAATGGCAATTTAACAAGCGACAGCCGTTGGGTTTACGCTTGGGATTATGAGGATAGGCTGATATCGGCGACGACAAAATCAGAGGTAATTTCATCAGGAGTACCCAATCTTCGTTTTGAATATGGGTATGACTGGATGGGCAGAAAAATATCCACAAAGGAATATCGCAAAATTGCTGAAAACTCAACTTGGGAACTTTTAAGCGTAAACACACGCTTTTATGACAATTGGAATCTTATCTATGAGAAGACTGTTTATACTGACGTCAATAAATCGCCTGATGTAAAAAAATATTATTACGGAGAGGATATTCTCTATTCAAACTATGAAACAGGCGGTACGGGGGCACTGCGTATTATAGATATAAATGGGAAATGCGCCTATGTGTTCTCGAATATGATTGGCAGCATAGAGGCATTATATTCCGCAAAAGACGGAAGTTTGATTGGCAGATATGAATACTCTCCGTTTGGCGAAGTCAGGCAGATCCGTTCTTGTGCAACCGATAATGAATATGTAAATTTTGCCGAGCAAAATCCCTTGCGTTACTCCACGCGCTACCATGAAGTCACTCTGAATCTCCATTACTACGGATACCGCCATTATTCGCCGCGTATGCAAAAATGGCTCTCAAAAGAACCCTTGGGAGAGTTTGCAAGCGCGAATTTGTATAGTTTCGTGATGAATTCCCCTGTGACGTATTTTGATAAATTGGGACTTAATACTTACGGTCTCACGAAGACTGGATCAGCTTATTTCCACAGTGCTGGAGCGACAGCTCAAGCAACTAACTGTCTAGGTTTTGCTATGTCAGGAGGAGCGCTTGATAGTAACGGAGACTCACCTTATATGTATAATTGGCCATCCGATAGAGGTGATAAAAATAGATCTGTTTCTGACGATGCGGCAGCACTAGGTTGGATGTGTACGATCGCATCAAATGGTGCTTCAGGATGTGACTGTGGAGATATTACGGCATATGAAAGAATGGTGATTTACGAATACCAAAATGAGGGTAATCCTGGAGATGATTTTGCCAATCCGAATTCGAAAAATGATTTACATGGCATATATTCGCCAACCGGTCGGGGAGACAATTACTTCCAGGTGCCAACAACCGTATCAAAACCATTCAAACCACAAAAAATAGGTGCGAAAAGGGCGGATGCGGATTATGGAAAAAACGCCTTCTGTTGCTGTAGATGTAAGTCTTAAAGAATATATGAAACTTAAAAAAGAACTTATCTTATTAATAGCTCTTGCTTTTACATTTTGGCAATCTAGGGCAAATTGCGAAGAAAAAAGCGTATTTCTTTTTCCCATTCTATGTTGCGATGGTCTTGACGGTATTTATATGGAGTTAGGATGTACTTTTACATTTGATGAAATACGCCCTGTCCCTTCAAGAACTTCTCTTATTGATTTCAAAGATGGAAGGATTGTTGACCGAGATGGTAAAAAATACGGTGTTAGTATTGATGAGTTTATTGTGCTCGTAAAGAAGCACACAGAGAATTCTTTCGTCCTTGAAATATCTGTCGGTGACGGCTGGTTGACGGACTATGAAAAGACGTCGGAATATATGCGAGAGATGTTAAAAAAACTCAAGGCCGCAGGAATAGAGCGCGTAAAAATAAGCATAAGCCCCAAAAATAATTCCGGACTTGAATACATTATATACGATTCCAATACAGACAAAACTCCTATTCCATTTAACAATCCCAAAGTCATAATTGCGAATTATTATCCCGATAAAGGCTTTGATATTAAGAATAATCCCGACAAATCGTTGAAGCTTTCAGGCTTAAGCAAGGAAAAATTTTTAGAATATCTAAATGCGCGCAAACCCGAATATATAGATATAAAATCTTTTGCGGGCGGCACAGGGGATGGGGTAATTTCAGATGAAAATCTTAAATATATAGCAGCAGTGGCGCCTTTACTTTCGGCAAACGGAGCAAAGCAGATAATAGTCCGTAACGGCGAAGGCTTATATACTGCGGAATGGGGATATCCAACGCTTAATGAAGATTTCTTAAAACTTAAAAGTGCATTCAATTCAAAAAAATGAATGAGGATTTGCATATCCCAAGTCTTAAAGATTTATGAATTCTATAAGACAGTTTGCCATATCGGTAATTTTATCTCTGAAAGTCTTACCTAAAGCAAATTGAAGCGTACGGGTCGAGAATGCTATGCTATATAACTGATTCCCAGTTAAGATATTGAAGGATTTTTAATCAAGGGAATTTGCGCTGTATAGCACAATAATAATCGTGATATTCTTTACAATCCCGTTTAAGTGGGCCCCGAGGGAACTTTCGCCAAAGCAACCGCAAGAAATGTCAAAGCCCCGAAGGCGGGCGGAGAGGATTGCGAGTATAAAGATTAACGTTAACGCCATAAGGATTAAGGCGGAGGGCTTGGCAAGCCCCTTATAAAAAAGGCTTATGCCCAACAATACTTCAAAAGGCGGCAATGTATAGGCTGCGATAAAGGCAAAGCTTTGCGGCAAGATTTGGTAGGCGAGTATGCTTTTATAAAAGTCATCAGGGTGTAAAATCTTAACTATGCCCGCATAAATAAAAACGGCCGCCACAATAATTTTTAAGACTGTAAGAAAAAACTTCATAATTATTTTAGTTTTCGCCAATCGTCCTTAAAAACCAGCACGTTTTTTAAGCCGCATTCTTCTTTGAGGCGCGTAGCAATCATGCGCGAAGTGTCACACATGGCGGAGTCGCAAAAGACAATGAGGGTGGTTTCAGGCGTCCAAAGGTCTAGCACCTTGCCCAAATCGTCATCAAAAGTTTCAGGCGCAAGCCTTATTGCGCCTTTAATCGGGGTTTTTGCATCGCTTCCGCCCCTTGCGTCTATAAGCAGGTATTTAAAGCCTGCAGGGCGGCTTTTGACATAGTCTGCCGTCACTTCATCTTCAGCCAAGCCAAATTGCGCCTTGTGCGGGTTAATAAAATAATTAAAAGCGCCTAATAATGCGCTTAAGGCCAAAACGCCCGCAGTATATTTCAAGAAATTCTTAGGCAGTTTAAACAAGGGCTTCATCGGCTTATCTTATCATTGCGTGCACCGTAAAGTCTTTGCTTGTGCCGCTTGGTGTCTTATAGCTTATTTTAATTTCAGCCCTGCCGGGGTTTGCGCCGCTTTCAGGGATTATTTTAAGCTCATAATCATTCGGCTTTTTGCCTTCAAGAAGCTCTAGCTTGACATTCTGATAATGGGTATTTGCGGTAAAGTCCGACAGTTTAGAGTCATAATTTGAATGTATGCGTATGAGCTGCCCTTTGATGTCTTTGCTGCCTGCAAAAATTACCTTGGGATAAATGCGCAGATATTCTTGCACCAAAAATTTGAGTGTCAACACATAGGGTTTATCATTCCCCGCAACTTTAACGACAATCTGCTTATGTTGAGAACCCGGCATGCCTTCCGTGGCAAAATCCCCGCTTAATTTGCCGACTTCGCCCGCAGAATAGGATGTCTTGTCGGTCTTAATGTCTTTAAGGCAAGTGCAGCTTGGTGTTATTGACGCAATATCAACAGAGCCTTCGCCGATTACTTTGAATGAGAATTCAAATGCGCTTTTTTCTACTTCAGGCGCAATCGTTCTTGCGATTTCTGCGGCGTCAAACTCAATCTGCGCCGCAAATACATAAATCGGCAATGAAGCCAAAAGTGAAAATAAAAGTTTTTTCATCTGAATATGATAGTACAATTTAAGAACAATCGTCAATATTCTAAAGGGGAATATTCTTTTGCGCGTTGATTGTCGGTATAGCTATATTTGGGATCAATCTTTGAGGCTATTCTGCTATTTTAGGAAACAATTTTAACTCAAGAGGGCTGAAGAGAATTACTCTTCGGCTCTCTTTTTTTGTGCACATAAATAAAGAAAGGAAACAAATGCTGATAGGTAAAATCAACAGACACTTAGAAAACAAGGCGGGGTGGCGCATGGGAGCCATTCCGCTTTTTATATGGATAACTATTGCGCTGCTCGGCCTGATTGCGGGCGGCATACACTTCATAAACCAGATAGAAAACTCTACGGGTTTCTATGTTCTGCTTGGCACGGCGGCCTTCATAACGGCCTGCATTGCCTTTAGAAAGGTGGATTACCGTGGATATTAAGGGTGCGCTTCAGACGCTATGGTTTGGGCTTACTTCGCCATTCTTATGGGGTGGGGGCAAGCTTGCCGCAGCAATGGGAGAGCTTAATTACCAAGCCTGCCTGCTTATAATGGCCGCGACCATATTGATGACCATAAACGCACTATATGCGCCGCAGCTGATAGACGCATTGCTTCTCAAAATCAAAAGGCATTGGGACATGGATTGGCAAAGGCTTA
>Ga0209800_10000614_pt1 | contig 51385 bp, 43 predicted proteins | sample Higcelweek8metaG_FD_187174 | JGI IMG/M metagenome (GOLD analysis project Ga0209800, IMG submission 187174) | Freshwater pond sediment microbial communities from the University of Edinburgh, under environmental carbon perturbations - High... | ecosystem: Environmental > Aquatic > Freshwater >...
CTCGTCCATGTAGAATGCGACGCGGCAAGTCTCCAGCCTTTGACAAGACTCCCATCCGCCCTTCCCTCACCAATCTGCTCAATATAGGTAACTGTATTCGCAGACGTATTAATTCCGGTAATCAGAATCGCATGTCCTTCAGAACTTGTCCTGTAAAAACACGCGTCGCCAGGAATGAGGCCATTATATAAGGCCTCTGCTGAAGATGCTGCCGTCATATCAAGCGTATATGAAAAACTAGTATCATACGTTCCCCTTTTCGTCATATGATTCGCCGCGGATTTGACCGCAGAAAGCATCGTGGATGTCGATACTCCTGCAACAGTAATTGCTGACCCGCCTGCTTTCCAGGAGATAGCAACGGAGGCAGAACAATCGTTCCCAATATCACTAGCTGGCTGGGAAAGCACGTACAAGTTGATTGCAGAAACATATTGTATGGTTGGCTTTGTTTTGAATTCCGATAAAGTTGTGTCTGCATTCTGCGTGTACGGCATTCCTGTGTACATCGTATTGGAAACGTAATTTGCAGAATAGATCGTCACATCCCCGTTTGGAACCCACTGAATGTTTCGCATAGCTGTCATCGCCGAGATGGCAGAATTCCTTTGCGCCGTAGTTGCGGATACCTCCTGCGTCATGGCCTGGCTCAAGGCAAAAATGAAGACAAGTGTAGCGACCAGAATTCTTTGGAAGACCTTTTGTACTTTTTGAATCATTTTCATCGTCTTTCGCTCCTTACATTTATTATATGCAGATGTTGCGCAACATAAACATTCATTCTTCTTATGTAATTGTTATACTGTCAATGATATTAATGTCGATTATACAAAAAAAAAAAAAAAAAACGAACAGCAATATGCAATTCGCAGAAAATATTGGTACCGTTTTGTGCAATAAGTCAGGTGAACTTGATTGTTTCCGAGATAATGCAGAATATTTTATATGCAACACTTGCAGAATTGTCTGCGGATCCATCGCGACTTGAGAATCGCAGACTATTCTTTTCATGCGCAAAAAAGAGCCATTGCATTTCGGATATAAATCCGATTTCGCAATCGCTCTTTCTGGGGGGATGAGGTGGATTAAAGCCACCGAAGTCACTGCCGATTCATTTAGTTCCCTGAATGCAATAATCAGACAAAATGTTTTACTCTTCTCTTCACTTCATCTGATAGTTTCTCAGCAACCGCCGAAAGGGATATCGCGCCAAGCTCGCCATCAAAACGAGATCTCACGGAAAGAGTATTCTCTTCAACCTCTTTGTCGCCAAGAACCAACATATAGATTAGCTTGTCCATCTGTGCCTGGCGAATCTTCTTGCCGATCTTCTCATCACGGTCATCCACGGATACTCGAAGTCCGAGACTTCTCATGTAATCTCTGATTTCATATGCCTTCTCGACATGTTTGTCGGAAATCGGAAGAATACGTGCCTGCTCCGCTGCAATCCACAGGGGCAGAACACCCGCATATTTTTCGATGAGAAGAGCCAGGGTGCGTTCATAGCAACCAATTGATGTGCGATGAATAACATATGGGTTTTTCTTCTCTCCGTCTCGATCCGTATATTCCATACCGAACTGTTTTCCTTGCTGGAAATCAATCTGGATCGTGACAAGCGTGTCCTCTTTGCCCCACACATTCTTGATCTGTATGTCAAGCTTCGGGCCATAGAACGCGGCCTCTCCAACAGCTTCCTTATACACTAAGCCAAGGCCGTCAAGAATCTTACGCATCGCATCCTGCGCGGCTTCCCATTCTTCTGTCGTTCCGACATATTTGTCGCGGTCATTCGGATCCCATTTTGAGAAACGGTAGCTGACATCTCCATCAAGACCCAACGCCTCAAGCATGAAGGTCGCAAGATCCAGACACCTTGTAAATTCTTCGGTTAGTTGTTCCGGCGTGCACATAAGATGCCCTTCGGAAATCGTGAACTGGCGAAGACGAATCAGCCCATGCATCTCACCGGATGATTCATTGCGAAAGAGTGTGGATGTTTCTCCATACCGCAGGGGAAGATCCCGATAGCTTCTGCTTTCCGACAAATACGCCTGATATTGGAATGGACACGTCATCGGACGAAGGGCATAAATGTCCGATTCATCCACGGCTTCTCCGCTGTTTAGTGCGGCAGGATCACCCATAAGGAACATACCGTCACGATAATGATACCAATGTCCCGAGATCTTATACAGATCCGATTTGGCCATATAGGGCGTCTTCGTAAGGAGATAACCCCGTCTTTCTTCCTCGTCTTCCACAAACCGAATCAGATTCTGCATAACCTTCGCGCCTTTGGGCAGCATGATAGGAAGACCTTGTCCGATACATTCTGATGTTGTGAAGTACAATAGCTCCCTGCCAAGCTTGTTGTGATCTCGTTTCTTTGCTTCTTCTAGTTTATCCAGATATTCCTTGAGAGACTCCTTATCTGGGAAGCTTGTGCCATATATTCGTTGGAGCATCTTGTTCTTTTCACTTCCACGCCAATAGGCGCCGGCGACCTGCGTGAGCTTGAACGCCTTCACTTCACTTGTATTTTCCAGATGAGGCCCCGCGCAAAGATCCGTAAATTCTCCCTGCTTATAAAACGAGATAACCGAATCTTCCGGGAGGTCATCTATGAGTTCAACTTTATATTTCTCATCAGAATCTAGCATAAACGTGCGTGCTTGCTCTCTGGATAGCTCATGCCTCTCGATCGGCAAGTGTTCCTTAACGATTTTCTTCATCTCATTTTCGATTTTATCGAGATCTTCTTTCGTAAATGTTCCCTCGTGGTCAAAGTCATAGTAGAACCCATCTTCTATAGCTGGTCCGATGGCAAGCTTTGTCGCCGGCCATATCCGTTTGACAGCTTGTGCCAGTATATGCGATGTGCTGTGTCTGTAAGCATTTCTTTGCTGTTCATCCTGAAAGTCAATCATCTTTCTTCCTCCTTGAATATGCCGTTTGCGAAATAAAAAATCCCACGCAGTCAAATACTACATGGGATGCATCATCAGCACGGTTCCACCCAAATTGCCTTCTATTACGAGAAGACCACTTCATTATGACGATAACGCGGTCAGCGGCGAAGAATACTTGCAACTATGCTTTCATCCTGCGACTCAGGGGTGGTACGCAACAAATCGATCCGCGAGAAAACTTACAGCCAAAAATGGTTCTCTCTCTCTGTTCGGTCGCTATCTGAAGCACATGTCCCCGTCAACATCTTGGTATATGAGACTAGTCTAACTCGTAAAAAGATAAAATGCAAGTCAGTAAATAAGAACGGATAGTGTCAATTTTTTCTCGGTCATAAATTTAGATAAATCCCAAGTGGTTAGAACTTCAGACCATTGTCTGTAACGGATGGCAGCGGCGGACACTATACCTCAATCAAATCTTTGATTGCCTCATACCGGCCTTCCTTGATTCCGGAAACCTTCATGATGTCTTCGGCAGTCGTGAAATTCCCGTTCTCTTCGCGATATTTGATAATGGCAAGAGCCGTCGATTCTCCGACACCCGGCAGAGTCTCAAGTTCAGCTTGCAACGCTGTATTTATATTTATTCGTGTCTCTTCGTCCGGTACAATTGTACTTGAAACGCCGGCCATATCGTCCCCGCAATGCGTCCCCCATATTCCCTCATCCAGACCGTTTCGCAGATAATCTGATACTGCGCCATCTTGATCCGATGCGATCTCCGTGACCTCGTCCTCCGAGGGAATGTAAATTGACAAAGGCTCCTCAATGACAAAGACCATGTTGATATACTGATCAGCGGCTTCAGGAAGAAGACCGCCTGCCTGGGACAAAATCTGGTACAGATACGTTCCCGGCAATATATCGTATATTCCTGGCAGCAAGACAGAGCCGCAAATGTATACGGGAATCGTTGTCTCCACCGAAGAAGAGGTGGTTGTTTGTGTCGATTCCACGTCTGAGCCAAGCGAAACGTCCGTTGCCGTGAGAGTCGTTTCCTGCGCAGACATATACGATGATGAGATGCTAACATCATCACCCGCAGAGTATACAACCCTATTCAACGGATGAATGGATATCCAAAGCTTACATGCGCATGCAACAAGTCCAAGGACTAAAACGAGAATTACGCGTATTGTATTTTTCTTTGCGTGTTCCATTGAAGCATCCTTTCGTGCAAATACCCGCATCAATTGTATGTCATCCAAAACAAAAAGGTATTGTCGGATTTCCGACAATACCTTCTAATATGTTGTAAAATGTCTCTTCACGAAGCTATTCTTCTTCGGTTTCATTATCAGCCTCAGGATCTTCTTCCTGAGACATAACAGAATCGGGCGTCTTCGTCATCCACAATTTATCAAGACTGTAATGCTCGCGATCTTCTGGATGGAATATGTGTACCACAACATCTTTGTAATCGAGCAGAACCCATCTTCCTGTGGACATACCCTCTACATGATCTGAAACGATCTTGTGCTCGTTCTTCATAACAAATTCTACTTCATCCGAAAGTGCCTTAATATGCGTTGTCGATGTGCCCGTTGCGATAACGAAATAATCTGCCAACACCGTCTTTTCAGCCACCGGAATCATCTCGATATCCACTGCCTTTTTTTCATCAAGAATTGAAACGATTTTCTCTGCCATTTCTTTTGAATCCATTTTTGCCTCCTTATGTTCATTCCCTATTTTTATATTTGATCGAGCCAAAGTATTTCTATTGAGCGCGTTGATCGCTTGAACTGAATCAAAATGGAAAACATCCACTTTGCGGGCAATACTGTCACGAACAGCAATAAGACAGGAAGTCACCGCACCATCTAATTCTGTAACCGCAAGCCGCCGAATCGGTTCCAAATCCAGATAATCGCGAGCTGGCTCAATTTTATCTGCCAGATACACGATTTTCTCTAGCTTTGTCATCTTTTCTCGGCCCGTTGTGTGATAAAAAATCGCGTCCGTTATTGACTCATCTTGGACATGATATTTCTCAATTGCATATTGCGCTCCGGCAGGTGCGTGAAGTATCGGTCTTGAGAAAGCCTCGCCAGGGGCATATTGGGTCGCCAAGCGAATTTGCATCTCGATCGGCAGCTCTTTGGCTGAGTCGTGCAAAAGACCCGCTATGGCAGCTGCATCTGGATTTACGCCGAACCTGATTGCCAAACGGACACATTCAATGGCAACATTCACACTGTGAAGTATACGTTTCTCAGATAGATCAGCAAAGAGCATCGCGCAGCATCTTAGCATTTTGCTCATCGTATCTTCTTGCAATATGCTAAGCGGATTCTCTTTACAGTATAACCCATGTTTGGAAATAAATCTCTGCACGGGTGCAGGTGCTGCAGAAAAATCAAGTGTCCTGCGCATTTCACGCGAGGATACGTCCATTCCCATAATTGGGAAAAATGAAATATGCGTCTTATACTCAGATTCAATTTCGCAGACCTTCTCAAGTGTTTTCTGCTTCATAACCCCAGGGCGAACAGCAATAAGTAATTTTGCTTCCTGAAAAATAATTTCAGGGTGATACCATGTTTGGATCTCAAAAAGAATATCCGTTCCGTAGATCAGATAGATCTCGTCATCCTTCTTGATTTGCCCAGATTCTCTCATGCCTTGAAGCGTCAGAACCGTATATGAGGGTTCTGGACGTGACACTTCAATCGGCAAGACTTCACACGAAGCTCTTCCCTTAAGGGCCGCCTGAACCATATAGAAACGATAGGGAGACAGCGTTACTTCATGAAGGTCTTTTCGCGGCGGATAACCAGTGGGAATGACAAATATCCGGTCAACCAAACCGCTTTCAAGTAAGCCATCGATCATTGATTGATGCCCTTTGTGAAACGGGTCAAAAGTTCCTCCGAAAATACCGTATCTCAATTAGTCTCCTCCGATAAGCGTTCGTCCGATATCTTTTCGGAATTGCATCTTCTCAAAATGTATTTTCGAGACGCCTGAATAGGCAAGCTCTATGGCCTCGTCAAGCGTCTTTGCATCGGCATAGACGGAAAGGACGCGACCGCCATTTGTAAGAATTTTGCCGTCTGAAAGTTTGGTGCCAGCATGAAATACCAAGCATCCACAGTCTTTGATCCCCGTAATTTCAAAGCCCTTCTCGTAGGTATCCGGATATCCGCCTGAGGCCATGACCACACAGCACGACGCGCCGGGTTTCCATTTGAAATTGACTTTATCGAGTGTCTTGTTCAGACAAGCGTCTATAATTTCCATCAAATCATTTTCAAGACGCGGTAACACCGCCTGAGCCTCAGGGTCCCCGAAACGCGCGTTATACTCAATTACACGCGGCCCCGTCTTTGTCAGCATAAGCCCAAAGTAGATAACTCCGACAAACGGCCGACCCTCTTTCCTGAGCGCCTGAATAGTCGGAACAAATATCTTATCGTACATCTCTTTCTCTTGTTCCTTCGTCAGCTCAGCTCCTGGAGTAACCGCACCCATACCACCCGTATTTTTTCCTAGATCATGATCAAACGCACGCTTATGATCACGCGAGGTAATCATGGGTACAACTGTATCTCCATCGGAAAAAGCAAGTACCGTAAGTTCGGGTCCAGTCATACATTCTTCAATTACGACGGTCTTTCCGGCATCTCCAAAAGCTTGATTCTCCATCATAGAAACGACTGCGTCGCTTGCTTCTTGGCGTGTCGTGGCGATTATGACGCCTTTTCCCAGTGCGAGTCCATCCGCTTTAATGACAACGGGAATTTCCTGCGTATCCAAATACGCAAGCGCACTTCGTACATCGGTAAAAATGCCGCATTTTGCCGTGGGAATCGCATATTTTTCCATCAGTTTCTTCGAAAATGACTTGGATGCCTCGATAATGGCGGCACTGGCTCGGGGACCGAATGCGCGAATGCCCGCTTCCTCCAAACGGTCCACAAGACCTAAGGCAAGCGGATCATCTGGGGCAACAAAGACTAGATCGAACTTCTCTTTGACCGCATAATCCACAAGCTCGTTAATAGCAACGGCTGAGATGGGGACAATTGTCGCGATTTCCGCGATTCCGCCATTACCAGGAGCACAAAACAACGCAGATACCCTTGGACTCTGACTCAATTTGAGGCAAATAGCGTGCTCTCTGCCGCCACCACCGACTACCAATACCTTCATATATCTCTATCCTCCCAATCAGGTAATTAATGTCTAAAGTGACGTGTTCCGGTAAATACCATCGAAATGCCATACTTATCGCATGCATCAATCGATTCCTGATCATGAATGGATCCGCCTGGTTGGACGATAGACGTAATTCCGGCTGCATGCGCCGCTTCAACACTATCAGAAAATGGGAAAAAGGCATCCGAGCCAAGCACGGCTCCTTTGGCCTTCTCTCCAGCAAACGCAAAGGCAATGCCCGCTGCGCCTACGCGATTCGTTTGTCCGGGACCGATCCCGATGGTCTGCTTATTCTTCACGACGACAATGCCATTGGATTTGACATATTTAACGACTCTCATGGCAAATTCCATATCTTCTAATCGATCGGCATCAGGAGCTACTTTTGTCACTGTGTGCAAATCTTTTTCTTCATATACATTTCGATCATGATCTTGAACCAGAAGTCCGCCCAATACGCGCTTGTAGTTGAGTTCTTCTGCCGGAATCGGATCCATAATCGCCTTGAGTTCAAGAACGCGGAGATTTTTCTTCTGCGAAAAAATCGCAAGTGCTTCCTTCGCATAGGAGGGCGCGATCACAACCTCCAAAAAAATCTTGCTCATTGCCAACGCGGTTTTCTCATCAATCTCTCGGTTTGCGGCTACAATTCCGCCATATATTGAGACGGGATCCGACTCGAACGCCTTTTCCCAAGCTTCAAATAGTGTTGCGGCAGAACCAACGCCACATGGATTTGCATGCTTAACGGCAACTACGGTCGGTTCGGAAAATTCTTTCAGGCAACAAATCGTAGCATCAGCATCCGCTATGTTGTTATATGACAGCTCTTTTCCATTCAGTTGAACCGCTTCGGACAAGCCGCCCTTTACCGGAATCGAATTCCGGAAGAATGTCGCTTTCTGATGAGGATTCTCACCATAACGCATATCAGCCACTTTATCAAATGTAATCGTATAGGCATTAGGAAGTGTCTTGTCCGGAGATTTTGACAGGAAATAAGATGCGATCAGAGCATCATAAGCAGCCGTGTGTTCAAACACTTTCTTTGCGAGATTAAATCGAGTCTGGTAGCTTGTGTCTCCCGTTGCCGATATCTGGCGAATAACTAAGTCATAATCTGAAGGATCCGTAATAACAGTAACGTCCTGATGGTTTTTGGCAGCCGCACGAAGCATTGAGGGTCCACCAATATCAATATTCTCGATACACTCTTCGAATTCAACACCCGGCTTTTGTATTGTCTCCTTAAACGGATAAAGATTTACAACAATCAGATCAATCGTCTCAATGCCAAGTTCCTCTATTCTTTTCATGTGGCTTGGATTGGAACGAATCGCGAGGATTCCCCCGTGAATCCTCGGATGAAGCGTTTTGACTCTCCCGTCTAAGCACTCAGGAAATCCGGTTATCTCCGATACCTCTTTGCACGGGATTTTCTCCGCTTTCAGGAGCTTGGCCGTGCCACCAGTCGATAGAATTTCGACGCCTAATTCCACCAGTTTTCTGGAAAAATCAGCAATGCCTGTCTTGTCTGAAACACTGATAATTGCTCTCTTGATCATAATAATCTTTCCTGCTTCCTTTATTTTGTAATGAATGCCCGGTTGTTCTCTATCGTAACCTTGTTATCGGCAATCAACTGTATGGCTCGCGGCAAAAGCTCTTGCTCACAAGTCAGCATGATCCGCTTCTGGAGTGACTGTGGCGTGTCGTCTTCATAAATCTCGATGCTCTTTTGCAGAAGAATCGGACCTTCATCATAGCATTCATTCACAAAATGAACCGTAGCGCCAGATATTTTTACACCTCGCGCAAGCGCCGCCTCATGTGGACGAATACCATACATACCTTTTCCACAAAAAGAAGGGATAAGGGATGGGTGAATATTGATAATCCGATTGGAAAATACCGAGACGACCTTAGGACCAAGCAAAGACAAAAAGCCCGCAAGAACCACTAAATCAGCAGACGAATCCGTTAGCTCCGCCAACATGGCTTCATCATAAGCCTGCATATCGGCATACTCTTTCCGAGAGATCACGCAAAAAGGGATATGATTATTCTCTGCACGGCTGAGCGCATATGCCTCAGGCGAAGAAGAAATAACTTTCACTAAATTGACTTGCGGCATGACGCCCTCGTTCATCCGATCCATAATCGCCTGAAGATTTGTTCCGCCCCCGGATACGAGTACAGCTATGTTCATGACTTACTCCCTTACCAAGAAATTCGATGAATCATCTCTTTATGTTTCTCTGGAATTCCGGCTGGGAACTCCCCGTCAAAGCAAGATGCGCAGTGCCCTGTGCAAATCCCCTTTGTTGACTTCTTAAGCCCATCCAGACTCACATATGAAAGAGAATCCGCATTTATCATTAGTCGCACATCCTCAACGGAAGAGTGGCTGGCGGTAAGTTCATTGGGTTCAGAGGTGCTCACCCCGTAGAAGCATGGAAATCGGACAGGGGGAGATGCGACACGCATATGGACTTCTTTCGCGCCGGCATCGCGAAGCAGAGAAATCGTGTGTTTTGTTGTCGTGCCGCGAATAATCGAATCGTCAACGATCAGAAGTCTCTTCCCTTCAACAACGGATTTCAATACAGAAAACTTTAACCTAACCGACAGCTCTCTCTGAATCTGCGTTGACTGAATAAACGTACGACCCACATAACGATTCTTAAGAAGTGCACTTCCATATGGCACCCCGCTCTCTTCTGAGAAGCCAATCGCTGCGGCGACACCCGAATCGGGTGCAGCTATGACAAGATCACAATCACACGGTGCTTCAAGCGCGAGTGTCCGACCCGTGTTATATCTCGATTCATAAACACTCGCTCCGTCCATAATACTGTCAGGGCGGGCAAAGTAAACAAATTCAAAAATGCATAGATGCCCATTTGCGCGAGCCGTATCTTTGTCCGTGAAATATCTCGAGTAGACACCGCTTTTCGTAATAGAGACGATCTCACCAGGAAGAATGTCACGAACATAGGTAGCTCCGACTGCATCAAGCGCGCAAGTCTCCGATGCAAGAAAATACATGCCTTCTGTATTCTCTCCCATTACAAGCGGGCGTATACCAAGTGGATCCCGAATACCAATGATTCGATCATCAAGCATCATCACAATGGAGTAGGCGCCCTTAATCTCTTTCATCATCTTGAGAAGAGCATCCTCAATCGTCTGAGAAGAAATGCGATATTTTGCAATCATGGCAAGTAATACCTCAAAATCAGCGGTTGTCTGAAAAATGGCACCTTCTTTTTTGAGAATCTCACGTATTTCGGGGGCGTTCATAATGGAGCCATTTGTTGCAATACTCATGAATCCCGATTTTGTCTTAATATGCATCGGCTGAACCGAGTCGAGCCCAAAAACATCTGATGAGGGAAAACGCACGTGTCCGATAGCCGCATATCCCTGCATCGCATGCAGAGTAACATCATCAAACACCTCTGTGACAAGACCTGGAGCCTTATGGCAGATGACTGTTCCGCCTTGACATACCGCAATGCCAGCTGATTCTTGGCCGCGATGCTGAAGCGAAAATATACCATAATATGCCGTTCTTGCAATATCGGAAATCTCCCCGGAAGGGTTAATCGCTCCGAAAACGCCACATTCTTCATCCCAATCTCTGTTTTGCATATTTGCATATCCCCCGAATCTAATCATTCCATCTGGGAAAGTTTCTGAGTCAGTCTTTCGTTTCTCAGCAAAACAGAATCTTCCAGCTCCTTTTTGTATGCCTCAAGCTTGCTTGCAAGAAGCTCGTCCTGTAGAGCAAGAATCTGCGCCGCAAGAATTGCGGCATTTGCCGCTCCATCAATCGCGACCGTTGCAACGGGAATTCCCGTTGGCATTTGTACGATCGCATAAAGTGCGTCAACACCATTTAGAGCACCACCCTTACATGGAACCCCTATGACGGGCAGAATGGTGAAGGAAGCCAGCACTCCGGGAAGGTGAGCCGCAAGTCCCGCAGCAGCAATAATAACGGCAAATCCATTGTCTTTCGCATGCGTGGCAAGCTCAGCTGCCTGTCTCGGAGAACGGTGAGCGGAACAGATCTTCCCCTCATATTCGATACCAAATTTGGCAAGCGTCTTAAAACAATTCTCCATAACGGGGAAATCAGAATCGCTACCCATAATGACAAGTACTTTGTTGTTTGGCATGATCATCCACCTCATATAACGACTAAATACGTGCGAAAAACAATTCACCCATTCTTCAATAAGAATAGTAACAATGTCACGTCTTCTCTGTCAACCAAAACAATGGCGAAAAATATACCGGAAAGATACTCATTCATCGGAAGAATGCATAACTGTCTGATTTAGTTCATCAGACCACTGCAATCGCTCCATGACAAGCTCGTACCCTTCAGACCCAGGTTCATATACGACTGGACAATAGTCATTTCCGGGATATGTTGTCGTCATACAAAACGGAATTACATTTAGTTTATACCCGATCACGCTATTATTCTCAACAGAAAAAGTGCACTGAACAATTGCGGTCTCCGGTGCTGACAAATACGGCTGTCCACCAAAAGAGAAATTAGACAGACTGTACAATATGTATTTTCCGTGGTACAGCTCAATGGGTTGCAGCCTGTGCGGGTGGTGACCCACATATATATCTGCACCATAATCAATAATTGCATGTGCCATCGCAACTTGAGATTCTTCCGGTTCGTACATTCGCTCTACGCCTGCATGTACCGAAATAATGACAATATCACATCCTTGACTTCGAAGGGAATCGATTGCGGCATAGATCGGATCCAGGCTACTCGGAAAGCAGAATCCTGCCATTCCGATCTTGACTCCATTCGTCTCATATACCGCGAAGGTAGTATCATTACTCCACGTGATTCCAGCCGAATCAAGTGTATCCTCTGTATCCTGAAGTCCTGTTTCCCAGTAATCATATGTATGGTTATTTGCAAGATTGACCGCCTCAACGCTTCCGTCAAGCAAAATATTTACATACTCAGGAGGTCCGCGAAAGGCAAATTCCTTCTCCCTTGCGGCGGTGGAAGTAGTAAGTGTCCCCTCGAAATTAACAAGTGTCAGATCGTCTTGGCAAAATACCTGAACTGCATTTTTGAACGGATATGCATAATCTGTTCCAACAACCTGAAAGAAACTGTTGCTGTTATTCTCTTGTCCGACGTTTTGCCCGAATGTACAATCCCCGGCAAAACTAACAACAATATCCTTCACAGCGGGTGTTGGCGTCGGTGTCGGCGTATCCGTTGGAATCGGCGTTGGCGATATAGTCTGCGGAACAGTTATTTCAGAAGAAATCTGTGAAGCATCCTGCGTCTGATCTCCCCAGAAATGCAAAGCAGAACAGCCGCCGGCACATATGACGAGAAATGCTGAGAAGATCATAATGCAAGCAGGAATCAGGATACGCCGAATTCGCTTATGTGACATGACTTGCAAATCCCTCAGCTTTCCTCATAGGGTATTCCCAGTATTTGACAGCGAACATAGAGCCCAGACTTGGAAATCATAGAATCCGGCCAATGACCAGCTGCCTTATCATCAAACGGAATCGAATTTGTCGAAAACTTCAGTGCGTTTGTCGATTCCGCGATGGAAGACAAAATGGACCAATTACACCAGCTGATATTATTATCATCTAGATAACTAAGCCATTCATCGGATTCTGTCAGATATAGTTCTCCGGCACCCGTGTTATTTGTCGTGCCCCACTCCGTAACAAAAATGGCTGCGCCAAGACTTATCGCAGTATTCATTTTGTCACGCAGCTCTTGACCATGAGATCCAGCATAAAAATGAAGGGAATACATCAGATTCGTACCCTCAACAGGATCGGCGGCCGCAATATCTACATCCTGACTCCAATTTGATGAACCGATGATAATGACATTATCCGGGTCGTTTTCGCGAATCACGGCTACTACCTGCTCCGCATACGGTTTAATATTATCTGCCCATGTAACCACAACATCGGGATCATCCGCGTGACCGCTATTTGGCTCATTGCAAATCTCATAAATAATATTGGGACAGTCTTTGTATGTATCGGATATCTTCTGAAAGAAGTCGAGAGATTCCGTTATGTGCGTCATCGGATCTCCATCTGACAAAATATGCCAATCGACAATCACATACATACCTTCTGCAACAGCCAGATCAATTGCCTTACATGTCGATTCATAATATCGATCCGGTTGGTCAATATATCCGCCTTCCTCAGTATATACCGCCAAACGAATCACTGTGCATCCCCAGTCCTGTGCGAGCGTCTTGAAAATTTCTTCGTTGTAGTACGTGTCTGTATATTGAACAGCATGCGTACTCATCCCCTTCAATTCAACAGGCGCACCCGATTCGTCACAGAGATTGGTGCCAACGACTTGCAATTGTCCATAGAGATCAACCGCCTTCGTAGTAACGACTGGTGAACTTGTCGGCGCAGGAGTACTTGTTGCTTTGGCAGTCTCTTCAGGAATCGTTGTCTCTGGAACAAGCTCAGAAGTCATCTGACTTACTTCGCTCGAATCGGACGATTCATCTGGCTTGCTATTGCAGCCAACCAGTACTATGGCCAAAATAATCGTGCAAAGTAATAAAAAACACTTTCCTTTTCTCATCAATGCAACCTCACTATACTCTTGTTCACAATATTGGGCGTATTGTTCATATTCTTACCTGTACATATCAAATGTCTTGAGAGTGATTATATCACATCCGAATTGCAAAATGGCAACAGCGCGTAACGTTTCATATCAATTTCGCGTTATTTCTTGGCTCTTCAATTCTTATTGCCCAATGAATGACTCGTAACACTTATGTCACAGTTTCTTTACAGATTGCGTATTCAATTGTCTAGCATTTTCGCAAAAAGACGAGCATAATTATTTTAGTTAGTAAATACCTTATTGAGGGGGCGATCAGAATGGCAAGAATCGAACGAGAACTTGACAAAATTGAGAAACTGGGCAAAAAACAGAACCTTGGCGCTCTCGTAAAGATGTCTGACGATCCAAGTGATGAAGTAAGAGCCGCTGTTGCTAAGGCAATTGGGCAGATTAAGACTTATGAGGCAGGTATGCAACTCATACCTTTACTTCGTGATTCTGTTCCGGCTGTTCGCGCATCCGCTGCTGAGTCTGTTGGTCTCATAAATGCTAAACACTGCGAAGAATATGTTAAGAAATTGGCTTTTGCGGATGCTGATCCTGACGTAAGAAGAATTGCACGCGAAGCACATGATCTGATACGGACGAAGGTAATCTGATTACTTTCTCTATTCCTTTTCACACCAAGCAGAAGACTCTGATCTATTCAGGGTCTTCTTTTTTGTGCCACGTTCATAATTCGTTCTCAATCTTTTGGGTTATGTCATTTTGGTTCTTATAGATTGAATTTGCAGATACATATCCTCTCACCATTGATAGAGGGTAAATGGATGCCTTTCTACCGATAATGGTTGCAGGATTCAGGACGCTATTGCACCCGACCTCGACGTAGTCGCCAATGATGGCTCCAAATTTTTTAAGACCGGTATCATAAATTTGATCCGATACCCGAAGCGTAGCGACTGACCGATCCGATTTGACATTGGATGTGATCGCACCAGCCCCCATATGTGATTTGTACCCAAGCACAGAATCTCCGACATAATTATAGTGTGGTACTTGTACTTCGTTAAATAGGAGAGCATTTTTAAGCTCAGTCGAATTTCCGACAACACATTTCTTGCCGACAATCACGCTGCCTCGAATAAATGCGCAATGACGTACTTCGGCATACTCGTCAATTATGCAGGGGCCGTCTATATATGCAGAGGGAAAGATCCGTGCGCTCTTTGCAATCCAGATATCCTCTCCTCGCTTCTCATATATTTCTGGATCAAGAGATGCCCCCAGATCAAGAATATACGATTTAAGTGCCGGAAGAACGTCCCAAACATACAGTCGATTTATAAATAGGTCCTTCGCAATTGTCTTATCAAGGTCAAGTAATTCCGAGACAGAAATAGCTTCATTCATAATTATGGCCTCATTATTCCTAGAATCAGTCCCTGCCATGAGACATCGTCTCTATTTTACCAGTTTTTTCAGAAAACTGACTAAATCAGCGAAATGAGAAGCAAGGTAGTCGCGATTAGGATTGTAAGCGTAATGCATATCAATCCGATAGCTATGACTTTGCCAGCCATTCTCCCGTAATTCATATTGCCGCTCATACCAAAGCGATCCTCAATGAAAACAGACGGATCTTCCTTATTATAGTAGAATAGGCCGAGTATCCAATTCGAATCATCACCGCGATCAACGGATTTCCGAAAAGACAATTTAGAGAAGTCAAGTAATTCCTCTTCCTCTTCGTTTGTCAGTATCGGCGCCAGTTTGCTCCCGCCCTGCCCGACCTTAATTCCGATAAAAATCGGAGGAACAATCAATAGTACCGAAAAAATCAGTATGCAACCCATCATTACTTTGGGGTTTGGGTTATAAAAGTTCATTTGCATTGGAATAATTGCAATAAACATGATTGTAATGAGCAGCGTCATAAATCCTAACATATGTCCCATGATTTTCCGATAGAGTCTATGCTGTGCATATGAGAGTACTGGATTTTCTCCTGATACCTGTAATTTGGTGAAGTAAAGCAAGATGTTTGACCCGAGCATAATCAAGGTCATGGCCATGCTGATAATGGGCATTGTAAAAACAACTGCGTAGGACTTTTTTGACCATGCATCCGCGACGCCAGAAGCATTCCAGTGAGAAGTGATTGTATCCGGCAATTTCGGATAATATGCATAAGAAATGACCATCGCTAAAATTGAAATAATGACTGATACGATGTACCAAAGCCAGGGTATACCCCTTAGCTGGCTTCTCCCTTGCGCCGTTTGCGTGAGCGAAGCCGAAATATATGCGACTTCCCAGTTTTTGAGACGCTTAAGCTTCTTCGTTTTTTGGTACATAGGAATATAACAAAGGAACTGCATGAAAAGTAAAGCAAACACCTGATATAGACATAATAGAATGGAGGATTGCGGAACGAAGTAAAAAAGAATCCAACCACCGATCATGTTGCCAGCGAGAATCATGATCAATTCAATGCGATACAGCTTAATCATACGGATGACTTCAGGATCCTTTGCTGATATTTCGGGAACCCGCACGCCAAAGAGCAAGCCTCTCTGCAAAATGGATGGAACGAATATCAGGAATATGCCCGTAATCAAAGTAATAATTTCTGATATCAAGAATATGAAAATATACGTAATATGTGCATGACTCATATCTGTTTCTCTCTTTCACTATTGGATACTACCTGTTCGTACGCCTGCGAAGCATATCGGATAAATTCCTCTTCCGAAATGCCATGAATGGCGGCTTGTGCTGACAGAATTTCAAATTTTTCTTGCAGCGCTGGAATCAGCTTCTGTTTGTCCGGGTTTTTAAGCTCTATTGAGGCTCCCGATCGGGTATTCATCTTCACATATCCCTCTTCACGAAGAATTGCATACGTTTTGTTCACCGTATGAATGTTCACCCCAATATCTTCGGACAGACGACGGACAGATGGCAGTCCTTCGCCAGGCCGAAGCGATCCATTACTAATTTTCCGAACAATTTGCTCGTAGATCTGCATGTAGATCGGTTTCTCGCTCGCAAAATCTACTAGAATCAGCATATGTCTACCTCTCTTCAATCTTCTGTTATATTTGCAGTATAACAGCATTTCCCTCACTGTCAATACGCTTTACAAAAAACCTCGACTGCAATATGATTTAGAAAAAAGGGAGCTACACATATGATGAAAACGCATATTGATCAGGGGCAGTCTTTCGATTTTGGACGAACTTCAGACGATTATGCAAAATTCCGCGATTTGTATCCAGAAGAATTCTACAAGCATATCACTCAGCTTGGACTCTGCGTCAAGGGACAAGACGTTCTTGACCTTGGCACGGGGACAGGCGTATTACCAAGAAATTTGTATCGTTTTGGTGCAAGATTTACGGCAGCTGATATTTCGGATAATCAAATACGTGAGGCAAAGCGTTTGTCTGCCAATAAGCAGCAGAACATATCGTATCTTGTATCTTCGGCAGAAGATATATCCTTCCCAGATAATTCATTTGATGTAATCACTGCCTGCCAATGCTTCACCTATTTTGACAAGGCAGTTATTGTTCCCAAAATGCAGAAAATGCTTCGCCCTGGCGGACATTTTGCTGAATTATTCCTTGCTTGGTTGCCTGCCGAAGACGAAATTGCAGACAGCAGCGAGAAACTTATTCTGAAGTACAATCCAAATTGGAACGGATGCGGATATTCTCGTTTACCGATAGCAACGCCCACATGGGCAGAAAGCTATTTTCGGGTGGAGCAAAAAATCGCCTTTGACATACCCGTTCATTTTACGAAGGAAAGTTGGATGGGACGTATTCGAGCCTGCCGAGGCGTAGGCGCATCTTTATCTGACGAAATGGTTACTGCCTTTGATAAGGAACACAGCCGGCTTCTTGACAAAATTGCACCGTCTGAGTTTGATATTCTGCACTATGCAACTATGTTAATCTGCGAAGTGATAAAATAGCAGCATATATTCACAAGGAGGCACGATATGAAGATTCATTCATTTTGTATTGAAGATGGGGGAAATTTCAAGTTGTCCGAAGCAAAATGCGATGACACCCTGGGTTTTTCGGAAAGCGATCGTCCGAAGCTTGAAGAGGAAATGAGAGAGAATATTGCTAAAATTTCTGTTTTGCAGGATAAGCTATATGCCGAAAATAAAAGTGCAGTTCTTCTCGTCATTCAAGCCATGGATGCCGCCGGGAAAGACGGTACAATCAAGCATGTCACAAGTGGACTCAATCCCCAAGGCTGCCACGTCGTCTGCTTTAAGGGACCCTCCACATCAGAACTCGACCATGATTATCTGTGGCGAATTACTAAAGAAACTCCTTCTCGTGGAACAATAGGAATCTTTAACCGTTCACACTATGAAGAGGTTCTTGTAGCTAAGGTGCATAACCTTCCCCCAAAGCAACAATTGCCCGAAGCAGTCATAACAAAAAATATTTGGAAAGATAGATACAGGCAAATTCGAAATTACGAAAGATATCTTGCAGAAAACGGGATTGTACCCGTGAAGATCTTTCTGCACGTATCAAAAGAAGAACAAAAGAAGAGGCTTCTCGACCGAATTGATGACAGCTCCAAGAATTGGAAATTTTCATCTGCCGACTTAGAAGAACGCAAACTATGGTCAGAGTATCAAGACGCTTTTGAAGATATGATTCAAAATACGGCGACCAAGAACGCGCCGTGGTATGTCGTTCCAGCGGATAACAAATGGTTTGCCCGAGCCGTCGTGAGCGAAATACTACATAATACGCTCAAAAAAATTGATCCGAAGTATCCACTTCTTCCCGAAGATCAAGAAAAGCTCCTTCTTCATTATCGAGAAATGCTCGAGAATGACTAAAGAGCCTCCTGTAGTTTTTGCGGGAGATACTATTCGACTGTCACGCTTTTTGCCAGATTTCTCGGTTTATCAACATCGCAGCCTTTGTATACCGCCATATAATAGGCAAAGAGCTGGCACGGCGTTGCGGCCAGAAGCGGCGCGAGCAATGGATCAATTTCAGGTATCGTAAATACTTGCGAGCATACGCTTTCGACTCTTTTTTCATTCTCATATGCCAACCCTAATACTACAGCACCGCGCGCATTCACCTCGGCAATATTCGAGATCATTTTCTCGAGAAGGTCAGCTTGTGTTAATGGGCAAACGACAAGTGTTCCCTTCTCAATAAGTGCGATTGTTCCATGCTTCAATTCTCCGCCCGGATAGGCCTCCGAGTGAATATATGATAATTCCTTGAGTTTAAGGGAAGCTTCCATCGACAAAGCATAATCAAGTCCACGACCAATGAAGAAAATACTCTCTGCATTAAAATGCTCAGATGCAAAACGTTGTATCTCTGACTGTTTTTCTAAAATCGTCTGTATTTTGTCCGGAATTTCCAGGAGTTCTTTCTGGAAAAATGTATATTCATCTGGACTGATTTCTCCAATCATATAAGCCATCTGAAATGCGAGCAGATAAATGCAGGCAAGCTGTGTATTATAGGCTTTCGTAGATGCAACAGCGATTTCCGGGCCAGCTTTCGTATAGAGAACATAGTCAGCCTCGCGGGCGATTGAACTTCCAACGACATTAACTATGGAGAGTATCTTCGCTCCCCGCCTCTTCGCTTCTCGCATAGCGGCGAGGGTATCAAGGGTCTCGCCTGACTGACTGATAATGATAACGATTGATTTGTCAGTAATAATTGGATTGCGGTATCTAAACTCGGATGCTACGTCAACATTTACAGGAATCCTGCATAGTTTTTCGATTACATATTTCCCAACACAACCTGCATGATAGGCCGTACCGCAGGCAACAAATGTTATGTTTCTGGCAGATCGCAAATCCTCCTTCGTTAATGGGAAATCATCCAACACAATTTCACCGTTACGAATGCGTGAGGAAATCGTCTCTCGCACTGCTTTTGGCTCTTCAAACATCTCCTTCATCATGAAATGCTCATATCCGCCTTTTTCAGCTGCTACTGCGTCCCAGTCTATATGAATTATATCTCTAGAAACGGGATCCCCATGAAGGTCAAAGAGAGCAACAGAATCCTTATCAATGATAGCAATTTCGTTGTCCTCAACAATCAGAACTTCTCGTGTGTAACTAAGCAGTGCAGGAATATCAGATGCTACGAAATTCTCGTCGACCCCAAGCCCGACGACAAGCGGGCTATCTTTTCTGGCGGCAATGATCTTATCGGGGCAGTCTGCGCACAATACACAGAGGGCATAAGAACCATCAACTTCAAATAGTGCCGCCTGTACGGCAGCAAAAATATCGCCGTTTCCACTTAAGATGTAATGATATTCGATCAGGTGCGCCAACACTTCTGTGTCTGTCTGGGATGAAAATACATAACCTTTGTTTGTCAGAAATTGGCGGAGCTCAATGAAGTTTTCTATGATACCGTTATGAATCAAGCTAATACGACCGTTTGCAGAAAGATGTGGATGTGAATTCTCGTCACTTGGTGCGCCATGCGTCGCCCAACGCGTATGTCCCAGTCCGATATGAATATGAGAAGATAATTCCTCTTCTCCAGCGGACAGCAGGTTGTCTTGGATCAATCGATTCTCAAGAATGGCAATTCTTCCCTTCTTCTTGATAACGTGCAGTGTATCATTTTGCAGAAAAGCAACCCCTGAAGAATCATATCCGCGATACTCAAGTTTTTTAAGCCCTTGAATGAGAACAGGCAACGCCTCTCGATAACCCACATATCCAACAATTCCACACATAGTAGCCTCCTAAGTAAAATTATTATGTCCGATATCTGCTTTCAAGAAGAGACACCATTTCCTCTGCCATTTTGGTAATTTGTTCTGTGTTCTCTCCCTCAATCATCACTCGAATCAGAGGCTCTGTCCCCGAAGCTCTAACAAGGATTCTCCCGCGATCATTGAGAGTTTTCTCGTGCTCTTGAATCAACCGACACAAATCCTGGTCGGAAAGTGCCGAGCTCTTCTTGTCTTCAGGAATCCGAGCCGGCAGAAGTACCTGAGGAAGGATATTCACTATACGCGCAATTTCAGACATCCTATTACGTTTTCTAACCAGAACACGTAATAGAGCCAGTGCTGTGAGGATTCCATCACCTGTAGTCGAATGATCGAGAAGAATCACATGTCCCGATTGCTCTCCGCCCAAATTATACCCATCAGAAAGCATCTTCTCAAGTACATAGCGGTCGCCCACCTTCGTCTTCTCCAGAATAATCTTCTTATCCTTTGCCATAATATCCAGACCCAGATTGCTCATAACCGTAACGATAATCGTATCTTTATTTAGCTCTTTCCTGGTCATCATATCATCTGCAATGATTGCCAGAATAACATCCCCATTCATTAGTTGTCCGCGTTCGTCAACTGCAAGCAGGCGGTCGGCATCACCATCAAAAGCAAGTCCGAGATCGCAGTGGAATTCCTTAACATACTTTGCAACGTGATGGATATGCGTTGATCCGCAGCCATCATTTATGTTGATTCCATCAGGTTGATTCGAAACCATGCGGACAGTCGCGCCCAGATCGGAAAAAAGACTCCCTGCAATGTGACTTGCCGCACCATTTGCGCAGTCAATCGCAATAGATAGTCCCGTCAAATCGACACTCATACTTCTTTTGATGTGCTCAACATATTCTCTGGCGGCCTGTGTGCAGTCTATCCTGTGTCCGACAGCATCGCCGATTGGACGAGAAACTGTTTTCTCATCATAATTTCGAACCAATACTTCAATTTCATCTTCTGTCTTATCCGGAAGCTTAAACCCATCTCCAGAAAAGAATTTGATACCGTTAAATTCATAGGAATTATGCGAAGCAGATATCATGACACCCGCATCGCAATGATAGAATTTAGTCAGATACGCTACCGCCGGAGTCGGCACGACTCCACAGACAATAACGTCAGCACCGGCTGAACAGATCCCGGAAGTTAGTGCTGCTTCAAGCATCGGACATGATATCCGCGTGTCAGATCCTACGAGTATTTTGGGCTTGTGCTTCGTCTCACCCGCGAGTACAACAGCACCTGCAAACCCTAATTTGTAAGATAGATCAGGCGTCAGCTCCTGGTTTGCGACACCTCTGACACCATCCGTTCCAAATAGTCGTTTCATTTATTTCTCCTTAAGTAAGACGTTATATCACGATCATGTTTCTGACAAATTATCATAGATATTGACCGTTACCATTTCAGGATCTTGACTCTTCACACGAAAATATACTGATTTATCAGAAGAAATCTCAACAGGCAATTCGACTACGCCTGGCTCAGTAATCTCGGAATAATCGATTGTTGCCGTCAAATCCTCTTCGGACAGATCCGCTAGAGTATTTTTCCTTCCTACTATGTCCACGTCAACGTAAACAACGGGAGAATAGTCCGCAAGTCCCTCCTGCGTAAGTACATCTTCATTTTCCACCTGCACCAGAATGGTCATCGTCTTCGTAGAAATGGGGTTAGTCGATATTTGAATATACATCCATAGGCAGACAGAAGCAAGAAATGATACAAGAAGCATCATGGCTCGCCCCAATCGGCTATACCGCATTGCCTTGTTACTGAAAATACTCCCTTGTTGCTTGCTCGCTTTCGGATGGATGGACGGCAGCACATCACAAGTTGCCGCCTTGGCAAGACGGGTTACTCCGATCTCCTCGGGTTGATCTTCGTCCGCTGACAAAACAATATCCGATACAGTCCGTTCCTCATGAGAAGAGGAAGCAGAGGGCTTTCTTCTATGCAATTTCATTTTCGAAACAAACTTGCCATGCGTACCGGAAATGTCAAGTAGGTTCATAAGATTATTCCGGAGATCTTCGGCACTCTCCATAAGATAAAGACAGCCGCTCAGTGCAACGGAAATACTCCCTCGCTCTTCTGATACCACCACTGCGACAGCATCTCCCAATTCACTGGCTCCAATAGCAGCACGGTGTCTGGTACCAAGATTCTCGCTTACATGATAATTATCTGCAAGAGGAATATGGCATCTTGCCGCTACAATACGGCTGTTCCGAATAAGTATGGCGCCATCGTGGAGTGGCGAACCCTTGAAAAAGATCGATTGCAGCATGCTGTCCGAAACATCAGAATCTAGTTTTACCGCATTTTCCTGTTCAATCAGTTCTCCCAATTTGGATTTGCGCTCAATAATGATGAGTGCACCTGTGTATTCCTTTGCCATTTTCTCACATGCCAAAACAAGGGCATCCACGCTCTGCATTTTCTTGTGAGACGAGTCAGGATATTCAGATGCGAACGCTCCGGTAAGCGAGGAAAACGACTTAAGTCCAACGGTCTCAAGAGCACGCCGTAGTTCAGGTTGAAAAATAATAACGGAAGCAAGAGCAACAATATATAGAACCTTATTGAATAGGAAACCAACCATCTGTAACCCAAGCAGGCTACAAACAAATGTAAAGACAACAATCAGAATAACCCCTTTAAGGAGTTGCCATGCACGCGTTTCACGCAAGAGCCTAAGCACACTATATAAAACGAAAGTAATCAGCAAAATATCGGCGATATAGCGAACAATATCCAGAGGGCCACCGAAAAAGAGGACAGAGCTCTTAAAACCCGTGAGAATTTCACGAACAAAGTCAACAACTGCATAAAATGATCCCTTATCCAAAGCTACACCTCAAGTAATTTGATCTTTTTATTATAACATAATCACTCTGTTATCGCTCCTCGCGAAAATAAGGTATTCCAATCGATCCCGGCCCATTCCATGCATTCTTTTTCGCGCCCGTTATTATCAGGACAAGTATCGTCACGATATAGGGGAACATTCCCATAACATACTGATTGAAGAATGCAAACTGCGAAAAAAGTTCGCTCTGTTGCAAAGTAAAGCCAATATAGGATAAGGCGCCAAACACAAAAGACCCCAATATTGCTTTGATTGGATCCCAGCGAACAAATATGACGAGGGAGACAACAATCCAGCCAGTTCCATTTACGATATCAGACGTCCAGCTCCTATGGATACAGGAAGGAATATAATATCCTGCCAGCCCACATAGTGCTCCACCAATAAGAATATATGTATACTTTACACGAAGGACTGCTACCCCTGATGCTTCAGCAGCAGCGGGGTTCTCGCCTGTCAATCGAAGATTAAGTCCGGGCTTGGTTTTTCGAAGGAACAAATATATAACGATCGCGAGCAGAATAGAGCCATATACAAATACATCATGGGATAAAAAGGCCTGATTGATCGAATCAATAAATACGCCATGCGATCCAGACAACTCAAATGGATGATATGAAAAGAAATCCCCGATTTTCTCTGGATTTGCGGAGTTCTCTACACGCTTCCCAAGGGTATTAGCAAAACCGACTCCAAATATCGTAAGTGCAAGGCCGGAAACCGTCTGATTTGTCCGAAGAGTAACAGTAAGTACCGCATAAATCAGAGCCCCCAACATCGCGCCGATACACGCGATCAACATCGCAAGAAAAGGATTGTTTGTCTCGACAGCAGCAACATATCCGAAAGCGCCGCCCATCATCATCATTCCCTCGACACCAAGATTTAGATGTCCTGCTCTCTCTGTCATAATCTCGCCTAAGGTCCCCAAAAGCAAAGGAACCGTATAGGGAATAACCGAAGATACAAAAGAAACCGATGTGCTTACATCAAGACTCATTTCTCACCCTCCTGCTCTGAAGACTCCTCGCGGCTATTCGGATGGTTCCAGTCATCAGAGATGAATTTCTCGTCTTCTTCTGACGAAATGACTTCCTTCCGGCGGAAAAAATGGGCGGCCTTCCCAGAGAAGACGATACGATATTTTAGGAAAAACTCTCCGCCAATAACCGAGAACAGTAACAAGCCCTGCATGACACTTCCGACGGAAGACGGGACGCCAGGATACATCTGAATGGCAGTTGCGCCTGTCTTTAGTGCGCCAAAAAGGATCGCAACCACGATGATTAACGGGGCAGATAAGTTCGAGAGCCATGCGATTACGATTGCCGTAAACCCAGCGCCCCCCGTAATGCCATCTGCCAGGGCAAATGCTGAGCCATTCAGTTGAACGGCACCGGCAAGTCCGACAATACCACCGGAAAGTAAAATGCCGAGAAGCATAATCCACTTAACATTCATACCGGCATAGTTTGCCGTCGGCTCGCTCTCTCCAACGACACGGATTTCATATCCGAACTTCGTCTTGTTGATCATAAGATAAAGTGCCCCTGCAAGTACGAGCGCTATCAGAAACCCGATCTGAACGCCAAAAAGCTTTGGAAGATGCGCCTGCGCCTCGATTGCCTTAATGCCGGAAAATCCATGTTTCGCTGGATCCTTCCAGACATCATTATAGAGATAATTTACCAGGCAGATTGCAATGTAATTCATCATAAGAGTAAAGAGCGTCTCATTTGAATGGAAATACACCCGGAAAATGCCTGGGATAATTCCCCATATTGCCCCGCCAATCATGCCGGCAAGTAGCATAAGTGGAATAAGTATAAAACCAGATGTGTCATCCGGCATTTGAAGTGATACAAATGTCGCCGCAATCGCACCAAAAATCATCTGACCCTCGCCGCCGATATTCCAAAACCGCATCCGGAATGCTACGGATAAGCCGAGTGCCGTAATCGCAAGGGGTATCGCGAAGCTAATCGTGTTCTGTATGAGTATCTCAGAACCGAATGCTCCTGCGAACATAAAACGAAACGTCTCAAAAACCGGAAATCCCAGTGCTGCAATTACGATACCCGATAGAACAAAACCAAAAAGAATGGCGCAGATGCGAAAAATAATCGCCTTCCATCTTGGGAGATTGTCATTTTTAACGATTCTAAACATGAATGGCCTCCCCCGTTTTCTCATATAGCTTCGTACCTGACATCATCTGTCCAAGATCTTCTTTTGTCGTACTTCTCGCGTCGACAATTCCGGTAATTTCTCCGGCACACAAAACCATTATTCTGTCGCATAACTCCATAAGAACATCCAGATCCTCGCCGATATACAAAATGGCAACGCCTTTTTCTTTCTGTTCATTCAAAAGATCATAGATTGTGTATGAAGAATGAATATCAAGACCTCGAACGGCATATGCCGTAATTAGTAGCTTCGGATTCAGCCTGATCTCTCTTCCGAGTATTACCTTCTGAATATTTCCGCCAGATAGCTTTCTGACAGGATGAAAAATACTAGGCGTATTAATCTCCAGATCCTTCACAATCTGTCTTGCCTTTTCTCTTACCGATGCAGACTTAAGTATTATTCCCGGTTGAAACGCATAATCCTTCAACAAAATGTTGTCTGCAATATCCATTGACGCAACAAGACCCATACCTAATCGGTCTTCCGGAATAAAACTCATCGACACACCCTTTCGGATAATCGCCCGCGGTGAACAACCCGTAATATTCTCTCCTTCGAAAATGATATCCCCGTCTCCCGCAGGCAAAACACCTGCAATAATTTCACACAGTTCCTTCTGTCCACTTCCTGCAAGTCCTGCGACCCCGAGTATTTCTCCTCCGCTCAACGAAAATGAAATATGACTGAGTTTTGTCAGACCCTTTGCGTCTTTATATGACAAATTGATAACTTTGAGGTTTTCTTGCAGATCCGATGAAACAGGCGGACGCAAAATGGAAAGATTAATCTTCTTGCCAACCATCTTCTCAATCAATTCATGCACGGATACGTCAGAAATATTGCACGTCTCAACACTTATGCCCTTACGAAGAACCGTCACACGATCACACAAATCCATGACCTCATTTAATTTGTGACTGATAAACACGATTGAGCAACCGTTGTCACGCATCTTGCGCAAAACAGAAAAGAGCCGCGTAATCTCTTGCGGAGTCAAAACAGCGGTTGGTTCGTCAAGAACAAGTATTCTGGCACCACGATATAATACCTTAATGATCTCAACCGTTTGTTTCTCACTTACCGATAGAAGATAGGTCTTCTTCTCTGGATCAATTTCCATACCATATTGCACTGCAAATTGACGAATGAGAGCATTCTTACGTGACTTATGGAGAAGAAAGCCCTCCGTTCCTACGAAAATATTCTCGGCTGCTGTCATTGGCTCAGCCAGACGAAAATGCTGGTATACCATGCCAATCCCACACGCAATAGAATCCTTGGGGGAATGGAAATCCTGCTTCTTTCCATCTACATATATATCGCCAGAATCCGGAAGATATACACCGGACAAGACGCTCATTAACGTGCTTTTTCCAGAACCATTTTCACCTAAAAGTGCGTGAATTTCGCCTTTATTAACTTCAAAATCAACACAATCATTTGCCATTACTGTACCAAATGACTTGCAGATTTTCCGCATTGAAAATGCTGGATTTGCATCATTATTCGTTGTGTCGCTCATCCTTGTTTCGCCCTTCCCTGATGAAGAATCGCGGCATCCTGGGTATACCGGGATGCCGCGAAAGCATCAATTTGTTGTTTCCAAAACGGATCAACCCGCTGGATTTCCGATTACACCGGCGACAAACCAATCCATAGACATCTGATCGGCGTACGAGAGGCTATCTCCCTCTTCTACACGCACGGTACCATCCTGATCCGTGATCGGTCCGGAAAAGACATAAGCATTTCCATTCTCTGTCACATCAGGAGTTGCCGCTTCAACAGCAGCTACAGCTTCGTCTGATACAAGAGAAGACAAGGTGTCAAGTGTAACAACGCCTTCCTTCATTCCACCCCAGTAATTTTCGATTTTCCAATCTCCATCAACAACCTGCTGGATCTTGTATGTGTAATAGGTTCCCCAGTTCCAAAGTGGTGCCGTCAGATATGCATCTGCTGCGTCAGCATATGCGAGATCGTATCCAATAGCATAAGCGCCAGCTTCTTCAGCGGCATTGATGGCAGCAGGAGAATCCTGATGCTGAGCCATAACATCTACACCATCCGCAAGAAGTGATTCAGCGGCGGCTTTCTCTGCATTTAGGTCAAACCATGTGTTTGTCCAGACAACCGTAACCGTTACATCCGGATTAACTGACTGAGCGCCCAGCGTATAGGCGTTGATGCCACGAATGCACTCAGGTATCGGATATGCCGCAACATAACCAAGTTTATCTGTCTCTGTCATAAGTCCAGCAACGATACCCGCAAGGTAGCGAGCGCTCTCGATCTGACCAAAATATACATCCATATTTGTATCATTCATCGTGTATCCCGAACAGTGACAGAAATAGACGTCCGGGTACTTCTCGGCAGCCGCAGCAGTCGCTTCCATGTAACCATAGCTCGTTGTAAAAATAAGTGTGCAGCCTTGACTTACAAGTGAATCAATTGATGAGGCTGTAAGCTCGGTATCCGTATCGCTGATACTCTCAATCTCGATGACTTCAATCTTATCTCCGAGAGCATCCTTCGCCTGAGCAATACCTTCCGCGTGAGCTTGTGAATAGCCCCCGTCTGTTTTCGGTGAAATATAGAGAACACCGACTTTTAGCACATCGCTTGTCGTCGATGTGTCATCTTTCTCCTTCGAGCAGCCGGCAAACGCGATAACACCGGTAAGCATGACAACTGACATGAGCATTGCAAGAATTCTTTTCATGTTTCTTCTCCTCCTGATTTTTCCTTCTTCATTTTGTCTCATCTGAAAAAGTAATAACCGATCCTTCTTCAGACATTTCATTGATTATGGCAAGGGATTCAACCCGAATGCCCATTTCCCGGATCAAAGATCCGCCCTTTTGGAAACCCTTCTCAATTACTATACCCGCCCCTGCAGCTTTTGCGCCGGCTTGTTCAAGAATATCAAGAAGTCCAATTATTGCGCGCCCTTGCGCCAGAAAATCGTCAATGAGTAGCACCGTGTCTTTATTTGTGATATACCTTCTGCTAACGCGAATAATGTATTCTTGCCCTCTGGTGAAGGAGTGTACCGGCGCTGCATAGGTCTCAAGATCTAGATTGCGTGACTCGGTCTTTTTAGCAAATACCACCGGAACATGCAGATATAACCCAGTAAAAAGAGCCGGAGCAATTCCAGAACTTTCAATCGTTAACACCTTCGTTATTCCGAGATCTTTGAAACGTCTGGCGAATTCCTCGCCTATTGCCTGCATGAGTGTAGGATCAACTTGATGATTGAGAAAACTGTCTACTTTTAGTACATCGGTGCCAATGATACGGCCTTCTGAACGAACTCTCTTCTTAAGCAGCTCCATGGAAACCTCTTCTTCATAAAAGTAACATTTAACAAAAATCAAACATAGGACTATTATATGTCAACAATGCAAAAGAAGAAATACAAATCATTTTACTTTGCCAAAAAAGTTCTCAGTATTTTCTAATTTTATAGCCCATACTGAAGACCTTCCACAACATCACTTTCAAGTGCTGCGACATCAAGAAGAAGAATCGTCCTCCCATGAACTTCCAGAAGACCATCCTTCTCCATGGCAATCAGCTCTCGTGAAAAGGACGGTCTCGGCATAGCAAGAAGCTTGGCAACAACCTCCTTCGAAACAGGGAGAGATACGGAAATGGGACCTGTTGATGACGGATGCTGTAAAGTGCGAAGCTCAAGAAGATAATATGCGATTTTGTGTCGCAAGCTCTTTTGCGAAAGCAGAGCAATTCGACTATTCTGCACATTGACTCTATCTGACAATATACGGAAGAAATTATTCAGTATTTCCGGACTGCTATCCATCAGCTCGCGCAGAACATTCTTACTGATAAATAGTACTTCAGAATCTGTCATGGCCTCAAGGGTAAACATATATATGTTTGAACTACCAAAAATGAGATCCTCGCCAAAAAAATCGCCCTTTCCAAGAAGTCCGATCGTCGCAAAATCCCCGCTCGAAGAATATTTTTGCATAGCAATTTGCCCAAGTTCGACGACGCCAATGCTTGTGCACTCATCACCCTCGGCAGCAATAATTTCCCCTCGACCGTATGATTTAACTTTCGTTGTTGCACAATATCTATGGAATGTCGCGCGGTCAAGGCCAGCAAATAGAAGGGTGTTTTTCAGTGCGTCACAGGGCTTGATTGTTCTCATTTATTAGTCCTCCCTCTTAAGCTACACGAAAATAATGAGCGTCACATCTGATTGTATGCGATTTTCCCGTCAATGAAAACAATAATAATGCGGTCTTGCGAATCCATAACCACAAGATCTGCCTGCTTTCCTACGGAAATGCTTCCGATTCTGCCATCCTCACCAATCCTTCTGGCTGGATTTATGGTCGCCGACTTAATGACCTGTTTCCAAGGCACCCCCATAGACTTTGCCAAAGAAATTTCTTCAGGGATGCTTGTTACTGAGCCCGCCATTCTTCCCTGATAATTCGTTTTGCTGCCGATGACCTCGACTTCTAAATTGCCTAGAAGATATACTCCATCCGGGCATCCGGCTCCACGCATAGAATCACTCACAATAATGGTCCGATCCTCGCCAAGCTGTCTACATGCCAAACGAAGCATGGCCGGATGAATATGGAGACCGTCACAGATCAATTCTGCCGTCACTGCCGAATTCTCGAAAATAGCGGCCACGGGCCCAGGGGATCTGTGATCGAGAGGCGCCATCGCATTGTACAGATGTGTCGCATGAGAAGCATGGTTCTCAATGCTCTCCACAACTGTCTCGTATCTGGCGTTTGTATGGGAAAGAGACACAGTAACCATCTGCGACACATGCGATATGAAATCCATACTGCCAGGCAATTCTGGTGCGATATCGATAATTTTAATCCTATGATTTGTCTTCTCCCACCAATCCATGAAGCGTGAGATGTCTGGGTTTTGCAGGTATTTGCTGTCTTGAACCCCTGACTTTTCGGGAGAAAGAAAAGGCCCCTCTATATGAATTCCCATAACCTTACTATATGGATTTCCAAGTGCAAAAAAATGATTGATACTTGCAAAAACGTGGCCGAGCGTCTCTTCGGAAACCGTCATGGTTGTCGGCAAGAAGGACGTAACACCTTGCGAGACAAGATGCTTTGCCATTTCGCGTATTGCCTCCACGGTGCCATCACAAGTATCATACCCGGCACAGCCATGAATGTGAATATCCACAAATCCCGGCAGAATCGTGCAGCCGGAGAGGTCAAGATACGCTTCCTCTCTCTTTGACTTTCCCATCTCGGAAATAATCGAATTCTCTATCCTTATGTCGGTGCGAATCAGATCGAATTTGTCATCGCAGACTTTAGCATTTTTGAGCCACATATTGCCTCCAGCCACCTGATGATATGTATAAATCAGTATGCCTTCATATAATGATTCATCAGCGTAACGGGCCTTGCTTCCCTCATTGCGCTAGCAAAGTCGGAGCCCGAATTGATTTTGTCTTTAAAGAGCATGCCCCCACCCAGAAGTGGCGATGATCTGTGAGCGTCAGATCCTGAGGTAATCGGAAGATTGTTCTCCTTTGCAAATTGAATCGCTTTCTGGTCATACGAACCTTCGAGATGACTTGCATTTATCCCTTCAATTGCATCGACATATTCCGGAAATAGCCTAAGCTTGCGAATGTAAAAAGCTTCGCGAAAAGGATGCGCATGAATAATGAAGCCTCCGTTTTCGTGAACCAAAGCAAAATATTCGAAAATACTCAGCTGTAGTATCTCTGGAAAGGACAAAAGAAACTCTTTCCCTAAGCCCACTGTCAGAAACTCTGTTCCCTTATATCCATATTCCCACCCCAAAAAAACGGATAGGCCGATCCTGTCGCCCTCTTCTTTGGCATTCTCATACCCCTTGCAGAATTGCTCAACTCTTTCCCCCCACGGAAGATCCGGAGAAATTGCCGTATTTCCATTGAAAAAATGATCCGTCACGAAAATGCCGCTATATCCTGCATTTTTGTATGCTACCGCCATTTCTTTGCCGGAAGAAAGCGCACAGGCACTCGCCTCATTTGTATGGAGATGTGTCTCATAGAAATAGCCGAGAGGGGCATGTTTCTCGGTCATCGGCTTATTCGTCACAAGAGGTGAAACCAGATCATTATTCATCGCGCTGTGCTTCTTTCTTTGTTTCTATAAAGGCTTGACTGCATAGTCAACATAATTATACCGCATATTACGCCTCCATACTTTCTTAGATAATCTTATGTGCATACCACTTTTTACCGCGCAGTCTTGGCAAAAACAAGAGGCTTCGGACTCCCCATTCAAAGTCCATCGCAATCCAGAATCCGAGAACACCCATTTTGTAGTAGATGCCCAAAATGTATCCGAGCACAACGCGAAATAACCACATGGAAAGCATGGACATAACGGATGTGTACTTCGAATCTCCTCCAGCGCGCAGTGCCGAGGCGACAAGGAAACTGCCCGGCCAGAAGAACACTTCTAATACCACCGTAATAATCAGAATCAGGAATATCTCGGAGACCAGCTTCGAATCTGGGTGATAAAGCGATACGAGCGGTTTATATAGCGGCAAAAGGATGACAGAAAGAAGTACAAACGAGGCTGCTGTCAGATAAGCAAAAGACCTTATCGCCTTCTTTGCCTGTGCAATGTCTCGATTTCCAATGCATTGTCCGACAACCGTCACAACGGCAAGTGACAAAGCCTGCGCTGGAATCATATAAAGAGAGATCAACGATGCCGCAATTGCATTACAGGCAAGCGCCGCGGCGCCCAGCCCAACGATCATATTCTGGGTAAGTATTTTGCCACCGTTGAAAAACATCTGTTCGGAAGCAAATGGAATTCCAATAGAAAAGATGCGTTTCATCATATCGAAACGTATGCTGACCAAATGCTTGATCGAGAAGCCAATGGATTCATTGCGTTTGACTAGATAAATAAGCGCTGCTATTGCTGCCGTATAACGGGCTACATTGATTGAGATAGCCATGCCAAGCGTTCCCATATGAAATCCGTTAATGAGGATGAAGTTACCTATAACATAGATGAAATTCATCGAAATCGTGAGAAAAAGTGATGATCGGGTCTCTCCGATTCCACGAAAAGCACCGCATATCGCTTCCATGATTGCAATGCCAAAATAGGATGCCACGCACCCGACAAAATAGACTTTTGCATTATCATATACAGCAGCATCGGCTGCCCCCAAATAGATATGCAGGACCGTGTTATGGAAGATCAAGAGAATGACGGAGATAACAGCAGAAATGGAAGCAACAGCCACAAGAGAACCCGCAACGGCTTTGGGAATCATCTCGGTATCACTTCGCCCTTTATACTGAGCGACGACAATCGACCCTCCAGTTGCAACCGCAATAAATATACTAACCATAAATACATTGACAGAATCAATTGCATTGACCGCGCCAACTGCCGCTTCTCCTGACGAACTAATCATCGCTGTGTTAATCAGATTCATACAGACAAGAAACGCCTGATCTACGATAATGGGTACAATAATAGAAAAAATCTGACGATAATCAAGAGTCCTCCCAGAAAAATGTCTGGTCAGAAAAATGTCGGTTTTCAGAGATAATGAACTCGAAAAATTTGTACTTCGTTTATTTAGCATATAATCAACATCTAGTATCTGTTTGTATGCATTTGGCGTTGCCACACGTATACCAATACTTCGACTTCACTCTCCTTTCCGTAAAAAATGAAGGGTCTGCTGAACAATATATTCGTTCAGCAGACTCCAATTGCGAGATCGAGTTCTACTGAGAAAATTACTCGCTGCGGAGCGCTTCGACCGGATTTTTCTTTGCAGCAATTTTTGAAGGTATATATCCGCCAATTAGTGTAAGCAAAATGCTGATAAGAACCAGTCCAATCGCGTGGAGCGGATTAAGGTTTGCCACATCCGGAAGATCAGTCAGTTTCTCAATAATGTAGTTTGCCGGAATCGTGAGAAAAGCGGCAATCAGTATGCCAAGCCCACCAGAGAATGCGCCGATAATAAATGTCTCAGCGGTAAACACGCGGGAGATATCCTTCTTTCTGGCTCCAAGAGCACGCAGGACACCAATTTCCTTCGTTCGCTCCAGAACGGAAATGTACGTGATAATACCAATCATAATCGAAGAGACCACAAGCGAGATCGATGCGAATGCCACAAGAACATATGTGATCGCATCCATAATGCCTCCTGCCAACTCCGTCATCTGTGCCGCCATATCTGTATACAGAATCTGATCTGTATCGGACTTACCCGTATTCCAATCATCAAGATAGGAAAGCACGGCCTCTTTATCTGCAAAATTATTCGGATATAACAAGATTGCATATGGAATCGAATTCGCTCCAAGTGCAGATAAGACACTATCTTTTGAAGTACTTGTACTAAGTCCCATCATGGAAGCCAGATTGAAACCACTTGCATCTGCGAAAGTCTCGCCTGTCAGGACATTATAGTCGCGAGCTTCCTGTGCGAGTACAATATCCGAGTTTTGGGCATTCTGAATAAATTGAAGTGCAAGTTCATCTGAATAACAAACCCCTGGCGACAGAACCGAATATGTCGCATCTTCCTTCTGTCGAACGATTCCAACAATGGTAAGCGTTTGTGCATTAGGATTATTATATAGCGCTGTCAAATTACTTGGGTCGCCATTAACAACAAATGTATCCCCGTTTTCCATGTAATAATCGTTATTGTATATCATTTTGATCTCTTTGCCGATAATGTCTTCGAAGGGAATGGTCTCTGCCGAGTAGTCCAGTCCAAGTGCATCCAAAATACTTGTACTTAAGCAATTATACGTGTCAACAACCAAAATCAGATCGTTGGGACCGGACGGGTACGCACCTGATAGAAGGTCATAGTTTTGCTCGACGTAGCTCTCTTTTCCATCTTGGGTGACCGATGGATACGGCGAAAGCTCAATCTGCGACGTGTTGACCGTAGTCGCAACATCGGAAGACATCGTTAACAAATTCATACTGCATCCACGATAATAGGAAATTCCGGACAAGAGCGAGGGATCTATGTCTTCCAAATAACTCACATAATCCTCCGTGAAAAGATTATAGTGAACGTCTTGATTATCCAGAATATTATACGCATAGACCTTCTTCGCATCCGTGAATTCAGTATATTCCGACATGTCTTGCGAAAAATCCATCGTTGTCATATCAAAGGATACTTGTGTTTGCATAATCGATATCGGAGCCCCCGCAAGAGCATCCGATTCGAATTCATCAATTTTCTGATTAAATCCATTTGAAAGTGCCAAAACAAGACCTATGCCAATAATGCCGATACTCGCGGCAAAGGCCGTAAGTGCCGTTCTCCACTTTTTTGTCGCTATGTTTGTTCCTGACAATTTGAGTGCCGTAAAGAAGCTCATGCTCGTCTTTTTAAGCTTGTAATCTTGCGTTTTCGAAGTCGATTCATATGGATTCGAGTCAGATATCACCTTGCCATCTTGAAACTTCACGATACGATCCGCATATTCTTCCGCAAGTTTTGCATTATGCGTGACCATAATAACAAGCTTGTCCTTTGCAATTTCCTTGATAAGCTGCAAAATCTGCTCGCTTGTGTGTGTATCGAGCGCGCCTGTTGGTTCGTCCGCAAGAATGATATCCGGATTATTCGCAAGTGCACGAGCAATAGCCACCCGCTGCATCTGCCCTCCAGAGAGTTGATTGGGCTTCTTATGAATATGATCCTTCAGACCCACGCGCGTAAGCACTTCAATTGCTTTTTTTCTCTTCTCCGAAGCAGACACGCCGCTTAGTGTCATTCCCATCTCGACATTGTCGAGAATACGCAGATGTGAAATCAGATTGTAGCTTTGAAAAATGAATCCAATGCTGTTATTGCGATATGCATCCCAATCAGCTGCTTTGAACTTCTCCGTGGATTTGCCATTAATGATAAGATCACCCTTATCATATTGATCGAGTCCGCCAATAACATTAAGGCAAGTCGTCTTCCCGGAACCACTCGGTCCCAAAATCGCCACAAACTCGTTATGCCGGAAGCTTAAACTAATTTCGTCAAGCGCAATTTGCGTGAAGTCACCTGTTACATATTGTTTCGAAATTCTTCTGAGCTGTAGCATATGATCTCCTAATCCATAAATGCGAATTTTGTTTTTCTGCTAAGTATACCATCAGGCTGTGAATTTTCCAAAAACGCAAACGCAATACTCCCCGTCGCTCGCGTAATTTTTGTGATAAAATATAAATAAAAAAGGAGAACATGCAATGAGCAGATACACAAACACGATTATTATGACACGCAGTCCAGAAGAAGCCGCCAAAATGGCGGCAGATTATCTTACTAGCGAAGGCTTCAAACAGAAGACGTCCGGTGACGAGACACTCTGGCAGAAGGGCAGCGGCATACTCACAGGTCCCCAATTCATTCGCTTATCTTCAAGTGTGAATAACACCGAAATTGTTGAGGCATCCGATCTTGAGACCAATAGCGAGGTAGATATCCGGAGTGTGAATAACACCGTAATTGTTGAGGCATGGATCAAATTTGCCGTCTTACCCTTAGTATATGTCGGCGAATTAGGGCTCGATGGTTTTGTAGGGGCAGTACCCAAATCCGTCCTTAAAGGACGTGTGAAAAAACTCGAGGAAATCTTAGCAAATTGAGAAGACTCGATCGAGAAGAATCAATTTTCTCCCCTGACCCCGGATTCCATAATGTCCAGGGTCTTTTTTTCGCTATTAATTTCCATCAGCGCACCATATGGCAGAACACACATCGGCTCATTATGACCGAAGCTTACATTGAGAACGATAGGCATCTTCGGATCACAATACACAGCCGCAATTTTGCTGATTACACTTCTGTACGCTTGCGCGAAGTGATCCTGATACGGTTTCCCGAAAATCATACCCGAAACACGTCCGAGGATTCCGCGTTTTCCATAATCCTCCAGCCATGAAGCAAACATAGACGGCTCTGGCATCTCTTCCGAAGTCTCAAGGAAGAGAATTGCCTGGTCCAGCTTCTCAAGGGATGGCCAAAGCGTCGTATCCTTTGCCATTTCAAGGACATCCATACATCCGCCAAACAGATGTCCGGTTGCTACGCCTTCACCTTGCAGAAAATCATACCCATGATTCTTCTGCATCTTTTTGTCAATAAATCTGTTCTCGAGAGACCAATCCAGATAATCGCCCGTCCAGAAATCCGCGGGGTATATTGGACCAATGATCTGATCGGAGAAAAGGGATTTTCTGACGGCCTCGACGGTATAATCATAAATCCGATTATTTTCCGCAAACTCTGCAAGAATCGACGGTCCATAGAAACTTCTGACACCTGCTTTATAGCACATAAGATGGGTAATGGTCGAATCTGAATATCCCATAAAAATTTTCGGATGATTCCGAATTACAGCAAAATCAATGTACGGAAGAAGCCGTATGCTGTCATCGCCACCGATACAGGAGAAAATTGCCTTAACGCGTGGATCAAGAAACGCTTGCATCAGGTCTTCAGCACGTTTCTCCGGGTGCTCGCGCAAAAATGCTGCGCCTTTGAGCGTATTATCCATCTCAATTACAGTAAGGTCAAACTGCTCGATCAGTCTTCTCTTCCCAAGTTCATATCTCCATAATAACGACAGCTCTCCCGCGCCTCCCCATGAAAGGCTTACGGTAGCCACGATATCCTTTGGACAAAGCACTTTAGGATGAATCTGTCTCATTTTTTCCTCCGCATCCAGCATTCTTTCTCAAGATATATGATTTGCTGCATATCCAAAATAGCCTTCCTCTTTTTACACAAATCCGATTCTCTCATTCAAATTAACATAACCATGTGAAGAAGTCGATTCCTAACGCGCCATACAAATAGGTGGGAATCTTGCTTGATCTTCTCGGCTCGGCGTGTAATAGCATGGTAATACTAAGCGAAATGAGCAAGCACATGATCTATTCCAATTGCAGGGTTTCTGTACGCATAAACGTACATACCATATGTTATACATACGTTAACCGACGTTAACCGAAAAGAACCATATCGTCTTGTGGAGGAGAAATAAATGGAAGTCATCGTTTTCATCATATTCCTATCACTACTTATACTGATCTGTTCCAAAAAATGTTGGGTCAAATCACTCGTGCTTGTAATACTCATTTTCCCCATCATGGTCATTGCAAGCCTTGTTAAGCGAACGAAGTAGATACTCTTCCGATGCCCGATCCCTCAATTTCACCTCGATATGCATCAGACGAGGCAGGATAACCGTACATACCGAAGATATAGCGCGTAAAAGAGCCGCCATATACGACGACTCTGATCATTTTGTGGTCGTTCATATCGACTAACATGGAAATCGCAGTGCAAATACAGAGAATGGAGTTACAGATACAATTCGTTTTCGCGTCTCCAAAGTGATTTTACGTCTCGAAAAACAGCAAAGTCCTGAGACCTTACAGCCTCAGGACTTTTGAGTGGTGCGGATAACAGGACTTGAACCTGCATGCTCTCGCACTGGAACCTAAATCCAGCGTGTCTGCCAATTCCACCATATCCGCATATAATGAAAACCTCACATATAGTAACACGTTTATTCGAGATATATCAAGTCCGGATTTCCAAAGAAGCATTTGGCGTCATATGGTATCCGCATTGCCTTATGCAGCAAATACTTGCGCACAGGCACTATTCGTCCAGTCGAAGAACACTCATAAACGCTTCTTGCGGTACCTCGACGCTTCCTACCTGCCTCATACGCTTCTTCCCCTCCTTTTGCTTTTCGAGGAGCTTCTTTTTGCGCGTTATATCGCCGCCATAACATTTGGCAAGAACATCTTTACGGAAGGCCCGGATCGTCTCTCGGGCAATAATCTTACCGCCAATACAAGCCTGGACCGGAATTTCAAATTGCTGCCTTGGAATATTGTCCTTAAGCTTCTCCGTCATACGGCGTCCGCGTGCATAAGCTTTTTCGCGATGGACAATAAAGGATAAAGCATCAACCACCTCACCATTTAGCAGAATGTCCAGCTTGACTAGATCCGATTTCTCATAGCCATCAATCTCATAATCGAGAGAAGCATAGCCACGTGTCCTTGATTTCAGGGCGTCGAAGAAGTCATAGATGATCTCGTTGAGCGGCATACGATAATGCAAAATGACACGGATTTCATCCATATATTCCATATTATGGTAGATTCCGCGGCGATCCTGACAAAGCTCCATTATGTTTCCGACATACTCCTTAGGTGTCATGATTGTGCATTTCACCATCGGCTCTTCAATCCAATCAATCAGGCTCGGATCGGGCATATTTGAGGGATTATCCATACGCATTTCGGTTTTGGATATCGTGAATACCTTGTATACCACCGATGGCGCCGTGGAAATCAAGTCGAGATTGAATTCTCTCTCAAGGCGCTCCTGCACGACTTCATAATGAAGTAGTCCAAGAAAACCGCAGCGAAAACCGAAGCCGAGTGCCGCTGAGGTTTCGGGCTCAAAGGAAAGCGCCGCATCATTTAATTGGAGCTTCTCAAGGGCGTCACGCAAATCGGGGTATTTGGCTCCGTCTGTCGGATACATCCCACAGAAAACCATTTGCTGGATCTTGTTATATCCCACAAGGGGTTCAAGAGCTGGGTTGTTTACATGCGTAACTGTATCACCTGGAGCCGTGTCGCGCACATTTTTGATGGAAGCAGCAATGTAGCCAACCTCACCCGTAAGTAATTCTTTTCGCGGAATAAACTCACCCGGATGGAAAATGCCAAGTTCTGATACGACAAATTCTTTGCCCGTGTGCATCATTTTGATTTTGTCACCCAGCGCTACGGAGCCTTCCATGATGCGCACATTGACTACAACGCCTTTATAGGAATCATATTTCGAATCAAAAATGAGCGCCTTCAACGGGGCATCCTCCGGCCCGTTTGGCGGCGGAAGGTATTTGACGATGCCTTCGAGAACTTCCTTTATGCCGATGTTATTTTTGGCTGATATGAAAGGTGCATAGCTTGCATCTAGTCCCACGACATCTTCAATTTCCTTTTGCACAAGTTCGGGCTGGGCAGATGGCAAGTCAATTTTGTTAATGACCGGAAGAATCTCAAGATTGGCATTTATAGCCAGATAGACGTTTGCCAGCGTCTGTGCCTCAATTCCCTGTGCAGCATCAACGACAAGTATCGCGCCTTCGCAGGCAGCCAGACTTCTTGATACCTCATAATTAAAATCAACGTGCCCAGGCGTATCGATGAGATTGAGAACGTATATTTCACCGTCATCCGCCAAGTAGTTCATCCTTGTTGCCTGCGCTTTGATCGTAATTCCACGTTCACGTTCAATATCCATATTGTCAAGAATCTGCGCTTGCATCTCACGGATTGCAAGAACCCCTGTATGCTCGATCAAGCGGTCTGCCAGCGTAGATTTTCCGTGGTCAATATGGGCGATTATGCAGAAATTCCGTATTTTTTCTTGTCTGTTCATCAATATTTTTCACGCATCCTGTCTCATAAATATGGGGAAGACACATCTGTAATCGGGAAATTCGATTAGTACAACCTGGCGTCATCAAATGGATAGATCTTCGCAATAACCTTGGACTTGATTTGATCTTCGGAGATCGGGCCGAGCACACGACTGTCAAGACTAGCCCCTCTGTTGTCTCCTAAGACATAGTATTGATCGTCTCCAAGGGTAATCTCATCATAGCCTTTTGCGACACCATCGGCATTTACATAGGTTTTCGTCCCATCTGCAAGATAATCTTCTTCCAGAAGCACGCCATTAACGTAGACTTGCCCGTCATAAATAGAAACCGTATCGCCTGGTTCGGCGACTATACGCTTGATAATCTTCTCTTTCTGGTCGTATCCTTCCATTCCCGTCGCATCTATCGTTACGATATCTCCGTGGTCGAAGGAATTCGTATATGCAGAAATCATCTCCACGAAAACAGCATCTCCCTGATGAAGCGTTGGCTCCATGGAAGATCCGTAGACATCGTTGCGCTGGATTACAAATACAACAAGTAATATACCGATGATGAGTCCTAAGCAAATGAAACGCAGGGTATCAAGGAAGGCATACATGAAGCCCTTCTCTTGCTCTTTCGGAGGCGAATTGCTCTCGGGATCCGTGCGGACGCGACGTATGACAAAGCTTTCCGGTTCAGACGCATTCGGTTCTACCGCTTGCATATTAGCTTCTGGCAACATATCCGCATCGTCCGTCTCTTCCTTGCCTGATAATTGCTCTACTTCCTGTCCGCCATTTGAAGATTGATCGCATACGAAACCGTCTAACGAATCATCCGAATCCATCTTCTCGTCAGCGAAGAAGTTTTCCAATTCTTCTGTGGAAGTGGCGGCCAATTCATGATCCATTTGCTCTTCAGGCACAGTCAGCTCATCAGGAATCAGATTATCGTTTTTTTCAAAGTCATCACTCATTTTGTTTTTTCCTCCGTAAGCGAGATGGAAAGTTCATTCAGTTGCAAGTCTGTCACTGGCGCAGGCGCCTCTGTCATTAGGTCCGATGAATTCTGGACTTTGGGAAAAGCAATTACTTCGCGAATACTCTTGCTGCCTGTCATAAGCATAACCATCCGATCGAGCCCAAATGCGAGGCCGCCGTGTGGCGGTACACCATAGGAAAACGCATCCAGAAGAAAACCGAATTGCTCATATGCTGCTTCGGGCGAAAACCCAAGTAACGAAAACATTTTGCGCTGCAGGTCCAGATCATGAATACGTATGCTTCCTCCGCCAAGCTCTGTTCCATTTAAAATGATATCGTATGCTTTCGCGCGAACTCGCCCGGGATCTGTGTCGAGGAAGTCGATGTCTTCATCCATTGGACCTGTAAAGGGATGATGCATAGCAACATATCTGCCGACTTCCTCGTTATATTCTAGTAATGGAAACTGTGTCACCCATAGAAGATTATACGTGTTCTCCGCGATTAGATTCATCTTCTTGGCTATATCACAGCGAAGCGCACCTAAGGCGGCAAAAACAACTTCATCTTTATCCGCCACAATCAGTACCAGATCATTCTCACTTGCACCTGTAGCCTCTGCAATTGATGCGATTTGCTCTTCGGAAAGATACTTCAGGAAAGAACCTCGCGGCGTCTGCGAGATGGTAAGCCACGAAAGAAACTTCGCCTGGTATGTTTTAGCCACTTCGGCAAGAGCATCAATTTCTTTCCTTGTCATCGAGGCACCACCAGGAACACAGATGGCTCGTACGCTTCTGCCTGCGGACATTGCCTCTATAAAGGCGGGAAACAGACTTCCTTTAACGGTCTGCGAAATATCAACCAGTTCGAGCCCAAAGCGAAGATCTGGTTTGTCTGATCCGAAACGATTCATAGCCTCGCGCCAGGTCAGTCGCTGTAACGGAAGGCTGATATGGATATTCATGACCTCACGGAAAACCTTTTGCAGAAATCCTTCCGTAACTTTCATGACATCTTCTTCCGTAACGAACGCCATCTCAAGGTCAATCTGTGTAAATTCCGGTTGACGATCGGCGCGAAGATCCTCATCCCGAAAACATCTGGCAATTTGCATATACCGATCAAATCCGGAGAGCATAAGTAGCTGCTTGTATAACTGTGGGGATTGTGGAAGTGCAAAAAACGAGCCCTTCTTCACACGGCTCGGCACAAGATAATCCCGCGCGCCTTCCGGAGTACTCTTGCCAAGCATAGGCGTCTCTATATCTAGAAAACCCTCCGCATCAAAGTAATCGCGAGCGCATTTGGCTATCTTGTGTCTCATGATCAGATTTCTCTGCATATCTGGTCGGCGAAGATCTAAATAGCGATATTTGAGACGCAGTGGTTCGTTGGCGCTTACATTTTCTTCAATATAAAAAGGAGGCGTTAGTGCTTCGGAGAGAATGCGAAGACTCGTAACGAGTATTTCAATCTCGCCGGTTTTCATATTCGCATTGGGTGCACTTCTCTTCTGAACGATTCCCTCGCACGCAAGAACATATTCCGTGCGAACCCTCGCCGTCTTCTCTATAACCTCGTCAGCGCTATCCGGAGAAACAACAAGTTGAATCTCCCCAGAGCGATCGCGAAGAGTCAGAAAAGTCAGCCCCCCTAAATCACGATATTTATGACACCAACCCATGAGTGTCACAGAATCTCCTATATTTTCCAAAGAGACTTCAGCACAGCGCATCGTGCGACTTAGTCCATACATTGATTCTGCCATATATGCATTTCCTCTTTCTCCATCAGACTTCTGCTTTTGCAAGCATATCCACAAGTACAAGAATATCCTGAAGATCCACTTCAGTCTGGATTCCATCTGACAAACGCTTAATGCGTCCACGATTCGAAGCGATCTCATCCTCGCCCAAAACGAGGAGATACGGCACATCATTTTTTCCGGCATATTTGAGTTGCGCCTTGAAGCTGCGATCCATAAGATCCGTCTCGCAACCAATGCCTGCCTTACGCAGATGATACGCCAGTTTCTGCGCATACAAAAGGCCCGATGCGTCAAATGTAGCAATATAAAGACGAATGGGATGCTTCTTCTCAAGTGCAAGCCCCTGTGCTTCCATTTCCATCAAGAAACGCTCCACGCCCATGGCAAATCCAATCCCTGGGACTGATTGACCGCCCATCGATTCGACAAGACCGTCATACCGTCCGCCGCCGCAAATGGTCCCCTGCGTGCCGACGTGTTCTGAGACAAACTCAAAAACCGTTCGGGTATAGTAATCAAGGCCTCGTACAATGCTTGGATCAATTGTGTAGGAAATACCAAGAGAATCCAGACAAGTCTTCAGTCCCACAAAATGTTCCTTGCAATCCTCACAAAGGTGAGACAGAAGCTTGGGCGCTTCAAGCGAACGCTCATGACAATATTCATTCTTACAGTCAAGCATACGAAGTGGATTTTTTTCGAAACGATTCTTACAATCGCTACACATATGAGCAAGAGATGGGCGATAAAATTCACGGAGAATCGAATTGTACTCGCTTCTGCAGGTAGGACACCCAATGCTGTTAATGCACAATCGAGTCTGGGATAGCCCCATCTTCTCGAAAAACAAAGCAATAACGCTAATAATCTCGGCGTCAATTGCGGGGCCCTTTGCCCCAAATGCCTCTAGACCGAACTGATGAAATTCGCGATATCTTCCTTTTTGCACATTCTCATATCGAAATGCTGTGACGTTATAACACAAACGAACCGGCGAAGGAAGCGACGTCATACCGTGTTCAATGAAACTTCTGACCACACCTGCCGTGCCTTCGGGACGAAGGGATATATTTCGACCGCCCTTATCTTGAAAGGTATACATTTCCTTCTGAACAACATCCGTTGTATCACCGACGCTACGCAGAAATAATTCCGTATGCTCAAAGGTCGGGACACGAATCTCGCTGTATCCGAACCTCTCACATATATCCATAAATACTTGCTCGGCCTTCTGCCAGCGATAGATTTCTTCCGGAAGAATGTCTTTCGTTCCCTTTGGAACACTATATTTCATATGAATACTCCCACCAATTGAAATAACAGAAATCCGCTGTCATAACGAAGCTCTGACATCATGATATTATACCTCAATTCAGTTCAAGACGATAGATCATCATCGAAAGTACAGAAAGCCCGGCGGTCTCCGTTCGAAGAATTCGTGGCCCAAGCGTAACTGTCGGGATATGGGCAATTTCGGCCTGACTGATTTCTGCGGGATCGAATCCGCCCTCTGGTCCGATAAAAAAGGAGATGCGCGGTATCTTCTGATGATTTTCGCAGGAAAAGGCCGCGTCTTGCATCGTGAAAAGCTCTGACAGAGAGGCATTCTTCTCACTTTCCCAAGGAATAAATACGAGGTCAGACGAAGCTGCCGATTCCTTAATCGCATCCGAAAATGCAAGCGGCATATCAATTGGCGGAATCATGCCTCGCCCGCTTTGACGGGCAGCCTCAAGCGATATTTTTTGCCAACGATCGACTTTCTTATGCGCATCTTTTGCATCTAAATGCACAACAGACCTTGTGCAGGCAACAGGTACAATTCGCGATACGCCGAGCTCTACCGCCTTCTGAATAACAAATTCCATCTTCTCGCCTTTGACAAGTGCCTGATAGAGGACTGCTTCATATGGCGGCTCCGTGTGATTCTTATTAGCCTCAACAATATCGACGCAGACACGATCTTTCGTAAGCGAAGTAATTCTGCACAGCAAATCGGTCTTTGTCTGATCACAAAGCGTCAGCTCCTCGCCCATCTTCATGCGAAGTATATCAGAAAGATACTTAGCATCTTCGCCAGAAAACTCATATGTCTTTGTGCCAAGTGATATCCTATGCTCCGTAAATAGTCTTGTCATATTCGCCTCGTTTCACATCCACTTAATACTCGAATCTGCCAATCTTCCGCTAAACGTAGAATAATCTATCCACTTCGTCCGAACAAGAGTAAATCAATGAATTTACGGTGGATCATGCAAATTAACGTAACCAGCATTGATCTTTTTATGATTTCTCGCTAAAATCTTACATAGATTGAAGCACACACAAATCTATCCTGTAGGAGGTAATTCATGAAATACGAGATAAAAGGCACCCCCCTTCCGGTCGTTATTTGTAACATTGATGAGAATGAGACGGTTATTACCGAGCGTGGTTCTATGAGCTGGATGTCACACAACATGAAGATGGAGACAACAAGTAATGGCGGTATTGGGAAAGCACTTGGGCGCATGTTTTCTGGCGAAGCGCTGTTCCAAAACAAATATACTGCTACCGGAGCACCCGGTTTGATCGCATTTGCATCTAGCTTTCCTGGTGCCATTATTCCGATAAGCATTACGCCGGGCGCGAACATGATTGTGCAGAAATCTGCTTTCCTAGCATCCGAGGTAGGCGTCACACTATCTGTTCACTTTCAGAAGAAAATTGGTGCGGGCCTATGGGGGGGAGAAGGCTTTATCATGCAGAAGTTATCCGGTCAGGGTACTGCATTTATTGAAGTTGATGGTTCAATATCTGAATATACACTGAAACCCGGCGAGTCAATGCTTGTAGATACTGGTTATCTTGCCATGATGGACGAGACCGTCACGATGGAAATCGAAGCGGTTAAGGGAATTAAGAATATGGTTCTCGGCGGCGAAGGTATTTTCAACACTCGGCTTACGGGTCCGGGGCGTATCTGGCTTCAGTCGATGCCGATCAGCAGTGTCGCAAATGCAATCTCGCCATTTATCCCGTCCAAATCCTGACAATTTCTTGTGCTTGTATCATTCAAAATGCCGATCCGCGCGGGTCGGCATTTTCTTTTTGATCCAAAAATGCCTATAAGCTAAAAAAGGAAGCCGCCCATGAAGATTTTTCACAGGCGGCTTCGTTATCGAAAATGAAATGACTGTACTTATTCTTGGATTCCGGGGATCTTGGGAAGTGTGCTAAGTCCAACGGAAAGATCCACGTCTGTCGGAATATAGTCAGTCATTTTTCCTGACTCATAATCCATGTAGGCCTGCATATCAAAGTATCCCGTTCCCGTAAGGTTGAAGAGAATGGTCTTCGCCGTTCCTTCTTCCTTGCATTTTAACGCCTCATCAATGGCAGCGCGAATTGCATGCGCGGATTCCGGCGCGGGAAGAATTGTCTCATACTTTGCAAATAACTTTGCTGCCTCAAAGACCTTTGTCTGCTCGACGCTTCTTGCCTCATCGAGATATCCATCATGATATAGCTTCGATAGGATCGGAGACATACCATGATAACGTAGCCCCCCCGCATGATTTGCAGAAGGAATAAAATCGGCACCAAGCGTGTACATTTTCGCCAGTGGCGTAACGTGACCTGTGTCACAGAAATCATAAGCATATTTGCCGCGCGTCATTGAAGGGCAGGAAGCCGGTTCAACGGCAATGAAATACGGCTTCTTTGTTCCAGCAAGGCGATCTTTCATAAATGCGCCCATAATACCGCCCATATTTGAGCCGCCACCAGCACAGCCAATGACTATGTCCGGATACTCGTCTACCATCTCCATCTGCATTTTTGCTTCGAGCCCGATAATCGATTGATGCAAGAGGACTTGGTTAAGGACGGAGCCAAGCACATACCGACAGCCCGGTGTTGTTACTGCCCGCTCAATTGCCTCTGAAATTGCACACCCGAGACTTCCGCCTGTGCCGGGGTGTTCTGCAAGAATCTTCTGACCGATTTGTGTCTCCATCGATGGTGAAGGGACTAGGTGGGCGCCAAAGGTCTCGATAACTGCTTTGCGATAAGGTTTTTGCTCAGAGCTAACCTTAACCATGAATACAGTAAGCGGCATATCATAATAAGCACACGCCATTGAAAGTGCGGTTCCCCACTGGCCAGCTCCCGTCTCTGTTGTAAGTGAAGTGAGACCTTGCTCCTTCGCGTAATAGACTTGCGCTGCGGCAGAATTCAGTTTATGACTTCCTGATGTGTTGTTGCCTTCAAATTTGTAGTAGATTTTTGCCGGCGTATCAAGAGCTTTTTCAAGTTCATAAGCGCGAATGACCGGCGATGGACGGAAAATCTTGTAGAAGTCCAAAATTCCTTCGGGAATGTCGACATAGCGTGTCTTATTGTCACACTCCTGCTTCGCCAATTCTGTGCAAAACACGGGAAGCAAATCTTCCAGCACAGCAGGTTTCATCGTACCCGGATTAATGTACGGATCATGCTGCTCTTTCATATCAGCTCGCATATTGTACCACTGGGTAGGCATCTGATCCTCCGTTAAAAAAATGCGTTTCGGTACTTTTCTAGACATCTTTTACTCCTTTCTTCGTACGCTCCATTATTTGTTGAACGTACACATAACAAAAAATAGATAAATTGACAGACGCAAAAAGCTCCTGCCCCTTGCGAAACAAGGGACAGGAGCCTTAACACCTGCGGTACCACCCAAATTGATCCGATCCATATGATCCGACCCACTCATCTCATGTACAAAATACATGCTTCCCTTATAACGGGCAAAGTCCCCGTCGACGCCTACGGAATATGTGCAATGTATCACACATAACCTTCGGGTCGCCCTCACAGGCCCATTCACCTCTATTGTCCGTCCCACACTCTCAGCCATGGTGCAGTTCTCTGATATCGGCCGACAAGAAGTTACTATCCCTGATCAAAAGTTTACTTATTTATATTCGAAGTATGCATCAGGGAAAAAAGTCTGTCAAGAGCTACACATGCAAAATGTGCAAAGATACAAAATATCATGTATACTTTTTTCGTTGATATAGACATAGCGGCTCACGGGGTAGAAATTGACATATGGAAGTCAATAATAAAATGCTTGATAAAATGCCGGAAATTCTTCTTGATTGGTTTTATGAGAATCGCCGCGAGCTTCCGTGGAGACAGAATCGGACACCCTATGGAACTTGGGTATCGGAAACCATGCTCCAACAAACGCGCGTTGGTACGGTAATCTCTTACTACAGCCGTTTCTTGGGCCTATTCCCGGATATCCCTTGCCTCGCAGCGGCAAGACAAGAGGATGTTTACAAAGCATGGGAAGGACTTGGTTATTATTCCCGCGCAAGAAATCTGCATAAAGGAGCTGCCTTTTGTGTGGAGCACTTTGACGGGAAGCTTCCACCGAATATGAACGAGCTTCTTCTCGTTCCCGGGATTGGTCCCTATACAGCAGGCGCTATCGCGTCACTTGCTTTCGGGAAAAATGAAACGGCCGTGGACGGCAATGTAATCCGCGTCTTCTCACGCCTCTTTGCCATTTTTGTCTGCCCGACTGATACTCTGGCAAAAAATGAAATCTCTTCTGTTGTCAGAGAATACCTGCCAGTAGGGCAAGCCGGAGACTTTAACGAGGCTGTGATGGATCTGGGTGCTACTATTTGTTCGCCAGGAATCCCCCACTGTAAAAACTGTCCACTGTCACTTCTATGCCAAGCAAATCTGCTCGATATAGCAAGCAAACTTCCCCTCAAGCGAGTGAAGAAAGACATTCCAACATTGACTTATACAATCGTTGTTCTGACATACAAAGACGAAATATTTATTTCCAGACGCCCATCATACGGTTTGCTCGCAAATTTGAATGAATTTATCAGTCTGCCTGGTTTTCTCTCCGAGAAAGAAATACTTGATTGGATCATGCGAGACTTTGCCGTCACGCAAACAAGCGATCTGGTCATTACTAGACTTGAGAATTCGTCACATGTTTTTTCGCATTTGCGTTGGGAGATGATTGGATACCATGTCCAAATCAAAGAAAATACCGCCTCGTCACCCCCAAGTTATTTTCGGGACGGCGAAGCGGGAATGGGATCCTTCTATCAATTAGAAAACGCAAAGAAGCTCGCCTTCCCTTCGGCAATAAAAACCTACACGGGATCCTTCTTGCTCAGCAAATAGGCGTGCCAATCGCCCTTCTTTTTCGATTTGATAACCGTAAGTCCAGCTTCCTCACATGCCTCGAGAACCTTTTGTGCCTTCGTGTCAATAATCCCACTAATAAGAAAATGCCCGTCAGGTGCTAAATAGTCCTTAATCTGTGGAGAAAGAATAATCAGAATGTCGGCAATAATATTGGCGATTATAAGCGTGTAGTCGTGCCTCTTCGCATCACAAAGTTCTCCTGTGTGGCAGTCAACCTTCGCGTTGTTCTTTGTGCAATTATCCACGGCAACATTTGTCGCCAACTGATCGATATCAATCGCTTCCACGTACGCTGCTCCGAGCTTCTCTGATAGGATGGAAAGGATTCCCGAACCGCAGCCAAGATCAAGCACCACGTCTTCATTTGTTATGACTTCGTCAATCATTTCCGCACACATCGACGTAGTCTCATGCGTCCCTGTTCCAAAAGCGGAGCCTGGATCCAGCATGACAACAACTTTGCCGTCTTGTATATCAACTTGCTCCCAAGAAGGGCAGATTGTGACGCGCGGAGATATCGAAAGCACCTCATAGTACTGTTTCCAGCTATTGGCCCAATCCTCATCTTGAACATAATGATACTCGGTGAAGCCCTTCCCAATCGGAAGGAATTCCTTGATTCTCTCAAGTTCATGCAAAATGATAGACAGTACTTCCTCAAGGCTGTGAACGCCACACGCGATTTGCCCGTATATCTTTCCGATGCCATCCGGGGATTTGTACTCATCCGCCTTCGCGCCTAAGCGAATTCCATCCGTGAATTCGGCAAAATAGGCTTTGATATTTACCGTGTCACTCATTGAGTCAAAAAAGGCGTCATCCGCATATGACAAAGAACCCGGCGAAAGAATAATTCCCTTGATTTCCTCTGGATCATAGACGGCAATTCCGTCAGCGCCAAGCTGTGCCAGCATCTCACAAATCGCATCCGATGCATCGGATGTAGTCTCAATTACTATTTCTATCCACCGCATATCATCTACCGAAAATATCCTTCACTTTTTTGAAGAACCCTTCTCTCTTTTGATAGTTTTTATCTGTCAGCGTCTCATCAAATTTGCGAAGGGCCTCTTTCTGAACATCTGTTAGATGGGATGGAACTTCAAGGACAAAACGGCAAGTATGATCTCCGCGAACATTCGGACGATTCTTATACGGAATCCCTTTTCCGCGAATCGTGTAGGTATCATTGGGCTGCGTTCCTTCTTTGAGATGAGTCGTGACATTCCCATCTATGGTTGGCACGTCAATATCAGCACCTAGCGCTGCCTGAGCAACGGTAATCGGAACATCGCAGAAGGTGTTATTGTCCCTTCTCTCAAAAACAGGATGAGGCTTAACCTTGAATTGAATATATAAATCTCCATAAGGTCCGCCACGAAGTCCCGGTTCACCTTCGCCGCGAATAGGAAGCATATCTCCCGTGTTAACTCCGGCAGGAATGTGGATCGACAAATCCTTCTTCTTGACTTTTCTTCCGCGTCCCGAGCAAGCAGGACAAGGATTTCTGATGATTGTGCCTTTGCCTCCACAGGTAGGGCAATCCCGGGTGACCATCGTCATCCCGAAAAGGGTCTGTGACTGTTGTTGAACACGTCCATTTCCCTTACAGGTAGGGCACGTCTCAGGACTTGATCCAGGAGCTGACCCACTGCCACCGCATGCATCACAAGTATCTTCTTTGCTGATACTAATGACTTTATCCACACCAAAGGCAGCTTCCATAAATTCGAGAGTCAAGCCATACTTAAGATTCGCGCCTTGCTCGGGCCCGGATCTGCGTCTTCCGCCGCCCCCGAATGCACCGCCAAAAATCGAACCGAAAAGATCTCCCAGATCAATATCAGCTCCGTTAAACCCTCCGGAAAACCCTTGACCATCCATACCCGCATGTCCGAATTGATCATACTGACGACGTTTTTCAGGATCAGACAAAACTGCATAGGCCTCGTTTGCCTCTTTGAATTTTGCCTCCGCCGATTTATCGTTCGGATTCAGGTCCGGATGATATTGCTTGGCGAGTTTCCGGTATGCCTTTTTAAGATCCTCCTCTGATGAACCTTTTGCAACACCTAAAACTTCATAATAGTCGCGTTTTTGCTCTGCCAAGGGTATTTCCTCCTCTTATCGCTGCGTTATTTGTGCTTTGTCAAATCAAAACTGCCGGCTGAGCCGGCAGTTTGTCCAAGCCCTATAAGGGCTTACTACTGGCTGGACCTTCGTCCACCTGAAAGTACTACCACGCGCACTTTCTTTTCCTACTGCTGCTAAAGCAGCTT